>Ga0302325_10009590_pt1 | contig 21113 bp, 24 predicted proteins | sample Palsa_T0_2_FD_201948 | JGI IMG/M metagenome (GOLD analysis project Ga0302325, IMG submission 201948) | Peat permafrost microbial communities from Stordalen Mire near Abisko, Sweden - Palsa_T0_2 | ecosystem: Environmental > Terrestrial > Soil > Palsa > Peat permafrost | place: Sweden: Abisko...
TTGAGATACTCGTCGAGCGTCAGCGGCTTTTTGAACAGCGCCATGGGGTTCTTCAGCGCGTTATTGCGCTGGGCGACGCAGAGCTTGCCGAAGTCTTCAGGCCTGGCGCCGTGCTTGCGCATATAATATGCGGTCAACAATGCAAAGCTCGCGTTCGGGCCGCCCGAGCCGTACGGGTAGACCGCGTCTTGGGAAAACTGGCTGAAGCTCGCCGTGTTGCGGCGAAAGCTGTCGGTGCGATTGGTATCGCCGGCAATGCAGGCCACGATCTCGGCGTCGCCGCTCTGCACGGCCCGCGCCGCGCGGCGGATCGAGACGATGCCGGAAGCGCCCCCCATCCGTACATCGTCAAGCCATCGCAGCGTCAGCCCCAAATGCTGGGTCAGACCGACGGCGGTGTCAGGGGCCAGCGTAAAGCTTGCGACTGCAAGCCCGTCGATGCGTGCTTTCGGGATTCTCGCGGCGGCGATGAGTCCGGCCATGGCGCGGCCGAGAAACCAGTGCGCGCCCCTGATCGAATAGCGGACGTAAGGAATCGTTACCGGTGCCGCCAGCACCACATCGTCGTAGGCGCGCGCCGGCATCAGGCCGGTCCACCGAGATAGGTCGCGACCACGCGCGCGTCGTGGGCGAGGGCGGTGGCCGCACCCTGATGGGTGATGGCGCCCAGTTCCAGCACGTAGGCGTAATCGGCCGTCTCCAGCGCCGCGCGCGCGTTCTGCTCGACCAGCAGGATCGACACGCCGAGATCGCGCAGCGACGCGACGATGCGGAAAATCTCACGCACCATGATCGGCGCGAGCCCGAGGCTCGGCTCGTCGAGCAGCAACAGCCGCGGCTTCGCCATCAGCGCGCGGCCGAGCGCCAGCATCTGCCGCTCGCCCCCGGACAAGGTCTGCGCCTTCTGCCGCTGGCGCTCGGCGAGGCGGGGAAAGTGGCGGAAAACCTGCGCTAAACTTTGCTTCACATCCGCGCCGTTGCGGCGCCGCGTATAGGCGCCGAGCAGAAGATTATCGGCCACCGCCATATCGCCGAACAGCTCGCGTCGCTCGGGCACCAGGCAGAAGCCGCGCTCGACGCGTTCTTCGACGTCGAGCCGTTCGAGATCGACGCCATCATAGATCACCTTGCCGCGCGAACGCAGCAGCCCGGCGGCGGCCGCTAGCAAAGTGGTCTTGCCGGCTCCATTGGGACCGATGACCGTCACGATCTGGCCCGGCAGCATGTGCAGCCCGACGCCACGGACGGCCTCGACCTTGCCGTAGGCGACATGCAGGTCCTCGATCTCGAGCAAGGGCCTCATGCGACGCTTCCGAGGTAAGCTTCCTGCACGCGAGGATCCGCGCGCACCGCGGCCGGCGTTCCCTCGATGAGCTTGGCGCCAAAATCCATCACCACGATACGATCCACGAGGCCCATGACGAACTCCACGTCATGTTCCACAAGGAGGACTGTGACGCCTTCTTTGCGCAAGCCGCGCAACAATTCAGCGAGCGCCGTTTTTTCGGGGCGGCTCAAGCCGGCGGCCGGCTCGTCAAGGATGATCAGCGCCGGATCGGCCGCGAGCGCGCGGGCGACTTCGAGGATGCGCTGGCGGCCGAGCGGAAGATTGCCGGCAAGGTCGTACGGATCGGCATCGATCCCGACGCGCTTAAGCTGAAGTTGCGCTTCGTATCGGGCGCGCATCTCTTCGGCCCGATCGAGCCGCAGCGCACCCCTGACAAATCCCGAGCGGGTGCGCAAATAGGTTCCAAGCAGCACGTTGTCGATCAGCGACATGCTCGGCCGCAGCTTGACGTGCTGGAAGGTGCGAGCAATGCCGGCTTCGGCGATGCGTCGCTGGCCGGCGCGGGTGATATCTTGCCCGAGAAAAGAGATTTTGCCATCATCGCTCGCGAGCGCGCCGGTGATGAGATTGAATACCGTGCTTTTGCCGGCGCCGTTCGGGCCGATCAGGCCGACGATTTCGCCGGCGTTCACTGCGAAGCCGACCTGATTGACCGCTTCGAGGCCGCCGAAGCGTTTGAAGAGACGCTCGACGGTGAGGAGAGGGGTGCCACCCGGCGGCATGGTCCGTCGCGGTAACGGCGCGCCGGGCGCAATCGCCGACCTTCCTCGGCTTGGCAGAAAACGCAACGCGAACGGCATCACGCCGCCGCGGGCGAACTGCAGCGCCAAGACGTAGATGACGGCGAAGACGATGACCTCGAGCTGCTCGCCGTTGCGGGAGAAGTGCGGCAGCACATCCTGCAAGGTGTTCTGCAGCAAGGTGATGAGCGCCGCGCCGACGACGGCGCCGAGGATATGTCCCGATCCGCCGAGGATCGCCATGAACAGATATTGGATGCCCATGCGCAGATCGAACGGCGCCGGGCTGACATAGCGGCTCATATGCGCATAAAGCCAGCCCGACAGCCCCGCGAGCAGCGCGGCGATTATGAAAGTGATGAGCCGGATGCGAAACACGCTGATGCCGAGGCTCTCGACCATCACCACGCCGCCGCGCAGGCTGCGAATGGCGCGCCCCTCGCGCGATTCGAGCAAGTTGGCGATCACAAGAGTGGCGACCGCGAGCACGCCCCAGATCAGGTAATAGATCGCGGTGGTCGGTTCGAGTGAAATCGATCCGACAAAAATCGGCGGCACGCCGGCGATGCCGTTATGGCGGCCGAGCGCGTCCAGATTGCCGAACAGAAAGAAGATCGACAAACCCCAGGCGATGGTGCCCAGCGGCAGGAAATGCCCGCCGAGCCGGAGCGTGACAGCGCCGAGCAACGCCGCGACCAGGACGGTCAAGGCGAGGGCGAAGATTAGCCCAAGCCACGGCGAGGCGCCTTCGACGGTCGTCAGCCACGCTGTGGCGTAAGCGGCGATGCCGACGAAGGCGGCCTGGCCGAATGAAGTCAGTCCGCCGAATCCGGTCAGCAGCACGACGCCCAGCGCCACCAGCGCGTAGATGCCGATATAGTTGAGCAGCGTGATGGTGAAGGAAGCGACATAGAATGGCGCCGCGGCCAAGAGGACGATGGCGGCGATCGCCAGCAGCGTTCCGGCGCGCCGCGTCATCCCTCGACCTCCGCGTCTTCCTCATCGACCTGCGGCAGCGAAAGCGAGCGCCACAACATCACCGGAATGAGCACGCTGAAGACCACCACCTCCTTGAGCGCGCTGTTCCAATAGGAAGCGAAGCTCTCAAGCATGCCGATAAAAATGGCGCCAAGCGCAGTCCCCGGATAGCTGACGAGACCGCCGATGATGGCGCCGACGAAAGCCTTAAGCCCGATGATGAAACCGGAATCGTAATACAAGGTCGTTGTCGGCCCGATCAGAATGCCGGAGACGGCGCCGAGCAGCGACGCGAGCAGAAAGGCGAGCGTCGCCGTGCTCCCGGGCCGGATGCCGACGATGCGTGCGCCGATCCGGTTGACGGAGGTCGCGCGCAACGCCTTGCCGGACAAGGTGTGCTCGAAGAAAAGAAACAGGAGCAGGCTGAAGATTGCGGCGGTCGCCACCATCAGCAGTGTCTGCGAAGTCACGATCACGGTGCCGAAGCGGAAGATTTCGCTGGTCAGCGGTTTGGTGCGGAATCCTTCCGGCCCGAAGAAGAGCAGGCCCAGTCCCGACAGGCCGAACGTCAGCGCCACCGAGACGATGAGGAGCAGCAGGACGGAAGCGTCGGCGAGCGGGCGCAACGCGATGCGTTCGATCAGCGGCCCGATCGGCACGACAAGCGCGATGGCGAGCGGAATTTGTAGCCCCGCGGGCAGGTCCATTCCGGCGGTGAGCCAGGCGATGGCGGCCGGAATGAGTGGCAGCACGCCGTAGCCAACGAGGCCGCGTGCGATGCGCCGCTTCTGGCCGCGCCGCCATTTGTGCGCGCCTTCCACCAAACAGGCCACGATCGCTAGCGTGGCGACCAGATAGACGGTGCCTGGCATGCGGCCGAGCTGCATCGATGCAAGCGTCAGCGCCGAGAAGGCGACGATATCGCCGAACGGCACGAACACCACGCGCGTGACCGAGAAAATGAGAACGAGGCCGAGCCCAACGAGGACGTAAATCGATCCGGTGGCGATGCCGTCGATGCCGAGGATGAGGCCGATGTCAGGTGTCATGCGTGCCCCAGCGGCTCAGCGTCTGCGTCGCTTCGCAGCGGTCGAGGTTCAAGAAAACCATTGCGGGTCAATTGTTTCAAGCTTAAAAAGTTGGACACGAACGCTGACTGAGCAAGTGTCGTCCAGCAGCCGCCATTCGGGAGGTTTCTCGTGAACAAATCCCTGCGTATCGTTGGCAGCGCGGCGATCGTCTCGTTGATGATCCTGCCTGCCAAGGCAGCCGATATCACCGTCGGCCTCGTCACGTCGATGACGGGTCCCAGCGCCTCGATCGGAATACCCTACGCCAAAGGCGCCGCCGCGGGCGTGGTGTACAAGGACGATGTCAACGGCATCAAGATCAACCTTATACAGCTCGACGACGCCTCGGATCCGTCAACCGGCACGCGCGATGCGCGGAAACTCATCGAGCAGGATAAGGTCGACGTGCTGATGGGCGCCGGCAGTACGCCGATCTCGATCGCGATCACCGCCGTTTGTCACGAACTGAAAGTCCCCTGCATCACGCTCGCTCCCGTGAACATGCCCGGCGAGCCCGGTTCCTGGATGGTTTCGATACCGCAGCCCCCGACGCTGATGGTGTCGGTTGTGGTCGACTACATGAAGGCCGCCGGCGTCAAAACCGTCGGCTATATCGGTTTCAGCGACGGCTGGGGTGATCTCGTTTATGGCGGCCTGGAAAAATCCGCCGAGCCCGACGGCATCAAAATCCTGACCAACGAGCGCTACGCGCGCGCCGACACGTCGGTAACCGCGCAAGCACTGCACATCGTTTCAGCCGAGCCGGACGCGGTGATGACCGGCGGATCGGGAACGCCGGGCGCGCTGCCGTTCATCGCGCTGCGCGAACGCGGCTACACCAAGGAGATCTACGGCACGCCGGCGCTGATCAATCCGGATTTCGTGCGCGTCGGCGGCGCCGCGGTCGAAGGCGTGATCGCTTCGACCGGTCCGGTCGTCGTGGCAGATCAGCTGCCGGACTCCTACCCGACCAAGAAAATCTCGCTCGACTATCAAGCCGCGTATCAGAAGGCCAACAACGAGCCGGCGCGTGGCGCGTTCGGTCCGTACGCGTTCGATGGCTGGCTCGTGCTTCTGGATTCAACCAAGCGCGCCTTGGCGACGGGCGCGCAACCCGGCACGCCGGAGTTCCGCGCGGCTTTGCGCGACGCGCTGGTCACCGCCAAGGACGTGGTCGGCACGCACGGCATCTACAACTTCAAGCCGGGCGACAGCTTCGGCGTCGACAAGCGCGCGCTGGTGCTGGTCAAGCTCGTCGACGGCAAGTGGAAGCTCGTGCAGTAACCGCGAACTCTCTAAAGACCCTTCGGATTGGTCAAGAACTGCTCGATGATCTCGGGCGGTGCTTTGACGTAATCCGATACGCGGCTGACGCCGAGTCCGTTCAATCGCCGCAGTTTGACGGCGAGCTCGGCCATCTTCACCACGATGGGGATGCCGTCGATCACCGGCGCGCCGTCGACGGCATGTTCGCGGACCGCAGAGAACAGCAGCATCGGAATGCCGCCGCCGGGGATGAGCACGTCGCAGCCGGCGGCGACCAGCGGCCGCGCCTGTTCGGCAAACAACCGCACCACCTCGGCGGCGAGCGCGTCGGACTCATAGGCTTTCAAAATCTGCCCCGGCTCGAACGTCATAGCATGCACGCCGGTGACCCGCCGCTCCAGCCCGTATTTGCCGATCTGGTGGTGAAACCAGGAAATATAGCGGGGATTGATGGTGACGATGCCGCTGCGCTGCCCGAGCTGGCAAGCATAGAGCATCGAGGCCTCGCCGAGCGACACCACCGGGATGTCGACCACCGAGCGCGCCTCGTAAAGCCCGGCGTCCTGGAAGTGACCGATGATGAACGCGTCATAGCCCTCGCGCTCGGCCTTGACCGCATTGCAGATCACCTCGCGGGCGCAGCGGAACTCGACGATCGGATGCGCGTAATTGTCGTGCGGCGTAATGCCTTTGATGTCGACTTCAGTGCGGGGATCGACGATTGCCGCGAGATGCCGGCGCAGCCGCGCCCAATAGACCTTGCCGTTCGGCTCATCGACGTAGCTTTGATACCAGATACGCATCGTGTTTTTTCCTAGAGGCTGAAACTGGAGACGCTGGCGCCGCCGCAGACATAGAGAAGCTGGCCAGTCACGAACGAATTTGCCGGATCGGCAAAGAATAAGACGGCGCGGGCAACATCGTCGGCCCGCCCAAGCCGGCCGACCGGTATGGCCTTGGCCAGCGCCGCCTCGCGTTCGCTGTCCGCCGCGATCACCTGGCGAAACATCTCGGTATCGGCAATCGGCCCCGGCGCCACGACATTCACGGTGATGCCGGACGGCGCAAGTTCGAGCGCCCAGGTGCGCGCCATGCCGATGATGCCCGCTTTGGTCGCCGAATAGACCGTGCGCGTCTGTAGCCCGAGCGCCGCGCGCGAGGAGATGAGCACGATGCGGCCAAAGCTGCGTTCACGCATGCCCGGCAATACGGCTTGCACGATCAGGATGGCAGCGCCGAGGTGAAGCTGGGTGAGATCGTGCAAATCTTCCTGCTTGACGTCGGGCAGAAGGCTTGCGCGCACGGCGCCGGCATTGTGGACCATTGTGCCGATCGGAAATTGCTTGGCGATGCCGGCGGCCGCTTCCTTGGTCGCGCGCACATCGGTGAGATCGACTTCGACGGAATGCAGCGCCGGATGCGCCCATTCCGGGCGGCGGCGCGCGAGCGAGACGACATCATGGCCGGCCTCGACCATGCGGCGGCAAATGGCGGCGCCAATGCCGGTGCTTCCGCCGGTGACGATGGCGACCGGGCGTTCGCTCATTGCTTGCGGCTCACATGAAAAGTTGGATGCTGCGTAAAGCGGCGTCGCAATTGACCAGATCGACGCGCTTTAGTTTGATCTTGATCTTGCCGTCGACCAGCGCGAGCGTATGCGTCGCCCAGGCGGCGTACAAATCCTGCTCGTCGAGCCGCGTCTCCACGTAATGCATCGGCGTCCAAGTGACGTATTCGTTGGCGGCTTCATCGCGCTTGTCGATCTGCGGCACCTGGAGCACGTGATGGCAGCGGCTTTTGGGCTTTTGTGAGAACGTCCGGTTGCCCTTGAGCCGCTCGATGCGGATTTGCAGCAAGAGCTTGTCCTCGTACATCAGCGAAGTCGCGAGCCGCGGGTCGGTCTGGCCCCATTCCAGCGGCATCCAGTAGTGGCCGTCATCGGCGAACAAAGCGAGCCATTCCTCGAAGCGGTGCTGGTCGATCAGGCGTGCTTCATGCACGACAAAGCCGATCAGGTCCTGGTCGGTCGGCGCGTTCATCGCCTGGTCCGTCAAATCGACATGGTCATGAATTTCGACCAGGCGCGGAACTGATTACGCATTTGCCATTCCGACGTGCCGTTCATGACTGCGGTCTCCTGTTCGACCTCCGCGGGGTCGTAGAGGCGTTGGATGTTGACCCACGGGTTGGCGTCGACGTGGAGCCCTTCCTGCGCCCGTTCGTACACTTCGAGGTCGTCATGACCGACAATCGACGTCGGGGCGTTGACCAGCCGGTTGTAGGTGAGCGTGCGCTCGAGCAGCGCGTCCGGCGCGTCGACGAGGCGGAAGGTCCAGGATTCGGCGAGCGTGCGGTCGGGCGCGAGCGGCTTGAACAGGCGGATCGACTGGATCGGTCCCTTGACGGTGAAATTGGGGAAGTACGACGTGTTGTGGCGGTTCTCGTCGAGGATCGCCTTGGCGCGCGCTACGCCATAGGCGGCCACCATTTTGTCGAAGTAATCGGGTATCGCCGAATAGTCGGAATGAATCGAATGGTGCACGCCGGTGTGGCCATGGCCGTTGCGCCAGATGCGGATGCCCATCTTCTCGAAGAATTCGTAGGACGACATGAACGGCGCATAAATCTCGACCGCGGGCGGCTTCTTGTTGCTGCCGGGCGCCATCCTCTTCCACACCTCGATCGCGGTGCCGGCCGAGGATTCGTGAGCCACCATCGGATGACAGGTGTCGGTCAGATTCTCGACCAACATCTTCCAGTTGCAATTGTGCATGTAGCGCAGCACGCCGCCGGCGACTTCCAGCCGCCCGGCCGGCGAGCGATCCACCATATTGTCGATCGTTGACAGGCTCTCGCCGAAATAGTCCTCGAAGTTCGGCCCGACGTCGCTCATCTTGGCGAAGACGAAGCCGCGATAATTTTTTACATACCGCACCGGCGCGATGCCTTTGACGGCGATGCTCTCTTCCAGCCCGGTGTTCTCGTAGCCCTTGCGCAGCGGGATCGCGAGCAGCGAGCCGTCGGTCTTGAACGACCAGGCATGATATGGACAGCGGAAGAATTTCCCGGCGTTGCCGCAGGTGTCGATGGTGATGCGCGTACCCTTGTGCGGGCAGCGGTTGTAGAGGACGTGCACCACGCCGTCGCTGTGGCGGACCATCAGGATCGGCTGCATGCCGATGGTCGTGCCGTAATAATCGCCCGCGTTGGGCACCTGGCTGTCGTGACCGACATAAATCCAGGTGTTGGCGAACAGGTGCCCCATCTCCAGCTCAAAAACTTCCTGATCGACGTAAACGTCGCGATGGACCTCGGTCTCGCGCACCAGCTCGCGCACCGCTGCGGCGTTGCCGTTGTATTTGCTCATGCGCGGTCTCCCATTGCCATTTAGCGGAGCATGATCTTTTCGGAAAACCGGTTTCCACTTTTCCTGATCATGCGCTACATATCGAGAACCAGACGCGCGGTCTTCGCTCTCGACACGCAAATCTGTATCACCTTGTTCCCGGCGCGCTCGCTTTTGCTGAGGATGTGATCCCGGTGATCGGGCTCGCCTTCCAAGACGGTCACCTGGCAGGTGCCGCACTCGCCGCGCTGGCAATCGTACATCGGATCGATGCCTTCCTCTATCAGCACTTGCAGAATGCTTTTGTCGGGCGGAACGATGAAGGTGAGCCCCGAACGCGCCAGCACGACCTCGATTGCGGTATCTGCGGCCATCGCCGCCTCCTTGCCGGATATGCGATGCTTTAGGCTTAAAATAAACCTGCGACTGACTTTGTGCTATGCCTTTATCGCATCTGTTGCAGGCCCAAACGTGCAATCGCCGATTACCGCCATCACCGCTCCCGTATCGCTCCCGGATCTGTTTCCCCCGTCCGAGCGCACTTTGCCCAAAATGCTCGCACGCCAGGCCGAGCGTTATGGCCAACGCCGTCTGGTGACGATCGGCGGCACGACGTTGAGCTACGCCGAGGCCCGCGCCGCCGCCGCGGGCTATGCCGGCGCTCTTGCCGCGGCCGGCACGAAAGCCGGCGATCGCGTCGCCATCATGTGCGGCAACCGCGCCGAGCTCCTGCTCACCATTCTCGGTTGCGCCTGGCTTGGCGCCATCGCCGTTCCCATCAACACCGCCTCGCGCGGCGCGCAACTGCAACACATCCTCAGCAATTGCGGCGCGCGGCTTCTGGTCATCGAGCGCGAGCTGACATCGGTGCTAGCGTCGTTCGATCTGGCGCACATTCCGCTCGAAGCTTTGTGGCTGGTCGGGGAGGGGACCGCGGGAGATTTACGGCAGCTCAAATCCGCGCCGTTCCCGCAGCCGCAAGGAAATATGCCGCCGCACGCGGCTGACCCGGGCGATACTTTTGCCATCCTCTACACCTCCGGCACGACGGGCCTCTCCAAGGGTGTGTGCTGCCCGCACGCCCAATATTTCTGGTGGGGCGTTTACACGTCGCAGCTCCTTGGCGTCCGCGAGTCGGACGTGCTGGTGACGACCTTGCCGGTGTTTCATACCAACGCGTTGGGCGCGTTCTTCCAGACGCTGCTCAACGGCGCGACGATCGTGGTCGAGTCGCGTTTTTCCGCATCGGGATTCACGGCGGCGCTGGCGCAGCACAAGGCGACCGTGACCTTCGTGCTCGGCGCCATGGTGCCGATGCTGCTGGCGCAGGAGGCGAGCGCCGCCGATCGCGCGCACGGGGTGCGCCTCGCCTTGGCTCCGGCGGTGCCGGCGCATTTCCACAAGAAGTTCACCGAGCGCTTCGGCTTCGGCCTGATCGACGGCTATGGCTCGACGGAAACGAACTGCATCCTGGGCGCGCCGCTTGCCGAGCAACGGCCCGGCACGATGGGGCGCCTGTTGCCCGGTTTCATCGCCCGGGTGGTGGATGCGAACGACAACGAACTGCCCGACGGCAAGGCGGGCGAGTTGGTGCTGCGCGCCGACGAGCCGTTTGCCTTCGCCACCGGCTATTTCGGCATGGCCGACAAGACCGTCGAGGCCTGGCGCAATCTCTGGTTCCACACCGGCGACCGCGTATTGCGCGAGCCTGACGGTTACTACCGCTTCATGGACCGCATGAAGGACGCCATCCGCCGCCGCGGCGAGAACATCTCGTCCTACGAAGTGGAACAAGTGCTGCTCACTCATCCGGCGGTGGTCAACGTTGCCGTCTTTCCGGTGCGCGCCGAACTCGCCGAGGAAGAGGTGATGGCCGCCTTGGTGCTGCGCGGCGGCGCGCAAATCACGCATGCGGCATTGCTCGATTTTTGCCAGCCGCGCATGCCATATTTTGCGGTGCCGCGTTATCTCGAATTTGTCGAAGCGCTGCCGGCGACCGAGAGCGGTAAGGTGACCAAATACAAGCTGCGGGAACGCGGCGTCACCGCCGCAACGTGGGATCGCGAGCAGGCGGGATACAAACTCGCCCGGCGCGCTGTGACGTAAGTTTTTGCGGCGGCAATGTCGCAATCAAGCTGTTGAAATTAATGACGACCCCGGCCGGATTCGAACGAGCGACCTTCGGCTTGGAGGGCTGACGAAAGCCGTGAACATCGCTCGCCGTTCGGAAGCGGATTCGCGTTAAAACCCCATGCCAAACAAAGGCAGCAAGCGCTGCAGAATAGCCGCCAGACAAACCAGCACTACCAGGATTTTGAGCAAGTTTGCCAACCGTCCATCGCGGACAAACCTGTCGATGACCCAGAATAAGATCGCGCCGACAACGCACGTGATCAGCACATGAATCAAAACCAACAGCATGTGAACCCCGTTTTGGCGCGAGCCTTTAAAGCGCCGTCATTAATTTAACCGAACTTCCTCGCTGGCGCGACCCGTTAGCGGCGCCTGGTTTTGGATGGCGACCCCGGCTAAGTGCCAGAGAGTCGCATCGTCAATGGCTTACATCTACAAACCAGCGTAACGGGCCCAATTGAACGCAAAAGACTTTTTCGGGCGATTACAAACCGTGCGTTCGCGACCGGGGTAGTGCTGACGCGACGTGGTTAGATGGCCCCGCGCCTTCGCGGACATATAGTTCAACCGCAATTCCACATGAGTCCGATAGGCGTATGGGTCCAGCACGGACCGTAGCTGCCGCCATTCCAGCGGCCATGAGAAAAGCCCGGTTTGCCGAAATAGTACCACCCCCCGCCATACCAATAGCTTGGCGCAAAGTCTGGAGTGCCGTGGATTGATCCCTTCGAAGCATGAATTGGAACGCTGTTGTTAGGCGGCTGATGGAAGCCGTAGCCGTGCCAGTGATAAACATGACGCTTTGCGTGCGCGGAGGCGCCAAATGCAATGGCTGGCAGCGATATAGAAGCCACAAGGGTGATCGAACGACAATAGCGCGCGCGAGCGCGCGGGGCTGTGGCGGCGCCTGTTAGCCGGGCTCGGGATCTGGCGGCGTATCTAGCTTCCGAGCCGCCCCCAATGCGCCGAGCTCCCCCCTGGGTAATTCCCTAGTTTTCTTAAGAACGCACCTATACTCAAGTAGGCGCGCGGAATCTGTTCGAGAATCCGGGCGTTGCCGAAGGGCCGGGGGAAGTCGAGCCATGCGTAGAAGGCGCGCGTTGCAGGCAGGACATGCCGCGGCAAGTCCGGCGCGTAGGAGCGAAGACGGCGCCGCCCTTCTCAAGTTCCTGCTTTCCGCGTTCCTGGAGCTTTACTGCGCACATCAGCCCAGCGCGCTGATGCTTCTCGATTGCATCTCCGACTTCAGGCGGCGCCAGGGAATTGCCGATACCGGAAGCCGCGGCAAGACGCCATGGGCGCGCGAAGGCGCGCCGGCGCTCGTCCGGCTGCTGATCTACGCGGAGGCCGAGGCGAGGGATTCCTTCGACGACCGGCGCTGCGCGGAAGACTTAGGCGCGTGCATCGCAAACCTGACGGCCGCCTACGGCCTTTCCCGCGCTGCTTTGTACCGCGGGAAAGCTTGATGATGAACGCAAGCGGAGGCCGGTTTTGTCCATCATCGAGCATATTATGCCGGCGGGGATTTCAGATGACCACGACGCGGCCCCGCCGCCCCTGGCCGACGCAGGGATGACAAGATTCAAGGTCGCGGGCGAGTCGCTTTCCGCCTATGTCGAGATCGGTAGCGGACGCCCGGTCCTGTTTCTTCACGGAAATTCATCGACTAAATCCGTCTGGAGCCGCCAGGTCATCGTGGCGCGCGAACAGGGCCGGACGGTCATTGTGCCCGACTTGCCCGGCCACGGCGATTCCGAAAACTCGCCGTCGCCGGAAACGACCTACAGCTTTCCGGGTTACGCCGCCGTGATCGGCGCGTTGCTCGACGCTCTCGGCATCGACCCCGTGGATGTCGTCGGCTGGTCGCTAGGCGGGCATATCGGGTTGCAGCTTTTGGCGACGGAGGATCGCGTGGCCTCCTTGTTAATTACCGGCGCGCCGCCGGCGCGGCCGTCAGTCGAAGCGCTTGAGCAAGCATTTTACGCGACGGACGACATGAAGCTCGCCGGCAAGGCGGGGTTTTCGGAGGCCGACGCGCTCGCCTACGGAACCGATATGATGGGCGGGAGCCGCTTTTTGATCCCCGAGCTTTTGCAAAGCATCAAGCGGACCGACGGCAACGCCCGGCGGTTCATGTTCGCCAACGCGCTGCGCGGCGTGGGGATCGATCAGCGGGCGGCGGTGATGTCCATCGAAAAACCCCTTTGCGTCGTGCACGGCGAACTCGATCCCTTCGTGCGGCTCGATTACTTGTCCACAATCGGATACCGCGCCCTGTGGAAAGACAGCATTTTCGTCATCAGCGGTGCCGGGCACGCGCCGCATTGGGAACAGCCGGTTCCGTTCAATCGCATACTGGCGGGCTTTCTGCGTTATACACAGGAGGCGAAAAGCCCCAGCTGAACGATTGCCAGCAGCGCCTCGATAGGCATTTTATATGTCCCGCCGGGATCGTTTGCAGGATGGGCGATGCTGCTATTCGAGGATTACGTCGAGGAAAGCGGTCGGGCCGGGAGCATCGCCGAACTGAACCGCTGTTTTCTCAAGGCGATCCGCTCCGAAGGCTATGAAAACTGCATCCTGACCACCGTGAACAGCCGGAAGGTCGGAGAAATCGGCTGGTACGAGTTCCCCGACGGCTACGCCGATGCCTATATCGGCAAGCGATGGGAACGGATCGATCCGGTGCTCGCCCGCACCCTGCGCGCGAGCAGTCCGTTTTCCTGGTCGGACGCGGTCGAGCGCGCGACGCTCTCGCCGCAGCAGCGGCTTTTCATGGACGAGTGCCGCGACCTCAAGGTCCAATCCGGAATCGTCTTTCCCTTTCACGGCCCTGGCCGCAGGCTTGACGTTATCAGCATCAGCCGCCGGACAAGCGAACCGGCCGACAGAACGCGCCTCGCGACGCTGCATGCGGTCAGCCTGCAAACCTTGACGCGCTACCGCGAAATCTCGCGCGAGCCGCTCTTTGCCGAGCGCGCGCCGAGCCTCGCGACGCCGCGCGAGCTGGAAATCCTGAAATGGTGCAAGGACGGAAAATCGCGCGACGACATCCAGAAGATTCTTTCCATCTCGCGGCAAACGGTGGATTTTCATCTCGGCAATATTTTCAAGAAACTCGGCGCGAGCAACATCACGAGTGCCGTTGTGATCGCGCTCTTTTACGGGCTTATTGATCTTTAGCGGTCCCGCCTGGGGAAAGCCCCAGTTATGCCTTGGCCGGCGTTGTGCTGATTTTCGCCGAACCTCAACGTCGGAGGCTCGGCATGATCGAGGCATTCTCTCTCAAGACCGCGCATCTTTTCGGCGACGCGCTCCTCTCCCAGGCGCGGCTGCGCCACCGCGTGTTCGTCGAGCACCGCGCGCTCGACCATCCGTCTTACGACGGCATGGAATACGATCGCTACGACACGCCCGCCGCCGTGTATCTCGTTTGGCGCGATCCGCAGCGCGTCGTGCGGGGCCTGATCCGCCTCGTCCCGACCTCGCTGCCGTACATGACGGAGCAGAACTGGCCGTTCCTCTGCCAGCGGCGGCCCTTGCCGAAAAGCGGCGCGATCTGGGAATCGAGCCGGGTCTGCGTCGATAAAACCTACATCGCGGCGATCCGCAAGCGGATCATGCCGGAAATGCTCTGCGGCGTTCACGAGTTCTGCCTGCATAACGGCTACGAGGCCGTGATCGGCGTGACGCGCAAGCATCTCCTGGAACACTACCTGCCCGGTAAGCTTCAGTGGCTCGGCCCGACGGCCGAGGTCGAGGGCGAGCAGGAAGCCGCGTTCTATATCCCAACCCAGGATATGCGGCCGCACGCTTCTTGCTCCCGGTTGGGGATACCGGAGCGCGTGCTGTCCTTCGAGCCCGTTTCCCAGGAGGCGGCCGCATGACGCGCCCGGCGGCCGGCCCAAGACAACTCCCGAAACCCGATTCCAGGACGACGACCGCCGGGCGCATGGCCGACGCCGTCAGCTTTCTCATCCGCGTTGCCGATGAAGCCAGCATGCACGGCATCGCGCGCAACCTGAGCACCGTGCGCGTGAGGCTTTTGCAAATCGCGCAGAGGGCCGGCGGAACCGAGGATGCGACATCATGAGAAGTCAGGCCGCCGGCTGGACCGTTCCTTCCGAATTCGCCGAAGGGGAATCGAACGTCCGCTATTATTGCCGGCATATGCCGGCGGTTTTCGTCCGCGCGGCCAACGCCCGCGTCTGGGACGAGGACGGCGCCGAATACATCGACTTCCTCTCGGCCTGCGGGTCGCTCAACTACGGGCACAATCATCCGGCGATGAAGGACGAGGTGCTCGCCTATCTCGCGGGCGACGGCATTCTCAACGGGCTTGACCTGCACACCGGCGCCAAGCGGGAATTCATAAAGACTTTTCGGGAAAATATTCTCGCGCCGCGCGGCCTGCCGCATCGCCTTCAGTTCACCGGCCCCACGGGCGCCAACGCCGCCGAAGCGGCGCTCAAGCTTGCGCGGAAAGTCACCGGCCGAAACACGGTGGCTGCGTTCACCCAGGCTTTTCACGGGATGACGATGGGCGCGCTTTCGGTCAGCGCCCGGCGCGAGGCGCGCCGCTCCGTCGGCGTCCCGCTCGACGACGTGATCCGCCTCCCGTTCGAAGGTTACGAGGGCGCCGGGACGGCCGAGATCGACCGCTTCGAAGCCATGGTCAACGACCCTTCGGGCGGCATCGAGCCGCCGGCCGCATTCATCGTGGAAATCGTGCAGGGCGAGGGCGGGCTCAACGCAGCCAGCGCCGTATGGCTCCGCCACCTCGCGTCGTCGGCTAAAAGGATGGGCGCCCTTCTGATCGCCGACGATGTCCAGGCAGGCTGCGGACGCACCGGCGATTTCTTCAGCTTCGAGCATGCCGGCGTGGTCCCCGACATGATCTGCCTCGCCAAATCCGTCAGCGGCATAGGGCTGCCGATGGCGCTGCTTTTGCTCAAGCCCGAAATCGACCAATGGGCGCCGGGCGAGCACAACGGGACGTTTCGCGGCAACAATCTCGCCTTCGTGTCCGCGTCGGTCGCGGCGCGCCTGTGGCGGAACGAGGATTTTCATAAGGCCGTCACGTCCTCGTCCGCGCGCGTCCGCGCCTGGCTCAAGGACACGGCGCGGGAGGCCGGGCGGGATCTGGCGTCTCCCAAAGGCCGGGGTTTCATGTCGGGTCTTGCCTTTGCCCGGCGCGGCATGGCGGAACACATCGCGGCCGAGGCCTTTCGGCACAGGGTGCTGATCGAATGCGGCGGTTCGCACGGCGAGGTGCTCAAGCTCTTCCCGCCGCTGACGATCGAGGTCGATGTTCTGGAAGAAGGGCTTGCCCGGTTACGCACGGCCGTCATGACTGTCGTGAACCGCGAGCGTCAGCGATCGGCGGCGTGAAGCGGACTCACGTCTAATCCTAACGCTCTCGCCACGCTATTTGTGAATCAGCCACGTGGCGCGAGCGGCGGTGTCCCGCCCGCGGAGCCTCCCGCGGCCGCCATGTGTTCGACGAACTCAATGATGGCGGCCCGGACGGCAGGGTTGGTTACCTGTGAAAAGGCCTTGATGAGCCGTAGCCCTTCGACCGGGCTTGCGGGATCGTCGGGTCCGCCGGTTTTGTCAAAGCTTGTCATTTCACCGTCGCCGTTATGGATCGTTCGCCGCAAATGTGAACACAACATCTCCCTCGTAGCGATCAACCGAACCATCCTCCATCCCCCCTGCTGGGCGTTCGCGATCTTCGTCGAGAAAACGTCGTCGGGGGAATTATGACGCCAGACACCCTACTGAAAACGGACAAATGCACAATTGCGGTCGAAGCCGCGCCCGAGGGGAAAATACGTGTTCTGACAACGGCTTGGGCAGAACCTGTGATCATCCTGGCCGACCAGGTGCTTGAGGTCAGAATTCGGCAGGGGCAGGTGCATATCCTGCGCAAGCCGCGGGTCGAGGACGACGAGGACCGGGAGTTCCGGGCGACGAACGCGCCTTACCTCGGCGACGACGTCTAAGATGAAACGCATTACATGATCGCGCGCCGCGGATGAAGCGCGTTCCATCCCCTACGCCCGAGACGGTGTGGTCGCGCCTACACCGGACGCGCCGGCGCCAGGGCATGCGCTCCGTCACGCTGCGGCTCCTGCTGATGCGTCACCTGCCGGAAGATCGCCGGGCGCGATCGATCTGGCGCTGCGTCGAGCAACAGCTCGCGGAGGCCGCCGGCGCAGATCCTGCCGACGTCGCCGTCGCGCTCCGCATGGCGTTGATGTTGGAGAACGTCGAGTGGCGTCCGCAGTGAAGCCGCGAGATTTCTGCCGCCTTGGAGGGAGAGCTTCCTGAATGCTGATATTCGAGCAGACTGCCTGCAATTAGGGCGCGTCTCCGTCCACCCCCGGACCTATTCTTGAAGTTCGATTATATGTCAGTGGGGGTACGACACATGCAAAATCAGCAACGGAGACTGGCAAGTTTTCGCGCAGATTATAGACCACCGTCATGCCCGAATTGCAGCAAGCTCACGTCCCCAACAAAACGCTCGCCCGATTACAATCTCCGTTACCTCAGGTACGAGCGACAGGTATTCACTTGCCCGGCCTGCGGCCAGCAGACCGAGCGCATCACGGACGTCGACGGGAATCGTCCGAGCTAACAGCTCCCAAGTGACCGAGGCGTGCCATGCGAGCCAAGGTAAGCGCCCGCCGCTTCCGCCGCCGTTGACGATCGAGGAGAGCGGGGCTTGCTTCATCGTGCGCGTGACGGGGACGACGCGCCGAAAAAGCGTCACGCGTGACGCGACCGGTGCGGCCCGAGCGAAAAAATACCGGACGCGCCGACGCAGGGGTATGCGCTGCTTCATGGTGCGGCTCGACGACGCCGAGATCGAATCACTGGTGAAGGCCGGCTACCTCGAGGCGCCGATCACCGGCCCGACCGTGGTGCAGATCGCGATCGAGGCGTTCATTTCCGACAAGCTGGGGGAGCTATGACGCGCAACCATGCGCCTCGCGTGGTCTTGCGCGCTACTCACGAGGGAGCTCTGACCTATTGCTCGCTCGCTGACCTTAAGCGCTTCACGGTAGACTTGACGTGACGCGCACCGGGTTCGGTTCATATCCGAGAACGCCACGACACGTTTTACGACACCGATAATGCGGATCGAGCGCACACACCGGGTGCTCGGCGATTAGCGACGTGACTTCCGTTCTTCCCCCAACAGCCGACATTCTTTCGCAGCGCGGTAGGTGTAGCGATTGGCCAAAACCGGACTCATGCACCGCAGCGAAAATGAATCCTTATTCTATCACCTCGTCGGCGAGGGCCAGCATGCTCGGCGGTACGGTGGCGCCGATCGCCGTCGCGGTCTTGAGATTGATCGCGAGTTCGAACTTCGTTGGTTGCTCGACCGGGATGTCGGCGGGCTTGGTGCCTTCGAAAAGCTTGACGGCCAATCGGGCAACAATCTCTGGAAGCTTGAAGAAGCGTGGTCCGTAACCAGCAAAACCGCCTGCTTCCGCGAGTTCGGGCCATTCGTAGATGGCCGGCAGGCGCAGCGCTGCTGCCCGATCCAGAATAAGCTGACGATTGGCGAAGAGCATCGGTGACGCCAGTACGTTGAGCGCTGTGACGCCAGATGCCTGCGCCGCGTCGATGGCTGCTGGGATCTCTTCGCCTTTGGCGACCTGATAAATAGCAAGCTCGATGTTGTGTGCCCGCGCAACCTCTTGCAGTTCGTGAAGCTTCAAATCCGTTGTGGTGTTGGTATCGGAAAGGGCTCCCATGCGGTGAAGTCCGGGCACTAACTGGATCAGGATTTCGAGCCGCTTGCCGTTGAGCTGGGTCGCGAGAATGCTGATGCCCGTTGTGTTGCCATTTGGCCGGGCCATCGAGTCAACTAGTCCTTCGCCGACCATATCCTCTGCAAACCCGAGGATCGGAATCGTTTTCGTAGCCTGCTGTGCGGCGTGAGTTGCCGTACCCCCGCCACCATAGATGAGATCGACTTGGGCTTTGACCAGCTCCGCCGCGTATTCTGAAAGCAGATCAGCGTGTGGAGCAAAATCGCGGTAAACGATCGTGAGGTTTTTGCCTTCAATAAAGCCGCGATGGCGCAGCCCGTCAAAAATACCCATGCTAAAAGGGTGATCGCGCGGAAAAGGCATTAAGACAGGCGCCAGCGCCAGGGTCGATGTGCAGAAAAGTCCGGCCAGAACCGTAGCCAGTAAAACGCGAAGGCGCCTCGTCATCATTGCCCTCGATGTTGTGCGACACTGAAACGAGAGGTTATGAAGTAGTGCTTCCTCGTGGGTCCCTCGAGTATAAGTTGTCGTGTGCCGGGCGTCACAGAATGTCAGATGACATGACCGACGCAAGTATCGCTTCGCAACAAGTTGGCAATCGCTTGCCGCTCTGGCTCAAGCTCACCTATACGGCATTCATGGCTGTTTTGGTGCCCGTCTACTGGCGCTACTATGGGCCAACTAACTTTCTTTATTTTTGCGACGTCGCGCTGATTATCACGCTAATCGGCGTCTGGATCGAGAGTCGGTTTCTTGTATCCATGTGCGCCGTAGGAACCCTGGCATCGCAGGCGCTTTGGGTCGCGGATTTTCTTGCAAGCCTCGCTGGATTGTCCCTCATCGGGATAACCAATTACATGTTCAACTACGAAAACTCATTGTTTCTGCGCGGGCTCTCGCTCTACCGTGGCTTGTTACCATTCTTGCTGGTCCATCTCGTCTGGGCGCTGGGATATGACCGCCGCGCATTGCCAGCGTGGACCCTTCTGGCTTGGGTGGTGCTGCCGGTGTGTTTCTTCACCTAACCCCAATCCAGGGCTAACGCCCGTCAATATCAACTACGTTTGGGGTCTGAGCGATTATGCTGCTCAGAACTGGGTTTCGCCGGCCGAATGGCTCATCGGACTGATGATCGGATTGCCGTTGCTGCTGTTCGTGCCAACCCATTTTCTGTTGCTCCGCTTGGCCCCGAAGCCAGCGCGCCTCGCATGACGAGGCTCGGCTCTCTCAGTCCTTCCAGAAATTCCTAAACCGATCAGGCGCCATGTCGGCGTATCGAACTGGGTGCATGATGTTTTTGTCGAGATACTTGAGCCCACCAGCAGTGTATGGGCCCGCCAATCTCAGACGCTTAGCAATGGACCGATCGTGTGAAGATCGATCATTTCGATCAGTGCTGCCCGATCTGCCTCAGCCGCTGCCAATTCCTTTGCCGCTTCCTTTGCGGTGCTGCCGTTTGAACCCCACACGACAATCCCGCCGAGCAACGCAGCGACTGCGGCCGCCATCGCGGCCGGATCGAACCTGATTGCGCCGAGGAGTATCGCGGCGAGGACAATGCCGCCGCCCGCCATGGCGATCCGCGAGGCCAGGATGAACTTGCGACAGTTCTCGATCTTAGCAGCAAGCTCTTCGACGTGCGCCTCGAGGCGCACGATTTCGTCGCGCGGGTCACCGTCACTTTTGTGGGCACGCAAGGTTCAACACTCCCAAGGACCAGCGCTTGCACGAGCTTTAGCGCGGTCCCTGCTTTCAGTCCCTCCAGAAATTCTTGAACCGATCAGGCGCCATTTCCGTGTATCGAACCGTGTGCATAATGTTCCGATGGCCCATGAAGTGTTGTAGCGCTCGGGTGTCATGCCCGTCATTGGCGAGCTTATAGCCCGTAGAATGTCGAAGCATGTGGGGGTGGATCGGGAATGGGAGCTTTGCGGCTTCTCCGATCCGAGCGATCGTTTTCAGGAATCCTGCGGTCGTGGCAGTACCGCCGCGTTCGGTGATGAAGACGTAACGAGATTCCGTATTTTCCCGGCGTAGCTGACGCAAGGCTCGAATTTCCTTGCCGCTAAGGGGATGGACGTTATCGATGCCGCCCTTGGCTCGCCGGACGTATATCGACTGTACGGCGCTGGCGGGCCCTATCGCTTTCCACTGCGACTAAGTAGGTGTGAGAAAAGATAGCAACACAGCGTCGCACTCAAGCGCCGCTACGTCGTGAGGTGACCCGCCGTGCTTCAACTTGAATCTGGAAGCGGCTCGGTTGCTCCAGCTTTGAAAAACGTCCAAGCTGGCGACCTCACGATCAACATCAGAGGAGACGGTGATCACGAACTCGTCGCCAAACCCTTTACGGTAGAGAAAATAGAAGACAGCAAATGGAACGTTCAAATCCAGGCAAGATCGGAGGAACATCTAGCGCAGATCATTCCACATGTCGCCGCT
>Ga0302325_10009591_pt1 | contig 21112 bp, 11 predicted proteins | sample Palsa_T0_2_FD_201948 | JGI IMG/M metagenome (GOLD analysis project Ga0302325, IMG submission 201948) | Peat permafrost microbial communities from Stordalen Mire near Abisko, Sweden - Palsa_T0_2 | ecosystem: Environmental > Terrestrial > Soil > Palsa > Peat permafrost | place: Sweden: Abisko...
TCACCAACTCCCCATGCGCCCCCACCCCCGCCATCACATACGGCACCTTCCCCCCCTTATACTCCGCCAACTCAAACGGAAAAATCGCGCGTCCTTCAGGATCGCTCACAATCCCCCCCGCCTCCACGACGATCGCCGCCGAGGCTGCGACGTCCCACAGCTTCCCATTCAACGTCACCGCTCCCAACGCCACGCCCGAGGCCACCATCATCGCCTCCACGCACGCCGACCCGAGCATGCGGATTTTCCAGTTGGATTGATCCAGCCATCGCCGCGCGTATGCCGGCGCCCTTCCATCCGCGCCAACCAGATTGCTCGTCAGCATCAGCATCGCCTTATCCCCCAGCGGCGCGCTCGACGCTTGCAGCTTCTGCGTCCCCAGCCACGCCCCCTGCCCCGCCGCTGCCGCATACAGTTGATCCCGCGTCACATCATACACCACGCCCAGCACCGGCTTGCCCGCTTCCAGCAACCCAATGCACACCGCGAAAATCCCCAGGCCCGCGATGAAATTATTCGTCCCGTCGATCGGATCGATCACCCAGTTTCGTCCCCTGGGATTCGCGACCTCAAACGTGATCGCATCGCCCGTTTCGTTTTCCTCCCCCACGATCCCATCCGTCGGGAATCGCTTGCGCAGCCCGCTGACGATCAGCCGCTGGCTCGCCCGATCCGCCTCCGTCACCGCCTCATCGCCGCGCTTCAGCAGCGGATCGACTTTTCCGTAATTATCCATCACCAGCGCCCCCGCGGCCCGCGCCAGCTCGATGACATATTTCAGGTCTTCACTCAGATTCATGATTCGCCGAGATTAACCGCACGCCGCGCCGCGTCAAACCACCCTTCGCCGAATTGCTCCCGGCCCCACAGCAAAATCGTCCCCACCGCAATCGGCGTCATCACCGGATCGTTCAAAGCGGATTCCACGTCCGATTCCACCGGCTCGATCGCCACCAGCGATTCGTGCTCCGCCGGATCGAGCCCGCGCGCAATCTCCTCCGCGCTGCGCGTGCAGACCGCCGTGAATATCATCTCCGGCTGGCCGATCGACACATCCTCGATCAGCGCTGCACAACTCAGCGGATCGATTTCATCCGCAGCCAGTTTCAATTCCTCGGCCAATTCCCTCCGAATCTCCTCGAACGGGTCGATTCTCTCCGCCGGCTCCAGCGATCCCGCAAATGGATGAATCCGCAGGGGATAATAAGCCATCCGTGCATTGCGCTTCCCAAGCAGCAACAATCCATCGGCGCTCTGCAGCGCGCAGCTCAACCCCACGGGGTTTGCCATCGCTTCAGCCCCATATTGTTTCGCAAGGTGCGGATTGTTGAGGTTTGTTCCCCAGAAAATTCGATACGAAGTCGCGCTCAATTCAAGTTCAAGCAGCAACCCCACGGTGAAATGCTCCAGCCGGCACATCGGCCCGTCAAAGAGCACTTTCGCTTCCCGCTCCGCGGTCGCGCTGTTCCACGTATCTTCGATCGCTTTTTCGATTTCAGGATAACGCGGTCTTCGCTCCGGCGACCAGCGCACCTGCACCTCATAGCTGCGCCATCGCCCGATCGCGTGAAATCGTACTATCACCGGATCACTTTTGAACTCGGAAGAAAAAGTGAAAACGTGCTGCCTTTGCCCGGCTCGCTGACCACTTCCAGTTTCCCCCCCATCACGCCCGCCATCCGCCGCGAAATTGCCAGCTCCAGTCCCGTCCCGCCGATCTTGCTTCGCTGCGGGCTCTTGATCTGCACGTATTCGTTGAAAATATCCGCCAGGTTCTCCGGCGCGATCCCCACCCCCGTGTCGCTCACGTCGATCCGAAGCGTCCGGTCGTCCAGCAAGCTTGCTTCGATGCGCACCTCGCCCTGGTCCGTGAACTTGATCGCGTTGGAAATCAGCACCCCCAGGGTTCGCGACAATTTCCCCTTGTCGGCCCGCAGCCGCGTCGATCCATCCGGCACTTCGCACGCAAACGCCAGATTCTTTCGCGCCGCCTGGGCCGCAAACTGTTTACATTGCTCATCCATCCAGATCCCAAGCTCAATCTCGCTCTCGTGAAGTTCAACCGGACCGAAATCCAGCCGAACCAGGTCCAGCGCATCGGTCACCAGCTTCACCATGCTACCCGATGTCTGCTCGATCTCACGCAAAATCTCCGGAACTTCGTCCGCCTGCGACGGATCGGACGCGGACTTGCGCAGCAGCTCAACCAGTAGATTGATCGCGTTGGCCGGATTGCGAATGTCATGGCTCACCGCCTGCAGAAACCGGCGCTTGGCGTACGCGGCTTCGTCGTTGTTTCGTCCCTGCTTCTTCAGTTCTTCGCGAAGCGATTTAACCACGCTGATGTCCACAAACGCGCACACCCCGCCGCAAATCGCCCCCGAACCATCGCGAATCGGCGCCGCGTTGCACAGAATCGACAACGTCTCGCCGTTTTCCAGCCGCATCGTCAATTCCGTCGCGGCCATCACCTCTCCCCGCAGCGCCCGCAGCAGCGGAGATCGCGCGCCGGGAATTTCGCCCTTATTTCCAATGAGCGTCATCTGCGGCCAGTCCTTCGCTTCCGCCTCGATAATCTCCGGAAATCCCAGCATCGAGCTCGCCGCCGGGTTGCAGATCAGCCGCGTCGCCGCCGCGTTGGTTCGCAGAATTCCAAACGGCACCGCGTCCACGATCGTCTGCAATTCGCGGTGCTCATTCTCGGCCCGTTCCAGAAGCCGCGTCGCCGCGATGCTCACCGACGCCTGCGCCCCCAGCGATTCCACCAGCGAAATATCGCTTTCCGTCCAGGCTCGCGCCAAATGGCTGTAAATCACCAGCGCGCCTTCAACGTCCGATCCGGATCTCAGCGGCGCTCCCAGCATCGCCTGAAATAGGGTCGCCCCATCCGCCGTGCGCTCGGTCCTGATCTCCGGATTCTGCGAAATATTCGTGATCGCCACCGGTTGATTGCGCTCCAGCACCAGCCCCGCAAAAGAGCCCGCCGGCGCCGCGCTGACGACCTGCGGCCCCCCGTCGCCGAAACCATCCCAGCCCATGATCTCGATTTTATCCCCCGACCGGCTCCAGATCGCCGTCGCCGTGCTCTCCCCCAGCAGTTGCCGGATCGTCCCCGCGATCGCCCGCGTCACATCATCCCGCGTCTGCCCCACGCTCAAAGACCGCGACAGCTCCAGCAGCGTGTCCATCGTCTGCTGCCGCTCCAGCAGGCCTTCGTTGCTCATCTTCAATTCCTGCTCGCGCTGGTGGAGTTTTTCCGTCCGGGCGAACAGATCCGATTCCCGCCGCACCACCATGTCCACGATCGCCGTGATCACCAGCAGATCGACCATCACCATGATGATGCTGATGACCTGCTTGTACATCGGCAGCGCACTTGTCTGGTGATTGAACGTGAATTTCACCGCCGCCATCACCGCAAAAACAGCGCACGCCGCCCACAGCAGATTGCGACGCCTCGTCCATCCCACCAGTAAAATCGGCAGGCTGTATCCCACCCCCACCGGCGAGTTGCGATAAACGAACAAACGCCACCAGCATTCGATTGCCGCCAGCGCGAAACAAAGAAGCAGCGCCGGCGCCAACGACAATTTCTGCGAGCCGGAACCGGTGGAATAATCGTTCATAAAACTTCTTTGGCGCCGCTCATTCTATTTTCCGGCGTTAAATTGAGATGAAAATGCATGATTGCCAGAAAGCCGCCGGACCGGCGATCACGCATCAAAATACTTGGCCTGCGGGTGATGCACAACCAGCGCATCGGTGGATTGTTCGGGAACCAGCATGAAATTCTCGCTCAGTTCCACGCCGATCGCCTCCGCATCCAGCAACTGCACGATCTTGGCGCGATCCTCCAGATTCGGGCAAGCCGGGTATCCAAAACTGTATCGGCTTCCCCGATACTCCTGATGAAAAAGACCCTGGAGCTGGGTCGCATCCTCGCTCCCAAAGCCCAGTTCCTGCCGCATATATTTATGCCAAAATTCCGCGAGCGCCTCGGCTGATTCCACCCCGAACCCATGCAGATAGAGATATTCCGTATAGTTATTCGCCAGTCGCAATTTCTCCGCCGCTTCGGTGGCGCGATGCCCCACCGTCACCAGTTGCAATCCAAGCACATCAAACTGACCGGACTGGCGCGACCGGAAAAAGTCCGCGATGCACAGCCGCCGCCGCGCCGCCTGGCGCGGAAAGGCAAACCGCGCCGCCTCCCGCGGCCCAGACCGCGGAAGCAGACTCCCGGTCGGAAAATCCGCCGGATCGTACACCACCACATCATCCCCCTCCGATTGCGCCGGAAAATATCCGTACACCACCTTCGGTTCGATCAACCATTCCTCGGTTGCCCGTCGCTTCAGCGATTCAAACACCGGCTCCGCCTTCTCGCCGATCAGCTCCTCGAATTTCTCCGGCGACATTCCCTTCTGCTTGAATCCCCACTGCCCGGTGAACAGCGCCGTCTTGTTGATAAACGGAAAAATCTGCCGCGGTGAAATCTTGTCCACCACCACCGCCCCCCAGAACGGCGGCGTGGGCACCGCGTTGTCATGCGACACCGACGGCCCCCCCTTCGCCTCTCCCGCGATGATGTGCCCAAACTTCTTTTCGCTTTCGATTCGAAGCTGCTTCCGCCGCCCGGCGCGCTGCCGCTGAGTCGCCGCCGCTTCCGTCACCGCGCCCGTGGAAATCTGGTCCATCGCGTGCAACCCCTCAAACGCATCCTTGCAATACAGCAGCGGCCCCCGGTACAGCTCGGCCAGCGTCTCCTCCGCATAATCGCGCGTCAGCGCCGCCCCGCCCAGCAGCACCGGAATCTGCACGCCCTGCGCGTTCAGCTCCTCCAGATTCTCCTTCATCACCGCCACCGATTTCACCAGCAATCCGCTCATTCCAATCGCATCGGCCGATTTCTCCTTCGCCGCCTTGAGAATATCCGCCAGCGGCTGCTTGATCCCCAGGTTGAACACCGTGTAGCCGTTGTTCGTCAGGATGATGTCCACCAGGTTCTTTCCGATATCGTGGACATCCCCCTTCACCGTTGCCAGAACGATGCGGCCCTTGCTCTGCCCCTCCGATTTTTCCATCATCGGTTCGAGATACGCCACCGCCGCCTTCATCGTCTCGGCGCTCTGCAGCACAAACGGCAATTGCATCTGCCCGCTGCCGAACAGTTCCCCCACCACCTTCATCCCTTCCAAAAGAATTTTGTTGATGATGTCCAGCGGCTCATACCGCTCCAGCGCCTCATCCAGATGCTTGGTCAAATCGCGCTTCTCCCCGTCGACGATGTGCTTCTTCAGCTTCTCCTCAACCGGCAGATTCTCATCCACCACGGCGACAACGGTCTCGGTCCCTTCGGGAAACAGCGAAATAAAATGCGTCAGCGGATCAAACCCCTCGCGCCGCCGATCGTAAATCAAATCCATCGCCGCGTTCCACTTCTCATCGTCGATCTTATTCCGCGGCAGGATTTTGCTGGCATGTACAATCGCCGCCGTCAGCCCCGCCTCCATCAACTCGTGTAGAAACGCGCTGTTCAGCACCACCCGCGCCGCCGGCTTCAAACCAAAACTGACATTGCTCAGGCCGACAACGGTATGGCAATCCGGCAACTCCTTGCTGATCCGCCGCGTCCCCTCGATGGTTTCCATCGCGTTGCGCCGGTCTTCCTCGATCCCAGTGCTGATCGGCAACACCAGCGGATCAAACAGCAGGTCCCCATCTTTGAGGCCGTGCTTTTCAACCGCCAGATCGCGAATCCGCTTCGCAATCGAAATTTTCCGCTCGGCCGTGCGCGCCATCGCGTTCAGCTTGTCCTCGTCGATCGTCCCCGCGACGACGGCCGCCCCATATTTCTTCGCCAGCGCGCAGATATCCGCGATCCGCCCCTCGCCGTCCTCCAGATTCATCGAGTTCAGCACGCACCGCCCCCCGGCAAGCTGCAGCCCCGCTTCCATCACCTCGGGATTGGTGCTGTCCAGCATGAGCGGCCCCGGCAATGCGTTGACATACCGCGAGATCACCTGCCGCATGTCCGCAACCCCGTCGCGCCCGACGAAATCGACGCACACATCCAGCATGTGCGACCCATCGCGGATTTCATCCCGCGCCATGCTCACCAGGCCGTCCCAGTTGTCCTCCTGCAGCAGCCGTTTGAACTGCCGGCTCCCGTTGGTATTCGTCCGCTCGGCCACGATGAGATAACTATTGTCCTGCCGGAGATCGACCGCGCTCATCAGGCTCGACACCTGCGGCTTCACCGCCGCCTCGCGCTTCACCGGCGGGCGAAATCCCACGGCATCGCACAGAAGCTTCATGTGCTCCACCGTCGTCCCGCAGCATCCGCCGACGATGTTCACGCCGAACTCTTCGACGAAGCGCATGACGCCCTTCGTGAAATCCGCCGGCGCCATCGGAAAATGCGCCTTGTTGTTCACATAGATCGGCAGGCCCGCGTTGGGCAAAATGCTGACCACTCTCGGCCAGTTCTGGCAGATATATCGGATCGTCTCCGTCAACTCGTATGGACCAAACGCGCAGTTGAGCCCCAGGCAATCCACTTCGTCAAACGGCGCTATCGCCGCCACCAGCGCCGAGGCGTCCGACCCCGTCAGCATCTGTCGCCCGTTCTGCTGGTCCATCGACGCCTGCACCATGATGGGCACGCGCCGCCCCACGACTGCAAACGCGCGATTCGCCGCCGCGATCGCGCACTTGATCGCCAGCAAATCCTGCTGCGTTTCGATCAGCAGCACATCCGCGCCCCCTTCGAGCAGGCCCTGGATCTGCTCGAAAAAACTCCGCTCCATTTCATCCCAGGTGGTCTGGCCAAGGGTGACGATCTTGGTGCCCGGTCCGACCGATCCGATCACATATCGCGGCCGCTGGCGCGTCTCAAACCGGTCGCATACTTTCCGCGCGATCTGGGCCGAAATGCGATTGATCTCTACGGTGCGCTCGGCCAGCCCCGCTTCGGCGAGGACGATCCGGCTTCCGCTGAATGAATTGGTTTCAACCCCGTCGCAACCAACGGCAAGGAATCCCTCGTGAATCTGTTCGATCAAATCCGGCCGCGAAAGGTTTAGAATCTCGCAGCAATTTTCCTGCCCGCGCCAATCGCGCTGCAAATCCAGCGAAAATGAGTGCAGAGTCGCCCCCATCGAGCCGTCGAGAACGACGACGCGCTGTTGCGCCAATTCCAGAAATGACAACCGATCCATTTCAATTCACTCCCGCGCCCGGCACTCAGTCAAATCCACCGTTATTCCAAATCTCTCAAATTATTTAGCGGCGGTGCGAAGCACCGCGAGTTCCGTTATTCCAAACCTCTCAAATTATTTAGCGGCGGTGCGAAGCACCGCGAGTTCCGCCAAAGTTCGAAAATAAAGAGAATAAAGTTCGAGTTGGCGCACTGTTATTAACGCAGCAAGTATAGGCCGCCTGCGCAAGCGGACACAAGTTGATCGGCTATCCGTCAGGCCGCATTGCAAAGAACTATCGAATCCGACCTCGCAGTCGAGCCCGCCTGCGAAAACAATCGGCATCACCGCCCGTGCCGTCAAACTTGGCAAACTTTTCGGCGCGCCGGGCGTAAATTCCTTGATTTAACGTTTTTCCTGCTTCGGGGTTTACCGACGTTAGTACCGGAGGAGAGTGGAATGCCATCGACCGCAATTGTGCCCGCTACCCGTGTCACCAGAAAAAGGTTCCAACTGGAGAACCTGGAAACGCGCCGATTATTGGCCGCCTCGGTGCTCGAGCTTCCCACGGTTGTCGCACCCACGAGCAATCCAACCCTCCCCAGCGGATTCGACGTCTTCGCCCCCCAGGCAACCACCGGCTCCGCGGCCGCCGGCGCGCCGCAAATCGCCCAGTACACACAATCAGGAAACCCAGGCGATGTCATCTCCGTCAGCCTGACCAATCCCTCCGCGCTCCCCGCTTCGGACAACGATTCAGATACGGAGTTCTTCACCTACGGACAGACCACCGCGGCCAACGGAACCCTCGTCGGCGACGGCATCGAGCAGATCGGCGGTGCAATCGCATCCGTCGATCTCAACGCCGGCAACACCGCCAACTCGATGTATTTTCTCTGGGCAAAAAATAACGATGGATACAGCGCCCCCGTCGCGATCAACAAAGCCGACGCCTGGTGGGTGGGACCCAATCAGGCGACCGCCGGCCAATCCATTTCCGTGTACGGGCAGAACCTCACATTCAGCGCCACCGATGGTCTCTCCTGGGTCTACATCACCCAGGCCGGCAGCACGACCGGCCAGTGGGCGACGGTCAGCAGCGCCAATCCCTATCAGGTGACTTTCAACGTTCCCACCGGCCTGGCCGCGGGAAATTACCAGGTCTGGGTCCACAACGGCCACGGCGGTGAATATGGCTGGAGCAGCCCCGTCACCCTCAATGTCGTCGCCCCCGCCGCAGCCAGCACGAAAATCTTCAACGTCCTCAGCTACGGCGCCGTCGCCGATGGCAAAACCGACAGCACCGCCGCCTTCCAGGCCGCCATCAATGCCGCTTACGCTTATCCTGGTTCCACCGTCTACGTTCCCACTGGCACCTATGTCATCAGCAGCATCACCCTGCAACCGGGCCTGACCCTCCTGGGCGATGGAGCGGGCAAGACCAATATTATCCAGAGCGCCACCGCCAGCGGCGCTTACCCCGAGGAATTGCTCTGGTTCAGTTCCAACGACCAGATCGAAAACCTTACCCTCAGCTCGAGCAACACCGTGCTGCAGCACATCGCCTACGGCCGATTTGTCTCCAATGTCCACTTCAGCGGCGTTGACATGACCGATATGACCAGCGGCGATTTCGATATTAACGGCAGCAGTCTGATCTTCTTCAACAACTGCAATTTCACCGGCAACAGCAGTTTCCTTGGCACTGCCTCCCAGCTCTTCTTCGATCACGATAACTTCTACGCCGTTGACGATGCCGAGGAAATGCTCTTCTCCTACGGCGGCAACGACATCAGCATCACCAACTGCACCGTGCAGGACTACAATGATTCCAACCCCGACTCCGGCGCGGGCTGGGGACAGGGGCGATTCTTCGTCGGAAATAATGTCTGGGGCGATGAATCCAATACCTACATCGCAAACAACACCACCATCGCCCTCGGCGTTCGCCCAACTTACTCAAACCAAAACTGCGGCGAGCAGTTGCTGTGGGAATCGACCGGCCTCCTGACCACCGGAACCTACGTCAGCTCCACCGCCAATACGATCACCTATACCGGCCTAGGAAGCTCCGTCGGTGCGAACTATTACGCGATCATCGTCAGCGGCGACGGCACCGGGGAATATGTTCCCATTCAAAGCTATAACTCCACCACGGGCGTCATCACGCTCGCCGGTTCGTGGGCGGCCCTCCCGGATTCCACCAGCGTCGTGCGCGTGGGTTTCATCTTTGACGACATCGCCGTCTATGACAACACCCTCCAGGGCAAGGGCGTCACCGACACCGCGTCCGCCGGCGTTCAATTCTGGGGTGATGCCGTCAACTGCGTCGTCGATTCCAATACGATTTCCAACACCCGCTACGGCGTGAACGTCATCGCCACGCAATCTTCGGGCGACATTGTCCCCTCCTATTTCAATCTGGTTCAGAACAACATTATCTCCAACGTCCAGGCGGGTTTTTGGATTGAAAGCAACGCCAGTTCAACCCTCGACGGCGCCTCCGGCTCGGTCTATCGCTTCAATAAGGTCACCAACGTCACCGCCGGATTGGGTGGATTCTATGTGATGGATTATGGCCCGGCGAACGTGCCGTTCTTCGTCGTCCTTGAAGGAAACTCCGTGACCAGCGCCCCCGTCGCTCTTTCGCTGCCGAGCTGCGCCGTTGGAGAAGTTTCGTTGACGATGATCAATAACACCTTCACCCTAGGCTCGGCAACCGCCGCGGGCTCGATCGCAATGGATATCTTCGAAGGCCTCGCCCTGACCGAATCGCAAAACACCGTTTCAGGCTTCGCCCAGGATCAGGGCGGCACATTCACGCCAACGATGGTCTCGGCAATTGCCGCCCCCAGTGCCAGCCAAACCAGCGGAATTACCGGCGGTTCGAGCAGTTCCACCGGCTCCACCGGCAGCGGTTCAAGCGGAACCTCGGGCTCCAGCGGAACCTCGGGCACCTCCAAATCCGGAAAGAAGAAAAAAACCACCCAATCGAACGCAGCCGCCATCGTCGATTCAACCACCGACCAGAAGAAAAAATCCACCGCGGCCGCCGACACCATCGACACCGACGCCGTGATCCTCGCCGCCTGATCGTCGCCTTATCGCGGCACCGCACCCAAACCGCGGTCCCGGCACAGTTCACCCGGCGGGTTCAGCGCATCCACCGCTTTCATCTCCTGTGCCGAAAGCGTCACCTTCAGCGCACCCATGTTGTCCTTGAGCTGCTCCAGTGTGCGCGGCCCGATGATCGGGCACGTCACCCCCGGCACTTGCAGACACCACGCGATGGAAAACTGGCTCGAGCTGATTCCATGCGCATCGGCCAGCTTGTCCACCCCTTCCATCAACGGCCACTGGCTCGCGGGGAAATCGCTCTTGCCCTGCGCTTTGTACCACGATTCATCCGGAATCTTCCGCCCCCCGCGCGTGTACGCTCCCGCCAGCCGGCCACGTGCCAGCGGCGCCCACGTGATCGTCGCGATTTCATATTTCCGGCAGAACGGCAGCACCTCCGTCTCAATCCGCCGGTCGATGATGTTGAGCTGCGGCTGCTCGATATCAAACCGCACCGTCCCCAGTTCCCTGGCGATAAAGTGCGCCTCCGCCAGTTGCCATGCCGCGAAAACACTGCTCGCCAGGTACAGCACCTTCCCCTGTCGCACCAGATCGTCCAGCGCCCGCAGCGTCTGATCGATCGGCGTATCCGCATCCGGCCTATGGATGTGATACACATCAATCCGCTCCGTCCCCAGCCGCCGCAGCGAATTTTCCACCTCCCGCACGATATGCCATCGCGAATTTCCCGCATCGTTCACGTGCGGCGACCGTCTTCCGTGCACCTTCGTCGAAAGCACGATCCGGTCGCGCACCCCCCGCTCCTTCATCCACTGCCCGATCACTTCCTCCGACCGCCCGTCGTTGTATACATTCGCCGTATCGATGAAGTTCCCTTCCAGTTCCAAATAATGATCCAAAATCTTCTTCGATTCCGCCGCCGAACTCCGCCCGCCGAAATTCATCGTTCCCAGACACAGCGGTGAAACTTTCACGCCCGTCCGTCCAAGTATTCGGTATTGCATGATTCAATATCCTTTCAACGTTGATACTTCACATCCGCCGCGCCAGCAGAAACGTTCGATCATCCGTTACCGGCGAGTTGCCGCGGATTTCGTCCAGCCGCCGTGAAAGTCTATCGCGCATCTGCGCCAGCGGAAGCTCCGCTGATGCGGTGTACATCGCCGCCAGTTCGCTCTTCACCCCCGCCATCCCCAGCATCTTCCCATCCTCCGCGTACATTTCCGTCAAACCGTCCGTGTACAGAAAAAGCAGTTCCTCGCGCTCCAGCACGGCCGTATCAATCGTCGGCAGCGTCGGCAAAACCCCCAGCGGAGGATTCTGCCCGAAACTCCATTCGCGCACACGCCCGTCGCGACCGCACACAAAAATCGGCGGATGCCCCGCATTCAAATATTCCGCCTTCCCCGACAGCGGATCAAATAAAACCGCCAGCAGCGTCAAATGACTTTGCCGGTCCATCGACGTGATCAGAAACCGATTCAAATCCTCCGCCATTTCCCTCAGCGTTTTTCCCTGCCCGATCGACGCATCCACCACGCTGTGAACCCCCGTTGCCACCATCGCCGCCGGAAGGCCCTTGCCCGAAACATCCGCCACGATCAGGCTCACCCGTCCATCCGGCGCGCTCAGCACATTCGCATAATCCCCGCCGATCCAAAGGCACGGCTCAAACCCGATCGCCACCTCGATCCCCGCCGCCGTCGGATTCATCGGCACCAGCGACATCTGAATCTTCCGCGCCCGCTTCAGCTCGTGCTGAATCGCCGCGTTGTCCCGCGACGTTCGCCGCGCTTCGATCTGCAGCTCCGCCTTCTTGTACTGCTCTCCCGCCAGCGTCACCAGCGCCAGCCAGTCCAGCGTGCCGCATTCATGCGGAACCGTCGCATACAGGATATCCGCCGAGGCCGCATCGACATGCAGCGGGCACGCGATGATCGCCGTCACGCCGCGCTCCGCCTCCGAGAAATTCACCGTCAGCCCGCTCGACACCGCCCCACCCGCCAATACCGGCTGCTGCCCGTTCACCGCCGCCTCCACCACCGCTCGCGAAATTCCCGGTGGATTGGCCTCCCTTTCGCGAAGCTGATACGCACACAAAAGCTGCGGCTGCGAATTTATACCCCGCGCAATCCGCACCACCACCGCGCTGTTGCACGCCATCCCCGGTCCCACCAGCAACCGGCAAACCTCCTGCAACCTCTCCCCACTCCCCGCAATTTCCAACAGGTGCTGCCCCAGTGAATTCACCTTCGCGAGATGTGCGGAACTCAATCGCTGCGCCGGCGACGACAGCAGCATCCGAAACTCCGTCGCATCGCTTTCCTCGGCCGACCAGTCCGTCGTCCGCGAATCCTGCAGATGTTTCTGACTCTCCGGAAAAATAATCCGCAGCATGAACTGTCCGATCTCCACTTCATCCGCTTCTCCAATCACCTGCTCCGAAATCACCTGCCCGTTCACCCGCGTGTGATTCCGGCTCTCCAGATCGCGCACCAGCCACCGCCCATCCACATCTCGCACCAGCTCCGCATGCCGCCGCGAAACCCGCGGGCTGTCCAGATGCACCTCGCATTCCGCCAGCCGCCCCACGATCAGCGGCGTGCGCACCAGCTCCACCCGCGTCACCCTCCCCATTGGCGACGTGATCTCAAGAATCGGCACCAGACTTTTCGGCGACGGCGACATCCGTAAAGAATGATACTGAGTCATCCTCAATTTCGCTGCTGTTTATGGAAGGGACATAATGATCGCACGCCGATTTTTGGAAATCATGAGGATCGGTTGAAATTGTTCTGCCGAACGAGGGCGAGTCAATGATCTGGTTCGGCAGAGTAACGCAAACGATAAAATTGATTCTGCATTTAAGCCATCGAATCCCAAAGCAACTGCCGAAACTTTGGATAACCCTCTGAAAACTATCTCCCATGACAAACGCTTGATGAATCCGTATCTTCATCGCTTTCAAGGAGCGGTGCAGTTTTGGCCCAGATCAGACCATTTGCCGGAGTTCGCTATCCACACGGCAGCGGGGTCGATTTATCGAACCTCATTGCCCCTCCGTATGACGTGCTCGATGAACGCGGGAAAAATGCCCTGCGCGCCAAACATCCGCAGAACATCGTCACCGTGGATTTGCCGCACCTGCCGGCGAAAACGGTGGGGCCGGATTCGGCATACGCGATGGCCAGCGATACGTTGAAATCCTGGCTGTCCGCCAAAGTGCTTCAAAAGGATGCCAAGGCGGCGATTTATCCCTATTCGCAGTCGTACACGCACGGGCCGCGAAAGTTTCATCGGCGGGGAATGATCGCGCTGGTGAAATTGAGCCCGTTCGGCGAGGGGCACGTTTTCCCGCATGAGAAAACCTATCCCGATGCGATTGTGGACCGGCTCAAGCTGACCCGCGCGACGAAAATGCAGCTCTCGCCGATCTTCGGGCTGTTTTCAGATCCCAAATCTCAGGTGACGGCGGCGCTCTACAAGAATCTCGGCCGGCCGGAATCGACGGCGACGCTCGATGGCGTACAGAACGATCTGTGGACCGTCATCGACAGCAACACTGAAAACGCGGTGATCGATCAGATGAGCGCCCGGCCGATTTATATCGCCGATGGACATCACCGCTACACGATGGCGCTGCAGTACCAGAAGGAAGCGATCGAAGCCAACGGAGGGCCCCTGTCGCCGTCGCATCCGGCCAACTACTGCATGTTCGTTCTGGTGGGCATGCAGGATGATGGACTGCTGATTTTGCCGACGCATCGGATCATTTCCGGATTGAAGGATTTCAACATAGAAGCGTTCAGGAATGCCGTGTCACCGGTTGCGAATGTGACGGAAGTGAATATTCCTGAATCGGATTTGCCGCATTACGTGGATATCGTGCTTCCGCGTCAGGCGGCGTCGACGTTTGGGTTGTTCGACGGCCGCACTCGCAAGACCTATCAGATCACGGTTGTGGCCGAGGATGTGCTGAAAGAGACCCAGCCGACGCACTCGCCGGCCTGGCGAAAGCTGGATGTCGCGGTTGTGCAGCATTATCTGCTGGATCAGGTTCTCAAGCCGAAATTCGCCGGCGGCGCCGAGCCGGGGCGGGCGTACACGGCTTACAGCCGGGAAGTGGCCGCGATGACCGATGGCCAGAAAAATCAGATCGCCCTGCTGCTCAAGAGCACGCCGCTGCACGCGCTGGAGGATTTGGGGAAAACAAATGAAGTGATGCCCCCCAAGAGCACATTTTTCTACCCCAAGCTGGCGACGGGAATGGTGATGTATTCGCTGGAAATAGGGCCTTAAACACCGCAATTTCCCGGCCGGGGTCGATCGTTCTATAATCCATGGTTCTGCATACGGAGAAGGCTTGTCGCAACGATTTTATCAGCACACTTTGACCAATGGTTTGACCCTCGTGGCGGAGAAAATACCGGCGATGCAGTCGGCGGCGATGGTGCTGGTGCTGCCCGCGGGGTCGGCGGGTGATCCGGTCGATCTCAGCGGAAGCGCCAGCGTGCTGTCCGACCTCGTTTTGCGCGGAGCGGGAGAGCGCGACAGCCGGCAATTGACGGATTATCTCGACAGCCTCGGCCTGCAGCGCTCCGCGGGCGCCAGCGTCTATCACACGCGATTCTCCTGCGCGGCGGTGGCGCAGCGGGTCATCGATTCGCTGCCGGCTTATGCCGACATCGTGCGGCGGCCGCATCTGCCGGTGGATGGGTTCAAGGCGGCGCGCGATCTCGCGCTGCAATCGCTGGAGGGACTCAAGGACGATCCCCGGCAAATGCTGCTGGTGAAGCTGCGGGAATCCTTTCTGCCGTTTCCGCTGGGGCGGAATCCAATGGGGAATCCGGCCGATCTGAAAAAACTGACGATCAAATCCTGCCGCGAGGAATGGCTGCGGAGATATCACGCCGGCGGAGCGATCCTCGCGCTGGCGGGCAATATCGAATTCCGCCAGGTCCGTGACGCGGCCGAGCGAAATTTCGCCGATCTGCCCAATTCATCCGACGAGGAAATCAAGCTGATGTGGCCGAAGGAGCGCGTGCATCACGTGAAGCAGGAGAGCGAGCAGACGCATATCGGCATCGCCTACCCCGCCCCGCCAGAAACGGATGAGGATTACTACGCCATCCGCGCGTTCATGGAAGCCTTCGGCGGCGGGATGAGCAGCCGGCTTTTCACCGAGGTGCGCGAAAAACGCGGCCTGTGCTACAGCGTCTGGGCCGGATACACGAGCCTGAAATCCATCGGCGCGATTCTCAGCTACGCGGGGTCGAGCAACGATCGCGCGCAGGCGACGCTCGACTGCATTTTGTCGGAAATTCATCGCCTTTCCGAGGGAATCACCCAGGCGGAGCTGGATCGAGCCAAGATCGGCCTGAAAGCCGGCACGATCATGCAGGGCGAATCAACCTCCGCTCGATGCGGCGCGATCGCGCAGGATATTTTCATGCGCGGCAGGATTCGCACGCTGAAGGAAATGGAGCGGGAAATCGATCGGCTGACGCTGAAACGGATCAACCGATATTTGAAGGATCATCCACCCGGACCGTTTACGATTGTGACCGTGGGGCCGGAGGCGCTGAAGGTTTAATTCCTGGGTGTGATGTGAATTTTATTTTTTTTAAATTCGAGAAAGTTTGCGGCGGTCGCTTTGAAGACGAATTGGAATGCAATGCAGGAGGGGCGAGAGAAAACCACATAAGGCCCCAAGAGTTTTTCCCTCGCCCCTCCCGCACCCTCCCCACTCCCTTTCCTTTTCCCCTCAACCGCCCTCAAAAAAAGAAAAGCGGCACATTCGCGAAGGCCGTCGTCTTTTTCTTCCATTGCTGGACGGTTGAGGGGAAGGGAAAGAGGGTGGAGGGGGTGCGGGGGAGGCGGGAGAAAAACCTTGGGGCCGTATGGGTTGTCTCCCGCCTCCCCTGCATTGCATTGAATTTGTATTTTAATATTCGTTCAAATAACCCCAACTCATAAAGCACGCCCATGAATTTTCACCACACCCAACTTCCCAACGGCCTCCAGATCATCGCCGAATCCAACCCCGATGCGCATTCATTCGCCGCCGGATTTTACGTCAACACCGGCAGCCGCGATGAATCGCCCGGCGTCAACGGCGTATCACATTTCCTGGAGCACATGATGTTCAAGGGCTCCAGCAAATACACCTGGATGGACGTGAACCGCATCTTCGACGAAATGGGGGCGAACTATAATGCCTACACGAGCCAGGAAAACACCGCTTATTTCGCCAACGTGCTGCCGGAGTTTACCGAAAAAACCATCGAGCATCTGTCGCACCTGATGCGGCCGGCGATTCGAACCGAGGATTTCGAGACCGAAAAAAAGGTGATCCTCGAGGAAATCAAGATGTACCTCGACGAGCCGGGGCATCGAATTTACGAAGCGCTGATGAAAACGCATTTCGGGAATCATCCGCTGAGCATGAGCGTGCTGGGGTCGAGCGAGTCAATCGAGAAGCTGAAACGGGATCAGATGGCGAAGTATTTTCAACGGCGATATGGGCCGGGAAATACGATCCTTGCCGCATCCGGGAAGCTGGATTTCAAGCGGCTGGTGGCTTTAGCGAAGAAATATTGCGGAAGCTGGGAGCGATCGCGCGCCCCGCGCGATCAGAAGCCGCCCCGGTTTTCGCGGCATCGCAAATCCATGATCGACCCCAAGCTCAAGCGGCAATACACAATGGCGATGATGCCCGGGCCCAGTGCGCAGGATGAGCGGCGATTTGCCGCGCGGGTGCTGGCGGATGTGATCGGCGATTCCGAGGGAAGCCGGTTCTACTGGGCCCTGGTCGACAACGCCGTGGCCGAGGAAGCGGATTTCGGGTTCTATCCGCACGATGGGTGCGGAAGTTTTTACATCTCCATGACCACCGATCCGGCCAGAGCCGCCGAAGCGATGAAAATCGCGAAAAAAGAACTGGCCCGCGTGAAGCGCGACCTAAGCGACACCGAAGTGGAGCGAGCCAAGAACAAAATCGCCAGCGGGATCGTGCTGGAAGGCGAAGTGCCGATGGGCCGATTGCGCGCGATCGCGGGACAATGGCTGTACAACAAGGATTACCGCTCGCTGGAACAGGATATGAAGACCCTGATGTCGATCGACGCGAAATCGCTGCGGAAGCTGATGAGGGAATTCACATTTGAGCCGATGACGATCGTGAGCCTGGGGCCGAAATTGTAATTGTAATTGTAGCGTGGGCATCTTGCCCACATTTCTTCTTTGTTCTTAAAAAAACTAAGATGTGGGCGAGACGCCCACGCTACTATCTAAGTCGCTGCGATCCCTTTTTCAGCGTCCGTTTTTCCATCCAGGTCAGCGAATGCATCCCGTGCGCGCTCACCTTGGCAAGAATCGCGTCGATCTTCTGCTCTTCGCGGCGGCGCTTCGCCTGGGCGCGGGCGGCGGATTTGGCGGGCCAGCGGCCGGTTCGAACGCGCCCGCTGGGCCCGGGCCCGCCGTAGGAGACTGCGTATTCTTCCGTCTCCACCATCATCTGCGTCCGGGCGCTGTAGGCGCTGCTGAACAGGAAGACCCAGACAATCATCAAAAGCAATGACCGGCCTGCCAACGCCAGAAAAAACATCGGCACCGCCAGGATCATTCCGAAAATGCAGGTGACACTGTGCGACGCCTGCGCGCCGATCATCGGTTGAAGAACCGCGCGCCAGAGAAATCCGCCGTCGAACCAGAAATATGGGAGGCAGTTGGCCATCAGCACTCCCCAATTCAAAAACGTGAAATTCGCGACGCACAGTGAGAGCAAACCTTTTGATGAAATGTCCGCAATCAGCGGCGTTCCGCCCAGAGACATCAGCGAACCGATGATCGGATGCGGCAGCCAGATTCCTGTCAGCATTTGATAGGCAACGAAACCGCCGATGCCCAGGATCAGGTTGACCACCATGCCGCCGCTGAAGGCGATGAATGTCGGGCGCGCACCCGGCGGGACGTTGGGAAAAACCATTCCACCCGCTGGCCAGAGCATGAATTCGTTGTGCTCGCCGCCGACCCAAAGGGTGAACGCGCGATGCCCGAAATCATGCAGGAGCAGGACCACGAGGGTGAGCGCCATATCGATGACGATCACCACCGGGGAGATGCCGTCAAACAGCCCCATCACCAGGAACAGGAACGACAGCAGCAGCCAGAAATGAAGGCGGACGCGCACACCCAGCCACGTGCCGAACGGCACGGAAAGCCCAAGTATTCCGGCCGGATTGGCCAGATAATCGCCCGCCCCGCCCGATCCGTCCCGATTATAATCGCGATCCTCCCAGGCCATGCGGTGATTCTAGCAAAGGTAGGGGTGAAAGTGGGAAATGCGGGCTGCGCTTGCGACTTGCGCCTTTGTCGTGAAAATGCCGACTATAATCATTGACTCATGGCATTTGACCTCGCCCGCAAATTCACGATGGCCGACCTTCGCGCCGCCCGCGAGTCGGGGACCAAAGTCCCCATGCTCACCTGCTATGATTACACCACCGCCCGGCTGATGCAGGAGGCGGGGATTCCCGCGCTGCTGGTCGGCGACTCGGCCGGCAATGTGATTTTGGGGCATCCAACGACGCTGCCGGTTTCGTTTGACTTTATGATCGAGCTGACGGCCGCGGTGCGGCGCGGCGCGCCTAAGTGCATGGTGATCGCGGATATGCCGTTCGGATCGTACCAGGCATCGGTGGCGCAGGGTGTCAAAAACGTGGTCCGCATGGTGCAACTTTCGGGGTGCGACTGCGTGAAGATAGAGGCGGCTGGAAGTCATCTGCGGCTGGTCCGCAGGCTATCGGACGCTGGTATCGCGGTGATGGCGCACGTGGGGTTGCGTCCGCAGTCGATCGGTTTGCTTGGGGAATTCAAAGCCCAGGGTCGAACGGCAGTCGATGCGGAGAAAATTGTCCGGGACGCCATCCGCCTGGCGCGAGCCGGGGCGGCCGCCATCCTGCTGGAAGCCGTGCCGCCGGACGTATCGGCGACAGTCGTGCGGGAAGTCGCGGTGCCGGTGATCGGCTGCGGCGCCGGTCCGGCGTGCCACGGGTTTGTGTTCGTCGCGCAGGATGCGCTGGGTTTGTCGCCGCGGAAACCCAAGTTTGTGCCCGTGTTGGGAGATTTGGCCACACCGATGCTCGAAGCGTTTCGCACGTACATCCGCCTGGTGGACCGGGGCGAATACCCCGCTGCCGAGCACAACTACGAAATGCCCGGCGCCGAAAAGCGGGCCGTCAAATAAATAAATTATCAGTTGCAGAGTTTTGTTGATCAGGATTTGATGGACAACCAACTTCAAAGAAAAAACGTCTGAAGGAGCTACCATGAAGATGATGCGGTCAGGATTAGGAGTTGCGGTGTTGAGCATGGCGGCTGTCGCCGGGGGATATTTCGGCGGCAGGCCGCTGCTGGAAAAAATCGAATTCTCCCGCGCCGAGGCCGATGTGCAGAACACGCGCCAGGAGCTTTCCACGATCGAAGACCTCTCCACCGTTTTCCGCCATGTCGGCAAGGTGGTCGAGCCCTCCGTCGTTGAAATCCAGGTCTACAAGACCGTCAAGGAATCGCGCCTGGGAATGGGCGATGACCAGCTTCGCAAATTCTTCGGCGAGCACGGCATGCCCGATATGCCCGGCTTTGGCAATAACAACGACGATAACGGCGACAACGCGGCGCCCGAGCAACGCGAAGAAGGCACCGGCAGCGGCGTCATCATGGATGCCGATGGAACCTACGGATATGTCCTGACCAACAACCACGTCGCCGGCGGCAACAGCGTCATCGAGCAGGTCAAGCTTGCCGACGGCCGCATCCTCCACAAGGAAGATTGCAAGCTGATGGGCGCCGATCCCAAGAGCGACCTGGCGGTCATTCAGATCAAGGCCGATCGCCTCATCCCCGCGCACTGGGGCAACAGTGACGACCTGGAAAAAGGGGATTGGGTGATGGCGTTCGGCGCGCCCTTCGGATACGTCGGCTCCATGACCCACGGCATCGTCAGCGCGCTCAATCGCAATGACATCACCGGCAGCCAGGATTACGAAAACTTCATTCAGGTCGATGCCCCGATCAATCCCGGCAACAGCGGTGGACCGCTGGTGAATATTCATGGCGAAGTGATCGGGATCAACACCGCGATCGCCACCGTCAGCGGTGGGTTCCAGGGGATCGGTTTCGCCATCCCGTCGAATTCAGCGCATACCGTTTACGGATCGCTCAAGGATCACGGCAAGGTCGTCCGCGGATGGCTGGGTATCGGAATCGCGAGCGTTGCCGATAACGAGGATATCGCCAAGTCATTCGGATATCAGGGCACGACCGGCGTGTTGGTGCAGGAAACCTTCCCGACATCGCCCGCCGCCGGCAAGCTGATGAACGGTGACATCATCACCAAGGTGAACGGCAACGTCGTGAACGATGTGACGCAGCTTCGCGACCAGATCGCCGACACTCCCCCCAACACGGCGGTGGCGCTGCACATTTTCCGCGATAACAAGGAAATGGATGTGAGCGTCACGCTCGGCAATCAACCCGAGGACCTGGAAGCCGTGGCATCGGGCGCAAACAGCGACGACAACGGCGGCGCCAACCAGGAAGATGAAACCCCCACCGTGATGGGCATGACGCTCAAAACGCTTGATGCCGATGCGGCGCAGGCGCTGGGTCTCACCGATCTGAAAGAAGGCGCGGTGATCATGGATGTCGCCAACGATTCCGCCGCGGCCGAGTCCGGCCTTCAGAAAGGCGATGTGATCACCCAGGTGGGCCGAATCCCGGTTCATTCCGCGAGCCAGGCCGCCGACCTGATCAAGAAGCGGACGGAAAACGGC
>Ga0302325_10009593_pt1 | contig 21110 bp, 22 predicted proteins | sample Palsa_T0_2_FD_201948 | JGI IMG/M metagenome (GOLD analysis project Ga0302325, IMG submission 201948) | Peat permafrost microbial communities from Stordalen Mire near Abisko, Sweden - Palsa_T0_2 | ecosystem: Environmental > Terrestrial > Soil > Palsa > Peat permafrost | place: Sweden: Abisko...
TATTGATTGTCTCTCTTTCTCTGATAATCTCCGTTGGACCCGGGGAAGCAGACCTAGACGGCAAGCTTCGAAGAGCTTGATCGCGTCTGCCGGCGTCCGTACGTGGCCGTGGTAGGTATCCATCCTATTCGTACTCATGTCAATTGACTTCTAAGGTGTGCACTTCGCGTCTGTTTATTTGCTCAAGCAAAAGAGGACCAGCTGTCCCTTGTTCTGCCCCAAGCTTATGCCAAGTGGAATCGTGTCGTGTCGTCCTTTCCAGAAATGTCACCGATATCTCCCTCGAGTTTCCAAATGCCGACAAAGATCTTGGACCAACTGTCGTAGGCGATCCCTGCCCTTTCTCGGACGTCACAGAAAGCTTGGTGGGCCGCGAGTGCCGGACTGCAGGCGAAGAATTGGCACCGGTGAGTTCGTGGAGGAAGTCGAGTCGAGGCGTAAGAGTACTGAGACGTTTGGCGGTTGATCCTCGTCGCTTCAGATGAAAGTTAGCCACACATTCGTACCACAATAGTACAGAGAAGGCAATCGGTGGAAGTCGAGGCGAACGTGAGACAATGGAAGCACGAGGGTGACAGAAGGTTAAAGTAAAGTTGTCAAGGGGTCGCGCGTGCAGTTGACTCTTTTGTAGGATCTGACACAGGTGGATATGTATCAATCTGATTCCAGAACGCGTTGCGACGGGTGCTGGTAGTGGTGGTGGGGTTGTGTCTTTTGGGAGGGGATCTGATTACCCATGCCATGCTCTGCCATGCCCACGATCTAATCGAGGGCGGCCGATGACGCAAGGTTCAGCAAGCGACAGCGAGCAGTGCACTGCCAGCCCAGAACTCCAGATATGTGCCAATTGTGCAGGAAAATAATAAAGGTGAAGTCCACGTACCTGTTGCTGAAAAGTGAGGCTATTCCCAGTATCTGTGCAGGAGGGTTGAGTGATGTTGAAATTCGATAGTCGATTCGGATTACTTGGTGGGAAGTCGAAACCGAGAGAGCCGAGTCCCGTACAGTCGAGGCGAGACGATTAAGTCACGAGACTCGTACCAGGTTTCTGATTTATTCCACCTAGCAGTAAGTAACCTTCTATCGTGTATTGTAGGTCGAGATGGTGAAGTCGAAGTCGAAGTCTTTCGTTGTGGTGTGTAATGATACAGTATCAGTCTAGGTCTGAGTCTAAGTGAGACGTAAAATGCGGCAGCGCGGAGCAGCAGAGCAGTAGTTAAGCTAAAGAGCCAAGGCTGCCGGAGGCTGTGACTGACTGTGAGAGGGTCGAGGGAAGAAGCCGTTTGGGGTTTCGTTTCGCGGCGTCGAATTTTATTATGGATTTTTATGGCGGGCAGATTAGGTTTGCTGCTAGCCCCAGGAAGCACGAAAGCACAGAAGCACCTAGCTAGGGTCCGTGGTCCGTGGCTGGGGGGCCTGGCACACTGCAACTGGGCAGCCTGCAACACTTTGTCGGGGCCTGTCCGGGTCCTGACCAGTGTCCCCACGGCTGCAACCAACACCTGAAGAACGAGGAGGAGGCCGAATCGCCTCCGTCCGCTTCGGGCAAGGGTACGGATCTGAAGAGTTGGGATGTGCGATGTTGGCGAACAAGGGCCGGCACCAGGTCTGTTGCTGGGTCTGGGGTATTGTACGGCGCAAGGGCATCCAGTACAGACTCCAGAGGAATGAGGCGCTGCAAGGCGGTCCTACGGCGGTACTCTGACTGTAGCCGCTGGAAGTATCCAAGTACCGCGATGTATCTTTTCCCGCTGGGGGTGTTGATAGCGGCGGCTTGGCGCTTCTTCAGCAGTATTGGCGTTCGAGAATCAAATAACCTTCTGGCTTGGGGGACTTGGCTTGGTGGCTCTGGGCTCTGGCTCTCGACTCTGTTGGTCTTTTTGTGGTTTCTTCTTGTCCGGTGGAAATATGCATTCGTACTTGTCTCTCTCTCATCAGTCTCCTGTCGCCCTGCGTTCTATTCTTGCCTTCCTTCCCCGTTCTTCAACCTTGCAAAGTACTCGTCATGGTCCCCCTCTGTCGGATCCGTTTGTATCAATCTGTTCTCAACTCCGCCCTCCCCACTCAAAGTATTCGCGGTGCGGCGCAGGGATTCACGAGGGTATTCGTCAGCTTTCCCCATAAGGCGTCAGATTAGAATTTTAAGGGGCTTGTCACGAGTTGAGTTGATCCTCCACCAGTCTCATAGAATAAAGCCACCTCAAAGCCTGATGAAGTGTTATCAGCAGTTTTAAGCCTACCAACACAGATCATCCCAAGCCATGGGGCCCTGGATATTCGCCCACAAATAACAGTTCACAATTTAATCTTGCAGCGCCCCGGCGCAGTCAGCTCACCACCTGCATTGCAATAACGACTGCAACTGTGCAACATCGAAACATCTTCAGCACCCTGACGCACCGAAGAGGCACTGAGGCAGGCCCCAGAAATAAAGTAGTTCGCTAGACGCACTGCCAGGTACGCCTCAAGCGCCCCCAACCTGGCTCACTAAACTCTGACTTAGCATCACCGATCCCCCTCTGACCAGCCAGCATTCTAAAAACGTTTGTACCGCAGCGGTTCCAACACCACGGTTCCAACTGCTAATGATTCCTCCAGATCTGAGAGATGCCGCCTCATCCGTTTCCTTCAAAAATCCTGCGAGGAGTTGATCCATTTCATCCAGGTACTTCATACTCTACGAGTCATGGAAACCGTTACGGCAGTTGACGAATCTTGTGGATCTGCTGTGGAGAACCAGTCGCCGATCAATTTAGTTGATGTTTAACTCAACACCTGTCCGTCAGTACACGAATCAACCACTTACAGCCTCCATCTCGGCAGTTTGACTCGTTGCTTAACCAGAACATGGAAGGAGGCATCCACCCATCCATCTCATTTAGGAGTTTTCTCCGTTTGACAATCTGGTCTCAGCTAGGAGATCTCGCATCGTATTGATAGAGAAAAAAATGGAGAAACTTCAGCTCGATCAGAATGCGACGATGCTGATGTTGATGCGAGGGCTTGGCTGATCACGCTCAGGTTTGAGTTGCGTTTACTGGAAAGCTTGGCGTTTCAACCTTAAAGAAAGCGTCATGGGCCTGCGAATCGCGTTCCAGGCGTCGTGTACAGGACGGGTTTCGGTGCCGAGGCCTCGAGGTGCAATACCCACTCGTTGAAAGTTAATTTTTGCCGATCATCTTTAGCTACTAGATTTACCCTTTTCTCCGCACGTCGACTTCATTGAAAGGGTGTTGATCGCTGTCTAACTGAGCCAACGAAGAAAGGTTTCAGATGAGTATTATATATTGGTGCTAGGTCATGGTTTGGAGGTAATTCAGCCTCAATCCTCCTCATCTGATTATCATGTAACTAGCTCGTCAATATTCATCGGAAAATTTTAAAACCGCGTGATGCAAATAAGGTTATATCACTTCAGCCACGCTCTCCCACCTCCCCGAGATAGAGTATATTATCAAATATCAGCCTGTCTCAGGCCAACATCTACCGGTACATTTTCCTTCGAATCGCTAAGTCCCGTCGTTTAGTAGTTGTACTTCAGTAAGGAGAATACCCGTCACCGTTCGCTCGGGTCTGCATATATTGATTTAACGGAGAACCGACCGTTTCAGTACGTACCGACATGCTCCTACTGTAATCTCGCTATCACCACATAATAAATCGCCTCGACATCCCTCACTCAACCCAAAGATACAGTACTTCCCCTCACCTCTCACCCCATCACCAGCAACAAAAAAGGTACTCACTTGTACACACAACCCTCCCCTCCCCTCCCATGCCCAAACTAGAACCCCCCTCCGAGACCATCAGTTCAGACCCCACCTGTGCCCTTGTTACGCGGCGGCGTCGGCGTTCTCTTGGCACCTAACCGAGCTGGACCCCCCGTCGCGTGTCAACTTTAAGCATGATTTAAGATTTTTAAGCTCGGCGTGCAGATCGACGCCGCCTCCGCCTAATTCCGGCCGACGCAACCAATCATCTCCATCTCAGCTGATTCTCCCCCACCATGTTGAAAAAGAGGTGCAGGTGCGGGTCGAGCGGGTTGTCGGATTTTGGCTGGTGTGGTGGAGGGGAGAGTTTTGGGGATTGGTGCAGAAGGGAATTATTTGATTACGGGCTAATACGATATACGATACGGTTACTGTTTTGAGGAATTGGCTTGAATTGCGGCGGCCGAAGCTCGTAGGAGGTTGATTCGTGTCATTTGGAAGAGGTGAGAACCGTGAGGCGAGGTGAGGTGAGGTTGAAAGAAGGCACAGCTCGTCTGACGAATACGGCTACGGATGCGCATGCGAATGCGATTGCCCTCCACTTCGCACCTCATCCCGATCAATATCTCAAAATTCAAAGTCAAAGTCAAATTTCAACCTTGCAGCAAACGGCTGCGTTATGTCTGTGAGGCCACATGTCGCCATTTACTTTTTTATTTGCCCTTTCGTCAATTTTCTCCTCATCCCTCTCAGCTGTGTAACGCTCGCTTGGCCCTCCACCGCCCAGCCAAGCTCAAGCTGACCCAAAAAAGAGGCGTCCACAATCGATAAAGACAGCACGGCTAGGCCAGCAGGCCAGACAGCAGACAGAACATCGAACGATTCTTGCTCAAGGGCCCAGCCACCGGCGCTCTCCTGGCTGAAAGCCACACTCGCTCAGGCTTTCCAATCAGGGTTTAAGGTTCTATGGTTATTTTGCGGAAGAGGAGGTGAGGGGCCGAGATGAGATAAGACGTGAGGAGTCTCGTCTCGTCTTGGATCTTCAGAACCAGAGAAGTGCTGGCTAGCGGCTAGACCTACTGCACTTGTTAGGAATATCTGTTGGAACTGGGTGAAAACTCGGCCTGCTTGTAGTACTGTTGTACACTAAAGGTGGAACTTCTTCGAACGGAAGGTCGTTTGCGGTAGCTTGTGCTAAGCGGCTAGACGAGCCAGCGAATCGTAATAATTCTGGAAGGTGAGGATGACATAGACTTAGAGTTGTATTGTATTGCATCTAACCGTCTTGGCACTGTGGCCCTTGGCGGTTGGAACATGCTTAAACGACTGTGCCTCATGCCTCATAAAACTTTATTTGCAGCGCAGCCAACGGACGAACGGAGGAAGGTTGTACGGTTGTAATTTGTATCTTGTTACAGCCGTGCCGTTTTACTCTTGGTCGTTCATCTCGAGTAAGCTCATCCATTGGGGGCTGATATCCATAATTCAAAGGTACTGTACAGTTCATCATATTACAGTTCAATGTGGCTTCTTCGCCCATCCAGACCCCGCCACGGCGCCCAGAACCCGGAAAGAAGCAAAAAAAAATGGCGCCGTGCCGCGTGCGCTTGCTCTGCACCCAGCAAATGCTCAGCACCAAGTGCCACGCTAGTGTCAACTCAAATCGTCCTGGCGGAACCAGCTAAGTCAACCATTCGTTTTCTACAAAAGGTTGGCGTTCGGCGGTGTCTCGAGGCCAAGAAAGCCTCTTTTCGCGCCCAGGATGATAGACTGATAGAGTCATGTTCGGCTCTTGGAAATTCCCGAATGAAATTGTGCAAATGCGCTGCATAAATTGGGGTCTTGTGCTGATGTGCTGTGCCCAGGATTTGACTCAAGAAGGCTGACTCGAACCGAGTCTTAGAAAGGAGTGAAGGAAGAGGCTGATGTCGGATAGATGTCGGCAGAAGTTTATTCGAAACCCTTCATACTAACCGCTTATCGCAATTGCTGTAACATCAAACATCTGGTCTGACTTCTGAACAGGCACAACAATCCAGGCTCCAGGTTCGTAAATCGGTGTTCAGAAAAGTCCGAGTTTGTCGTTCCCGACACTGCCGAAGGTCAGCCAAGCCATTCGAGCACCACCCGCCGCGAACAGACATCAGCTCGCCATTTTCCGCCTCTCGAGTGGCGCCAATTCCTGATTGCGGCGCAAAATGCATTCACCGTTTGCAGGCAAACAAACGAGACGAGGTAAAATAGACGAAGGAGAACGGCACAAGGCTTTCGAGTGCAGCCTCTCCATTCGCTGACCACTCTCCCGGCGATTTGGACCAGCCGAAGTCGTGACAATTTTCTTGCTGGGTGCGAATTATGTCAATCTGTATACGGAGTTGGCCGTGCTTGCGTTGATGGAAGGCATCGAGGGCATATAATTCGTTATTTCCATGGAGTTTTGTGGAGTTTGAGATTTCGAATTGCAGGCGGGACTTGCCTCTGCATCGAACAAATCAAGTGGGAGCTCGACGGTGACAGACAGACAGACAATGACAGATCGAGGTCGATCAGATGTCGCTCTCTGCACTATGTGTTTCTGGTTTCCAGATTTTGCTGCAGCGATGTTTGAGATAGACCTGGTGATCAGCAGTCTCTCATCTCGTCCTCGATCTCATCTGATCTCATCCATCTCATCTCACCTCTTACACACACCATGGCATGAAATGCACCACCGCCAAATCCCGTCCCCCTCACATACTCAAACTCAAACTCAGATTGAAACAGCGAGGATGAAACTGCTTCGTCTGAGTCGTCTCTTTGGAATCATCTCCTCTTCTCACACCGATGCTTCACGCAAAACGCTGCTTCCATGGCTTCCCCACTCAAGGCTCGCGTCATAACGTCGGAACAAGCTTAATTCGTGCATTCTGCCCCCCGGGCCGAAGTGCTGCTCAGGGTCCTCCACTCTTCCCACTTTCGCACTTTCGCCCGCTAGCCTGAGATGACGCGGCCCTCGCCAATCAATAGAATCAGAATCAGAATACTGTGTAACATAGGGCCACTTGGCGTCAATCTTGGCGTCAGTCTCGGCGGCAGGTCGGATCAGTCGGCGTGCCCGGGTGAACATTCGCTACAGTACGAACGTAGAGTCGATGTGTTGGATATTTGGCTGCTTGTGTGGTGGAGGCTTTGAGGGTGTGAGCGCAGCTGATCTGATAAGGTTTGCCAAGTTGCCTGCCAGCCTTGGCCTCCACCTCCAATTCGGATTCCCCCCTCTGGAACTGATTCAACTAATACATAATCAATTGCTTGGGTCCATGCTTGGCTCTGCCTTGGCTTGGGCGTGCGTCAGCTGCGTGCGCGCAGGTCTTGGGATTGAGAAGTATTGATTTGATAGTTCGAATTGCGCAGAGATGAAGCGTCGGAGATAGGTTCCAGATAAGGTGAAGATTGGAAAGTCTTTTGAGTCGTAAACGCCACTGCCAAGAGGCGCTGGATTAACCTTAAACTTCCACGTGATGGTTCGCTACACTGTCCGAGAGCGAACGAGGGGCTCGGCAATTCTTACCTTAACCTATTGCGGACGAGGACGGATTTCGGCACCAACTTGACGAGTGACTGATTAATCAAGATTCTTGAGAATATTTACTCGTGTGAGTGACTGAACAAGTGCAGGTTCTCTTAATGCAGTGTATGATATCAGGAGGATGTGTGTAGGCACAGTTTGTTTGCATATATATATTCGAAGTTCAGGCGTGCTTTCGATGTGGACAGTGAACAATTCAAAGTAGAGTTGAGTTCCTGTGAAGTGAAATCAATTTGACAAAAGTTCTCAATTGTAACTATAAAATATCATGGAACGCACGCAATCGGTGGACGCGCTGCTCCGTAATCCCGGCGGCTCGAGAAAAGAATGAAGAATCACTGTCTTCATCGACTGACTGTTTTTTTCCTCACTAAAATCTCTTTGGACTTAGAGCTTTTGAGTCCCTATAAAATTGCGTCCCTTGTATCTATGTTTTTGTGTTAGTAACTACCAGTTTATATTGATGAGCGACTTCGTGAAAATGACAACATGAATACTCATCAGCTTTTGAAATGAACCCTAGTCTCTTCTTTTGCTATCTGATTGTCCTCTGCCGCCTTCATCGTCCTGGGTTCCTGTGTCTTTGGGGCATTGAAAAGACCCTGAATGAATGGCCGTTTTCAGGTGAATGAATTTCTCAATCTCGTCTCTTGGAGTAGATGTTACCATAGACTTTACGCTAGACTAATCACTTATTTCTGAACGCGCAAGCAATACCTTTGCCGAACTCTTACCATCATTTTTTTGCATTGTCCTTGCGATTTTCAGGTTCTGAGAAATGTGATTAATCATGTGAAAGCGTCCTCGTGGTCCTTCTCGTCTTCGTGTGCTATCGCTACAAGCCATATTAGCTTCAACGGGTCCATATACTCTCCTGCATTTAGTTGTCCTCTACTAAGCCGGGATCGTTTGCCATGTCGCTCTTATTTCCCAAGTGGTTGTCCCCGGCCACTCCAAGCATAAAAAAACCCCCTTTACTTCTCCAAAGCAAACAATCTGCTCGACTTAGTATTAATGAAACGTTATTCTGCCGTTGATGTATTCCAAACCTCTAGTCCTAAACGACAAGATAAAAGGGTTTACAAGAATATGTAATATGCTTGTGAAAATAAAAGTGTTAATTCAGAAATCAGTGTCTTGCTCTCCTCTTTCGCCTTTTCCATCCTCCTCTGTTTCTTTATCTCCTGCTTCATCCTCTTCTAGATCTCCTCCAGTTACGCTATAGGCTGCATCTTTTTTACGTCAAGAATATTCCTTAAGTCATACTGCAAGCTCTACTCCCATCGATCGCACTGCTCCTATTCAACCTGCTACCCCGTTTGTTAGGTTCTATAAAACATTAAGAGCTGCTTTACTGCCGCTCTAAACACTCTGGCATATGAGGCGGAAATTTGCTAAGCTAGAAAGAAGTCCGATTAGTTTTATTAAAGGGATGACGGAGAGAGTGGGTTTGGAGGCTTTAGGGCTTTAAGGAAGAAGGAAACGCACCTACGATTATGGACCCAAGTTATTTCACTATCAGTATCTCATCAAAGTCCTTTCGGTAGAGAGTTTAGAGATAGACATACGCACCAAACTAATGTCCCTAGTTCGTCACTCCCTTGCTAATGGAGCATGCTATTTAAAATAGTATAGAGAGCTTTGCTTTGAACGGAAGTTGACGTTTATGACAGCTGATCCTTTCTCATTCTAGAAGAAAAGCATGAGTTAGTGAGCTTAGGTGACCAAGTCAAGACTTGTATAGATCAGACTGAGTGGGACAAGAACGTGGAGAAACTGGCTTAAATCCCAGTCGTCTTTTAGTGATTCTAGAGATTGTGGAAGTGACCGTTCTACATCTTGTTCGCGCTGCTCTCGTGGGATTTCCTGTCGAGTTCCGAGTCCCGTCCAAAGCCTCACTGTGAGCCGTTTTCCTATAGTTTCCGGGTCTCGTCGTCTTGCTATATGAGCTACATCCACTATCGTTACTTGTTATTCTGGGTTAATTCTAAGTCCCGTCTAGACTTCCGTCAAGAACATTTGTCGGTGCCGTTTTAAGCTATTTTCTTGTTGTTTTATAATTCTCATTGAAGCTCCTTGTGCATTATTTTGGGAGAACAGTCCGATTGTTTTCGCGTTTATTCTGACTCACGTCGCCGTGCTCGCTATAAGCTATATTCACCGCCGTTTGTGCTCTGCTTGGGCTCTGTTTGTGTTATTTTAAGGCTCATCCTGAATCTGGTTAGAAGCAATTCATGGACTAGCTCATAAAGCACTGTGAAGTTGTTCCTTGACGTATTTTCTGCACTTTGTGTCTCGTTTCTAACCTGACTAAGAGCTGCTCCTTAAACCTATTGGTGTATAGTGTAACTGCCACGTCTTGGGCTTGCTCTTGTACTTGGTAATAAGAACAAAAGTGGACCGGAAGTAAATGGTGCAGAGTTGGGGTTACGTGAGCGAAGCAAACTTTTTTATACCGCAACTCTCTCCCTTTCCTTCTTTTCATTATAAGAACATTGCTAGTTTCCTGCCTCACTCCGAGTCTCATCACGTCCCTGGCGTTTATTTTGTGTATTGGTATTACCTCGTTGTGCTCACGCGATGCCAGTCAGCTATCAATAAGTGTACCCAAATACATTATTATAGACGTCCCTTTTGTGCTTGTCCCCAAGCATAAGAACGAGCTAAACATAGAAGAAACACTATTAACTAAATAGCCTGAGGGAGGAATCCCAAACAGGCTGGAACGAGACACAAAATACAGCAACAATTACAGGATCACACTACAATAGTACATGAGCTAACCCAGAAGCTGCTTCCAACGAACCTAGGAGAAAAGCTGTAGCAACTTGTTCTTTTAGAATATAAAATGTCTTGTCCCGGTCCTTGAGCTTAAGAAGTTCCGGAATTGGCCATGATTAATATTCGTTGCTATGAACTGTGCCTGCTTGTGGACCGAACTGTTATCATCTCAGAAGTTGAATCAGACAGCCATCGTCTTCTATCTTAGAGCTGAAGGTGGCGAGGTTAGGACACGTAGTCTAAAATGTAAAGGTAGAGAAGGTAGTGATTTTGCCTATCACTGTAGAGGTGCGAAATGTTGTGTGTAAGTGTTTTGACTGTGAGATAGAGAGGATCGAGTCCGTTGTGGTTCTTGTGTCGGATTTGCTCAATATAAGTCGTCCTCTTCTTGATATTTTATCTCAAGGGATTGGATACCAAACTGCCGTCGCTGAGGGTATAGTTCTGTTCGGAACTATGTCAATTGATGGCTGACCTGGGCCCTTGTTCTAATGCTACTTGTCTTGAAGCTGTTGTTCTTCCTTTTTTAGTTTTTTTTTTGAAGAGCTCTTCGTTCCCGAAAATGATAACCTGTATGGACGCTCTCAGGGAGCTCGAATATAGCGAGAAAGGGACTTTTAGTGCACGGCGACAAAACTTGGAATTTAGTAAAAAAAACAGCTCACAGGGAGACTCGAAATCCAAGCCAAAATAACACGAAAATGCAGCCAGAGCTTCAACCAAAGCCAGAGACCAACACAGAAACAGCCCATATGGGGGCTGCAACGAAACTAGAGACTTGACTTAAATAAGGAAAGAGAGCAAATGTAGCTGACAACGAGCATAGACGAGACTCAGGATGCCTAGATAGGACGAACACACCTCTCATTGAGTATCAACAACAGCGAAGGCGGATCACAAAGAGCTTCTAGATGGGGCCCGGAGTACGCATTAAAAACAGAGACTTGGATCTCGATCCAAAACAACAACCAAGATACCAGCAGCCAGCAGGCGATGCTGCAACTACCGCTTCCTTAAACCCCTCAGATCAACCGTATTTCGGAATCTCTCATATGGATGCTGTGTCACTTATCCAATCTGTATGAGCCTTAACCTGCTTACCCCAACTCATTCTCTTCTTCCAGAACGGGTGAGGATCGCTCTCGGGTGCTTCAGTCTAAGACATAACTCTTCATAGTCGTTTAAATGGCAAGTGCCCACGCCCAGGTGGTGGAGGAAGCAGGCATTATCGTTCCGGTGCGTGTGGGGATGAGCGGGGTGCTTGTTCTGACAATGGTAAAAACCCTTAACGAATGATATAAAATGGACGAATGGTGCAGCAGGCCGAGCAACGAGCAGAAACTGCAGGACGAGAGCTTTCCGGAGTAGAGTCTGCGGGAGGGGAAGAGCTTATAGGACGAATTGAAGGATATGCTTAATGTAAAGGTGGTGTAATGTATTTCGCGCAGCGAAGACATAGGGTGGATGAAGCAGGAGAAGACGAGGAGGACGGGGATAACGAGGCCGAGGCGCGGGCGACGGGTCATAGGTCAAACGAAGATGACGAAGTTGACGAAAACTGAGACGTCTCATCAAAAGCTTGTGGCATAGTCTGCTATAACTCTCCTGTTGAACCGTTCGGAGCCAGGGCTTGGATATCCGTCATCGAATCAGACGACGTAGGGTTGATACCAAGTCTAGCAAATAGCCTGGACAAGTAAAAGGGCTGCAATGCCCTAGAATCGGTCGAGGAGATAAATAAAGCTTAGCAGGTGGCTTGATAGAGGTCTGCTTCACAGACAGGATGGATGAGGTCTTGAGAGGGTGTTGGTCGACAAAACCTGGGCTGGAACAACTGGCAGCAGTGACCGAAGGAGACGCAGACAAAGGCGCAGATACAAGCAACGAGTAAATTAAGGTCAGAGTATACGGCAGAATTATTTGAAGAAATAGATACTTGTGGAGGACGTTTTATATGGCGGCGCAAGAGAGGATAATGGGGAAGGCGGAGGACTGGAAGTCGCAGAAAGGAGGACGACAGAGAAACGACAATTTCGCAGACGATACAACAGAAGAGTTCGAAAATGTAGGACTTCCTAAGTCAGGTGTAATAAGCCCAGGACCATGAAGATAGGGAAGACGAGGACGAAGACGGCAACGCTACAGAGTCACTAGAAGCCAGCTCGCTAGCAAGAACGAAGGGATAGGCAGCTCCCTCACAAAGTCCCACCCCAAAGAAAAGGCGCCGCAAATCCTCGATACATTCTGTTCCACACTACTAACCACACTACGAAAGAACTGTACTACGACAATGACGACGAACAGAGCAATAGCAAGAGCTCCGCAGCAGCATCACTTGCTCGTTCCAAAACATGTGTCTCCTGCCATAGAGGAGCACCTAAAGAATGGATTCGTCACAGCACGGTGGTTTTCTTTCGACCCAGAGGCGACCGTTCTTCATCTAACGTACACTGAGAAAAGTACCATTCACTTCATCCTCAACCAGCGGGATAGTGACCCCACCACATACCTGATTTACACATGTGACCTTTCCCCTAGTCATCACCTAGAGACTCCAAACACCTTTCAATATTATCCTTTCAGACAATTTCACGCTTCTTTTGTGTACTGTCCTCGGAGAAGCAATCAGCTTTCCAGTTCACCAAGCTTCTTTCACTGCCCTCCAAACTCGCGCGAACTTCTCTCTGCTGAAAAATATGCTGCTCTACCGTAATTTCGGCATTTTTGTTTCCCTTCTTGGACCCAACTTCGTGAAAGGTGTTTGTTTGACGGCTGCCAAGTTTGTTACCGCTGAGATTGTTCAGGCTGTATTTGTTCTTGCTGTCGGTAGTGGAGAGTAATCGTGGGAGGACTTTTGAAATGAGTGGTTTAAGGGCTGGGAGCGAAGCGCATGCGATTGCGACATTGATTTCGATGCCAGACCAGATAGCCGCGTTGACTCCATCCACTGTGCTTTGGTTAGCAGTGTGTATTTGCAAGGGACCTATTGGACATACGTGAGGTATCCGTTGATACGGAGATTTCGTACAAGCTCTTCAAGCGAATGACACTGGTGACGCAGACGCTATTTGTTGGTCAGTACGATGTTTCTATATGCCAGCGAGTATTAAGAACCTACAAGGCGCCGAAGCCAAACACGAACATGAGACCAATCTTTTGTTTCTGCGGTAGTTGCAATTGTCCCAAGAGCGGCATCGGAATTGCAAAAATCATGATATCGGTAGTGATATTCAATGCCGCGTTTGAGAACCAGAAGGCAAGCTTATTCATGCAATGTCCAGGAAGGCTTTGGTTCCAGAACGAAGCTACTGGGATGCACATGAACACACTTCCCAGTACGGTCCAGCATCCGTAGCAAATCAAGACGCCAATCATGATTTTACAGAACTTGTTGATTCTGGGCGCAGTAAAGATACGCATGTATTGGCAGACGATGGAAATCTTGGTTAAAACCAGGCTCAAGTTGTACATGGGGATGGTTGCCCAAAGACACTGTTGAAGGGAGGTCCAGTTAGCGTTTTTGTTGTTTGAATCTGCCAAGCCTGTATTACCTGGAAGAACAGCTCCAAATTGTGTAACGGAATAGTTTTAAAAGGAATTCCAAGTCCATATTTGATTTCTGTGAAAAGTGTTAGTTCAGGTTTTAAGAAGGACAGAGCTGGGTTACTCACGATAGAAGACGACAACACAGAAGCCGATAGAGGCAGCCTGTCTCCCCGGTCAGTTGAAGTTGGCACGACAATAGCAGCCAACAAGTCGAGTGCTTCAGAAACCTCCCTCCAACGGTGGCTCCAGGTGATCTTCGGTGCATTATCTTACCATTGCTGCTGTCATAATATAATCATCAGCTCCGGCATTACGGAACATGAAAATTCGCGTGTAGAGTCTTGCGGTAACCAAGACGAAAGCAATCGTGGTGAAAAGAAGGCTAGTCACGGCAACCGGGACATCGCGGGGTGGAATCGTGAAACCCATTTTATGTTTAGGAGCACGATGCTTGAGTAATCTTTATGAACAAGTGGGCTTTAGTAGAAGGAGAAGAAAACGACTTGGAAGAGGATAGAAGGTTGAAGTGAAGACCTGGGTAATCCCCGTGTTATGAAGTTCACTTGTTACCCATCACTTGCTCCACATAGTTCGGATCGCATCATTTCTTCTCTGCTCAATATGCAGGTCCAAAAAAGCACAGACATAAAGCCCCCCCGACCATGGCTCCTCCAAATCCTGCAGAAAGAAGAAACCAATTACCACTATCAATAGCCAGTCGTAGATACGGAAAAGTCGCTTTTTCGAAGTATACTGGAGGCGTCCCGCAACTAGCAGGGTTCTCCTGCGTACCTACCAGGAACGTTTCAAAACGTTCACCCGGTTCTAGCTCCTCACAGAACTTCTTCGTCTCAAAACAGCAGAGAATTCATGCAATCCTTCGGCAACATGAAGCCACGGCCCCGGCAACGGAAACTCGTAGCGCCACAAACGGTCTAGCTGATCGTAAGGAGTTAGCTTTGATCCCCCTAATCCTCTGTGCTCAATTTGCATACGCCACCGGGTCAAGCCATCCATTTTCCTCCACTCGGAAACCTTCCTTCGTTTCCGTCAACTCCGGAATTGACATGCTCTTGCGAGGTGTAGCTTCGCTTAGACCTCCCTGGTAACTTCTACGTTTCTGTCAGCACTAATGTACCTGCCATACATGTCCGTGAACATGCTTTTTCCGGGGCATCGCTTCGCTCACTTTTACATTATGTTCTGGAAACTCTAAGGGTCAATGAGTGTCATGAGGATGGCATCTTCTTGCTGCTTTTAGACGTTTCAGATGGGAGAAGGAGTAGTCAATTGGAATCAGAATGTATGTAGATGGTACTTGGAATTTATACCAAATGGCGTCCTACGACTTCCTCAAGGCAACTCTCTATCATTGTTCAGTCTCATGTGGCGGAACATGGCCCCTTTAGTCTCGGCAGGGTCCATGACTACTTTTTCAACGCTCCCTTCCTAGACACATGCGTATGCTAGGATCGTACATGCATGCTAGCTCCTTGCGAAGAGCGTTATCACTATCAAGGAACCTCTCAACCGGATTGTGGCGCCACGCTAACAACGCCGAGCTCTCAAAGCTGTGACAAGTGTCAGTCCAGGAATACTCGGCAACCTTACCAATTCCGCTCTCATTTGAGAATCCCACCGGAATTGAGTTTTCTACTCTGGTTACGACGAAAGAGTAGGAGCCACGTAGTTCAGTCTCAGCGGGGTTTCGCATCACACGATATGGAGAAACTGGCGATCTTTAAATTACCGTCAAGGCAGTGTTTGTGAAAAATGTTTAAATCCACTGCGCAGAGTCCAACTTACGAAAGCAAGGATTTATTAGGGATTACAAACGACTATTCTGAAAACTAATCTTTTTGAGTTAACCGAGGTGTAGACAAGTCTAAGCGAATAGTTCCTCCTCCTTCTCTGCGGGGTGATCGATATGCATGTTGAACTCCTTGACAGGGTCGACCAAGAAAAAAGCGCCTGTAGTAGAGCTGTCAGTGAATGGCCCAAGGATTTCGAGTAAGAGAGCGTTTGTCTCTGCATGGGAATTTAAGGTTCAACGTACAAATAGCAGCAAGTAACATAAAACATCCAGCCGCAACCCATACGAATCGGAATCCTTGATTATATGCTTCTCGAAGGCCCCCTACACCTGCTCCGATAATCTGGGGGGTGATTCCAGGTACTGATCCAAGAGCTGTCTGATTGTTTGCTGCTAGATCTCCAATGAGTGCCGGAAGCGATGTAGCCGGAAGGCCAAGAGGTAACACTGCTCCAGCAATTTTGGGACCCAGGTTAGCTGTGAACTTTGCTGTGAAGATAGCGTTGTCTGCGGCAAAAGGTTAGCACCAATCTTGACGTCCACATACTTTCAGTACTTACAGATCGCGAGACCGACAGAGCCTCCAAGAGATCGCATCGAGATCATGAGACCACTGGTAATAGCAATCAGTTCTCGAGGGGTGCTCAATTGTGCCGCGGTCACTAATGCACATAGACATATTCCCAAGCCCACGCCAAGGAACACTGGGTAACCCCAAACGGCTTTAGAGCTCCCTGGATTTGCTGTGGCCATGAGGACGAAGAAGAGTAGAATGAAGCAGAATGCAATAACCGTGGGGAAGCGGACCATTTTCGTCTTCGAGCAGAAGGCACCAGCAAGAACGGCTGATATGGCGTAGAGGATGAAGTTGACACCGTATCGTACACCAGTAATCAAAGGATCCGTCTCGTACATTATAGCGACTTCAAAAGCAAAGTAGTTGTTTGCAGCGAAGAACGACAACCCCTCCACGAACACACAAAGTAGTGCAATTGGAAAATTCCAGCCGCTGGAGAAGAGGCCGTGATGAAACATGCCATCTTTCTTGAATTTGGTTTCGTAAACAGCAAGACAAACAATTAAAGCAACACCGATCAAGAAGGGCGCGAGGATATGAGCATTAGTCCATGCGTATGGATTCTGAGACCATGAAAGCCCAATGCAGAAAAGAACGAGCCCAGAAGCTAGGAGGAAATATCCAATCCAGTCGAGCTTCTTGAGTTTTTCGCCGTTGGTGAGCCCGAGTTGAGATGGTTGTGGCGGTGGGTTATATAGAACGAAGCAAAGAACTGTTGCAACGACATAAATAGCCGTGGAAAGATACCAATAGTTGCGGAATCCAGCGTGGTTGCCATTTCGAGTCATAGCACCTCCCACTAGAAGCCCAACGAGACCACCGAGAGCTGCAGCAACGTTGTCTGCAGCTTGAGCGAAAGGTCTGTGCCTTCTGGGCAAGACCTCCGATGCCACGGCGTGAAGGAGCGGTTGAGCCCCGTATGAGATGCCGGCAACAACTTCTCCAGCAATGGCCATGTTCATTGAAGTTGCTCGTGCAACAATTATCGAGCCCACAGCTCCACAAAGTGTTAAGATGATCAAGAACCATCTTCGACCCCAATAATCGGCTGCTTGCGAAACAGGTGGGCTCAGAACGACGGTAAGAATTGCGACTGATGAAGTGAGCCAAACACTCTTCCCAGAATCCCCAAGCACGGCGGAGATATCTTGAGCTCGCTGTGGCTCAGTCAGCTTTGACAATGGCGCGAATAGGCAGGTTACGTACGGCACCGGCACCAACTACATTTATGAGTTGGGCAAAATAGATGAGACACACGGCGAAAACGGTGAGGTATGTCTTCGCGTGGAGGTGTGGTACTGGCTCGTCTCCATTGTCCTCGATGCTGGACTTCACCACTGATGAGGGGTTCTCGGTTTCCTGCTCCTTGGTAGACATAGCTAATGGAGAATCATCGCTCACTTGGGTTGTCTCGGTGACTTGCCCATTTTCCCCCTTTTCGTTCATTGTGTTACAAGAATGATGCTTTGCAAATAAATATAGAGAAGCGAGAAATAATGCTGGAAGGTTGATGATGGAACACTCCTTCTAGAAGAGCAATGATTGTCGGAAGAGAAATTGAAGGGGATGATTTTCACCAAGGTCGGGAGAACGCAGGACATGGACTGCAGCCCACATACTTTCGGGTGTTCGATGCAGTGCCGCTTCCTCCTGGCTCGAAGAAGAAACATCGCAGCAGCCGGGATTGCTCCTCATCCCCAGGGATGCGAAATGTGGGCGCTGCATGGCTTGGGACGTTTGGCCAACTGTGGCCAACTGTGGCCACGCCTAGGCAATGCGCAGGACAGGGCTAGGCAGCTTGGGCTGTTCGGTTTGGCAGGCGAGGCGAGCCGGAGTGGGGGAGCGCAAGCGGCACCATGCGCCCTGAGTCAAGAAAATAAACTCTTGGAGGGCCGTCCCGTTCCCGGCTCTGACATCTCGGTTGCTCTGCCTCTCTCTCTCTCTGCTGCTCCAGCAGCGGAACGTACGTTTCTTTACAATCATAGAAAGCATCCCTTTTCAAGAGCCTAACAAGAAATAAGAAATTTTCTGTTCTTTGAAGCACCTCAGATGTTACTGTAACATCGAGACTTCCTCGCTTGAAACGGTGCTGCGCCCAAACTGCCATTGCCAAGACCAGCTCTCCCGCCTACCTCTGAAATGGGAATTCGCCAGCCACCTTCCGATGCCGCGGAAGGCCAACGACTGAAGTGGCATAACCTCCGACATGGGCGCAGTACGCCCAATACACACCCAAGTACTCGTCACATACATGCAGGGATTTTCCGTACCGTAGGCATGGTTCTCACAAGCCGCACAATTGTGATTCGTGATCGTGTTATCGTCGGAGAAACTTTTAAACAAATTGCTGTGCCCCATCACCCTGACCAATAGTTTCATGCAGCAATGAGGTTGCTAGCTTCTGAGTTGTAACCACAGGGAAAAGCCTCTGGACTTCTGGACCTAGATATTGCTGCACGCTGCTTAGACGCTTCATTCCGAAATTAAGAAGCGCCATGCCAACCTGGGGACCAGGACGGCTCTTATCATTCCAAGATACACAAGAATTCCAATAATACTTATCGCTTCTCTATTAGCACTGGCACATTGATCCTTGAAGGAAGCCCCCCGCTTCTTCCGTTCGGTAGCGAAGTTGCGGCCTTTGTAGCTTGGCCTGCATATCTTGAACCTTGCTCACCCTCCAGTAGAAAGTTCCCACCCAACCCGAGCAAAGAGCATGAACTTCAGTTAATCAAACTTATTTCTACAATCGCCCTTACAAAACATTGTGCAGATGTCTCAGCTGAAAGTTGTCATCGTCGGAGCCGGCATCGCTGGATTCGCCGCGGCTATTGCTTGCCGCCGAGCAGGTCACGAAGTAGAGATCTACGAGCGCTCGGCCTTGAACAACGAACTGGGAGCCGCCATTCATGTCGCCCCCAACGCCTCTCGCGGCCTTCTCGCATGGGGGCTTGATCCAATCAAAGCAAGGTTCGTAACTTGCAAGAAGAGTTACAGAGCAAACGGAACCACGTTAGCAAAGTTTCACGTGAGCGACGAGGCATACATAGAACCCACCTTTGGGGCTCCGTGGTTTCTTTGTCATCGTGTTGATCTTCATGAGGAGCTCAAGAGGCTCGCTACTCAGGTGGAAGGGGAGGGAATTCCAGCAAAGGTACACTTGAAGTCAGAGGTAGCAAAATATGTAAGTCTTGATTCTTATTCTAGTCGATTATTGTTCACAAAATAGGATTCCGAAGCTGGTTCTATTACCCTCCTCAACGGCACAACCGTCACAGGAGATCTGATCATTGCAGCTGACGGCGTGCACTCACTGGCCGTGGAAGCAATTCTCGGTGCACCGAACCCAGCTCTCCCAACAACTAACTACAACTTCGCCTACCGCTTCCTCATCCCCACCAAAGAGCTTCTCGCGGACCCCGAAACAGCCCAATTCGTCGGGCCGAGCGATGACGGACAGATGAAATTCTTTCTCGGGGACGGGCAAAGATTGGTGTGGTATCCATGTCGGAAGTGCGTTTTCTACCTTCCAAAAAAAGAGTTCATCTACTAAGCAAAACAGCAACGAAGAACAAAACTTTGTCGCTATCTTCCACAGTGGTAATCTACCAGCACGCGAAGATTGGCAAACGCCCGTCGGTCAATCCGCTCTCCTCGAACGCTACGCTGACTTCCACCCCTCCATCCTTGCCGTCCTCAGAAAAGCAAGAGATATCAAGCAATGGCCGCTTCTCTTCCGGGCACCCATCCCAACCTGGCACAAAGGAAAACTGGTCCTCATCGGTGATGCCGCGCACCCCATGCTACCTCGTTTGTTCGCCCCTCCGTATCCAATCTAAACCATACTCACAATTTCACAGACCAAGGGCAAGGCGGCTGCCAAGCAATCGAAGACTCCGTTGCGCTGGGAATAGCCCTAACGAGTGTCAGACCCACTGAACTCGAGGAACGCCTACAGCTATTCGAAAATGTACGACGGACACGAGCAAGTGTGATGCAAATCTTCAGCAACGCAGGGCAGGACGAGGCACAGAAGATCCACAAAGATGCCGCTCAGTTTATTCCTGCAGAAACAGTACCCAGTACGTTCACCTAAATCCTCTCTTCTCAAAGATTCGGCATGTTCTACGTTAGGTATGCTGACGATGGATCTCAGAAACTCCAGAAGATTTCTTCAAGTATAATTTCGGGTACGATATTGTACAAGACTCAAAGCTGGCGATGCAGAAGCTGGATAAGGAGTGGGAACTTCCCGCCATGTTTTTTGAGAAGAAGCCTGTTCCAGGTTTATATCCTAAATAGTTGAGATGTTACGTGGATACCTTCGTCACATGATTTGTTTGGCATGTATCTGGCCAAGTGCTCATAGAGTTAAGGTACTTGGCCGTCCTTGCCTCGTCTTCTCTTCTCTACTTTATTTGACACAAAAACTGTAAAATAACACGCTTATATTATCTTTCAAAGTTTTAATTGTAATTTTCTTTCTTTACCGTTTTCCTTTCTTGAAACGACTGATTGATTACATACAATCATCACGTGACCTTTAATGATGATTCAGGTGTAGGACAGGTGGGAAATGGGACCTCCGATTTACCTTCTCAGTCCCGTTCCTACAAGGACCCGTGGGATGGGGCGACAACATAAAGACCCGGCTTATGGGTCCCATGACGGTCCCCAATTGGACTCTGGGTACGAGAATTAGGTACTTCTAAGACGAAGCCCCATCACTTTTGATGTGGATTTAGGAGTTGAGAATCATGTGTCATCAAGTCTTCTGCTTACGGAAGAGAGTAGTGATTGCTGCTTTATTTTCTTTTTAACAATAAGGGGGACCGAAGTTAGTGAATAAGTCCTTCCTCTTCTTACCCGTGATTCACCGCAGTCGTTTCCAGACATCTGGACACGAAAACAGATTCATTTGCTATAAATTTGCTCTTCTACTTCAAAGTCTATTTGTCTCCTCACAAACAAACCCTTTCTCGAACTCTACCCACAATGACCTCCCAAGAAATCCTGCGCCAGGCTTTCCCTGACAAAGCCACACCACTCATCAGCTACGGCCTTCCCTTCACAGAGGCATGCGTCCAGCATGTCAACGAGACGTTCAAAGCTTCGCGT
>Ga0302325_10009594_pt1 | contig 21106 bp, 24 predicted proteins | sample Palsa_T0_2_FD_201948 | JGI IMG/M metagenome (GOLD analysis project Ga0302325, IMG submission 201948) | Peat permafrost microbial communities from Stordalen Mire near Abisko, Sweden - Palsa_T0_2 | ecosystem: Environmental > Terrestrial > Soil > Palsa > Peat permafrost | place: Sweden: Abisko...
TATTCGGCCCAGCTCTTTTTTCTGGGAGCGGAATTCACCAAAGTATACACGCGCAACTTCGGTTCCCATAGCAACGTACCACCCCCTGCGCCACGCGCCGAGATCGACGAAGCGGCGTGAGACGGTGAGCCAGGACGGTGCCGCGCGGCGCCCGCATAGCGCTTGCTCAAGCCCGCGGCTCGGAGGGGTAGCTTGACCAAAAGGCTCAAGCCTTTTATAATCAAATCAGTACGGGTTGGTGCTGAGCCTTAGGATGACCCATCGCGAACAAGACGTGCTGCATTCCATCGTCGAGTCTTATATCCAGACCGGCGAACCTGTAGCCTCGCGTACCATTGCCGAGCAACGCGGCGACAACCTGAGCCCGGCCACCATTCGCAATGTGATGGCCGATCTTTACGAGAGCGGTTATCTTTCGCAGCCCCACACGTCGGCCGGACGCATCCCCACGGAGAAGGCTTTTCGCAGCTATGTGCAATCGCTCGCGCGCGGGCGGGTGCTTGTCACCGAGTTACAGCGGGTGCGCGCCGAGCTGAGCCAGGTGACCACCATGGAAGGCCGCGTGGAACGTTCGTCGCACATGCTGACGGAAATGACGCACAGCGTGGGCATCACGGCCGCCATTCCGGCTTCCAGCCAGACTCTCCACCAGATCGAATTGATCGCGATGGCCGATCAGCGGGTGCTGATGGTTGTGGTGACACGGGATCGCATGGTTCGCAATCGCGTGGTCTCGGTGGATGAGAACGTGTCGCAGGACGAGCTGGCGTCGATCCGCAATTACATCAACCGCAATTTCAGCGGTTGGATGCTGTCTGAGATCCGCGCGGAGCTGGAGCGCCGGTTAGAGCAGCAGAGCGCGGCGTACGACTCGATCTTGAAGCGGCTGAACGAACTGTATGCCAAGGGCCTGCTGGATATCGAAGTGGCGCCCGAAATTCATTTGGAAGGCGCCAGCAACCTGATGGGCCTGGATCTGCACCTGACGCGCGAAAAACTGCGCGAGCTATTCCACACGCTGGAGGAGAAGAAGCGAATATTGCAGCTGCTGGACCGCTTCCTGGAACAACCCGCGGGCGAAGTGGCGGTCCACGTTGGGCTGGCCGACATGCATCCCAGCATGCGGGAATTGTCGCTCATCGGCGTTTCGATTTCACTCGCCGGCGGCCTTTCGGCCAAGATTGCCGTGCTCGGTCCCATGCGAATGAACTACGGAAAAGCGATGTCGGCGGTGTATCACGTGGGACAGGCGTTCGGAAGCTTGCCGGTGTAACTTTCCGCCGCCGGCGGCGCGGCCAAGCTGTAAATTGGCAAGACTCTGAACTGCCAAGACTATAAACTAGAATTATGGACATGAAGGAACCCGCTGTTGACGCTGGTGAGGGCACAACTGCCACGGGCGGCAATGGAGCGGCAGATCCGCCGGCCGGCAACGGTGCGACGGTGCTTCCGCTGGAAGCGGTGACGGCCGAACGCGACCGGTTGCTCCAGGAAAAGAACGAACTGGTGGAACTGGTGAAGCGCCGCCAGGCCGAATTCGATAATTACCGGAAACGGGCCGAACGGGAGAAGTCGGAAGTGCTGGAATTCGCCCATTCCGATAGCGTGCGTGCTATTCTGCCGATTCTGGACGATTTCGAGCGGGCGCTGAAGACCCACACTGCCGACAAAGTGTACGCGCGCGGCATGGAATTGATTTACCAGCATCTTGCGGACGCGTTAAAGAAGTTGGGATTAGAGACGATTACAACGAAGGGGCAGAAGTTCGACCCGCATGTCCATCATGCAGTGGACATGGTGGAGACGGGCGACGTTGAGGAACAGACCATTCTGGATGAGTATCAGCCAGGGTACAATTTTCGTGGACGTTTGCTGCGGCCGGCCATGGTAAAGGTAGCGGTAACCAAGAAATGAACGCCACCAAACGCGACTACTACGAGATATTGAGCGTAAGCCGGGACTGCGATGACGCCGGGCTGAAGAGCGCTTACCGCAAATTGGCGCTCAAGTATCATCCGGACCGCAATCCGAACGATCAGGAAGCCGAAGAGCGGTTCAAGGAAGCGGCGGAGGCGTATAGCATTTTGAGCGATCCGCAGAAGCGCGCCGCCTACGACCGTTATGGCCACCAGGGGCTGCAGGGCATGGGATCGCAAGGCTTCGATCCTTCCACGTTCACCGATTTCGGCGATATTTTGGGCGATCTGTTCGGCTTTGGCGACCTGTTTGGCGGCGCGGGACGGCGCGCCGGCGGACACGCCCGGGCGCAGCGCGGCGAAGATCTTCGCTATGACCTGGAGATGTCGCTGGAAGACGCTATTCGCGGGTTGTGCGTGGAGATTCAGGTGCCGCGCATGGATGTATGCTCGCGCTGCCAGGGCAGCGGAGCTGAAAAAGTGGATGGCCTGACGTCGTGCCCGATGTGCCACGGGCGAGGCGAAGTAGTTTATCAGCAGAGCTTCCTGCAGATTCGCCGCACCTGTTCGCAGTGCGGGGGGCGCGGACAAATCGTCCGGCGGCCTTGTACGCAGTGCCGCGGCGAGCGCCAGGTTCGGACCGAGCGAAAGCTGAAAGTCACCATTCCGGCGGGCGTGGATTCGGGCACACATCTCAAACTGGCGCACGAAGGGCAGTCCGGCTTCAACGGCGGTCCGGCGGGCGACCTGTACGTGGTCATCAAGGTGAAGGAGCATCCGATCTTCGAGCGGCAGGGTGACGATTTGCTGTGCGTGGTTCCTCTCAACGTTGCGCAGGCCGTACTGGGAACCGAGATCAATCTGCTCACCTTCGACGGTCTGGAGCAGGTGAAAATCCCGGATGGCGTTCAGACCGGATCGCGCATCCGGCTGAAGAATCTGGGTGTACCGCGCTTGCAAGGCAGCGGCCGTGGCGACCTGTTCGTGCAGGTGGAGGTGAAAATCCCGGGCAAGCTGACGCGCGAACAGCGTAAGCTTTTCGAGCAGCTTCGCGAGACGCTTCCCGAAGAGAACGAGCCGCACGAAAAAGGCCTGCTCGATAAAGTGAAAGACTATTTCGCCTGATCTGAATCCGGCGTATTCAGCCGGCCCGTTCGATCCAGCCATAAACGGAACATCTGCGTGAAATCCTGGATCTCACCGGAGGTCCAAAGTTCCTCGACGGTACACTTCATCTTTCTGCGCCAGTTGGGATACTCGAAGGTGCTGCCTGGCAGGTTTTGCTGCTCGGTCTGCTTCAGCAGGTCTTCCTGATTCAGCAGCATGAGTTTGGCGGGCGTGGACGCCAGAAAACCGACGATGGCATTGTGCAGCTCGCCAACTAACTCGGGAACCTGCGCGGCATCGCGCGGGAACCAATCCGGCAGCAATTTTAGATCGGCGAGCAGGTCGAGCAGCTTCTGCTTTTCGCGTGCGCGATCGGCCAGCATGCTTTGATAGACGCCTTCATCGGGAAGCAGCCCGGCATCGCGGCGCGCGTCGATATCCCGGCCCAGCCAAAAGCCGGCCAGCGTGGGCAGATCGTGCGTGGTCGCCGAAACCAGCGCATCGCGCGGATAGTCTTGGGGCGGCCGGAACCGGCCGTTGTGGTCTTGTTCGAAGTACAGCAAACGATAGCTCAGGATTCCGAATCGATGCAGCACCTGGCGCGCTTCATCGGGCACCGTGCCCAAATCCTCGCCGATGACGAGCACCCGATTGCGCACGCTCTCGAGCGCAAGAATTGAGAGCAGCGCCTCGAATCGATCCTTCACGTAGGTGCCTTCGGTAGCATCCATCCCGTCTGGAATCCAGTACAGGCGAAGGAACCGCATCACATGATCGATGCGGAGCGCTCCACCGTGCTGGCAGTTCTTGCGAATGGACTCGGCAAACAGGCGGTAGCCGTCCTTGGCGTGGCGGTCCGAGTTGGGCGGCGGAAATCCCCAGTCCTGGCCCTTGGGCGAGAAGCCGTCGGGTGGCGCGCCCACCCGGCATCCGGAGACGAAAAAATCGCGATGCGCCCACAGGTCCGAACCCAAGCGATCGGTGGCCAGCGCCAGGTCGTGATACAGACCGATGCTTAGTCCGCGCTCGATAGCGTGCCGCTGGGCGGAGGCGAGTTGCAGATCCAGCTGCCACTGCACGTACTTGTAGAACAGAACGCCGCGCCAGTGTCTGCGCGCGAATTGCTGAGTAGCCGAGGATCCGGGGTCCTGGTATTGTTCCGGCCAGTTCTTCCAGTTCCAGATGTCGGGGCATTTCTTATGAATCGCCTGATCGAGAGCCGAGTAGACAGCGAAACGATGCAGCAGGTCGCCTTCCTCTTGGATGTATCGCTTCAGTTCGGCGGCGCGCGGAGTGCCAGCGCGCCATTCAGTGAGAAAAGCTTCAAACAGCAGTTTCAAGAAGCGGAGCTTCAAAGCGTACACGCGCTCGTACTTTACCAGCTCAGTGCCGCGCAGGGCGTCGATTTCTTTCCTCACTCCCGGGGACTGGAACAATGCCGCAGCCCGCGGGGTCGAACCGAAGTCGGGGATGGCTTCGATGTCGAGATAGATCGGATTGCGATAAAAGATCGAGTTGGGAAGATACGGGCTGGTATTGTAGGGCTGGCGATTGGCGATGGCGTGCAACGGGTTGAGGGCGATGAAACTGGTTCCGGCGCGCTGGGCCACCCAGTCCGTCAGGGCTTTCAGATCGGTGGTGTCGCCGCAGCCCCAGTTCCGTTGGGAGCGCAATCCATAAAGGCTGATGGCAAGCCCGGCTGCGCGGCGGCTCTGAAGCCAAGATGGTTCATACGTCCGGCTGGGGCAGACGATCAGACGCGAAGACGGCGAAGTTTCACCGGCCATATCGAGCGTGATCTGGTGATATCCCAGGGGCAGCTCATCGGGCAGACGAAGGCGCCGGCCGTCTAGAAGCTCACCCAGCGCAACCTCTTGCTCAACCTGGCCCCCGTCTTCCAGTTGGATGCGAAGAGTGGCGTGTGAGCCGCCGTGGCCGGCGGGCAGCCAGACGGTAACTTCGTGCGGCGTTGTTCCGGCGGTGAGAAAAATCGCCGGCGCGAGGGGCGAACGCCACGGCCGCTGGTTGCGGCGCTCGATGGCCTGGTGGAGAGAAGCCTGGGAGCGCAGGTCGACGCCGAGGGACCGGAGGATGGCTGTTTCCAGATCGGGCGTGGCGTGATGCTGCCGGCCCCAGATGTCCCAGTAATCGGTCTCGATGCCCCAGGCGTGGGCGGCTTGCTCGATCTGAAGTTGGTCCGGTGGACGTTCTTCGTCCTGCACCGTGCCGTCCCGCTGCTCCATGTGATAATAGGATCGTGGATCGCGAGCCTAAGTTTCAACCGAGCCTGCCGAGCGAGCTGTTCGCGCGCATCGACAACGAGGATGCCGCCAGCGTTCCGGAGGGCATCATTACCACCACTATCGGCAAAGCGATCAACTGGGGCCGGAAGAATTCAATCTGGCCGATGTCTTTTGGGCTGGCGTGCTGCGCTATCGAGATGATGTCGATGATCGGGTCGCGTTTCGACATTTCGCGCTTTGGCGCAGAGGTGATGCGGGGATCGCCCCGGCAGTCTGACCTGATGATCATCGCCGGGCGGGTTTCGAACAAGATGGCGCCCGTGATCCGCCGCCTGTATGAACAGATGCCCGAACCGAAGTGGGTGATCTCGATGGGCGCGTGTGCGACTTCGACCGGGGTTTTTAGCAACTACGCCCTGATTCCGGTGAACCAGGTAATCCCGGTGGATGTTTACGTACCGGGATGTCCACCACGTCCGGAGCAACTGATCTACGCGATCATGTTGCTGCAAAAGAAAATCGAGTCCGATAAAGGGACTACTCTCAAAGTCCTGAACCTGGCCTAGAGCCTTATCGAAACGGGTCCGGGATCGATCCCCCTTCAAGTTTGGTTTCCCTTTGCCGATGAGCATTGACAGACAAGTTCAAGGCATTTGGGAAGGTTTTAGATGGATATCACTTCTCTCCAACCAGCCGTTTCTTCAACTGCGGCTTCTTCGCAGGTATCAGTTGCGGAGGCTGGGCAGCGGCGGCAATTGCTGCAAGCGGCTAACTCGGTAAACGAGAGCGGAGTTCTTGGGCAAAATCAACTGGAGTTCCTCCTGGATCGCGAAACACACCGGGCCGTAATCCGAGTGGTGGACCGGACCACGCAGCAGGTGATTTCGCAGATACCGCCTGAATACGTCTTGCAGCTCGCCCAGGACTTGGGCAGTTCGGCAGAAGAAATGGATGCGTAAGACGATACGTAAGTAGAATGCGTACTCACGGATACCAAAAATACGTCGATGACGAAGTTCTGGCCGCCAGTCCCTTACGGCTGATCCAAATGCTCTATGGGGCTGCGCTGGATTCGATCGCGGCGGCGCGCCGTCATATTCGTGGCGGGGCCATTCGCGAGAGGACTCGTGAGATTAACAAGGCGATCGGAATCGTGGCTGAGCTATCCCGATGTTTGAACCACGAAGCGGGCGGCGTTCTTAGCCGGAACTTGGCCGGCCTTTATGGGTATGTTCTGAGGCTGTTGATTAAAGCCAACTTAAAGAATATCGAACCGCCCTTAGCCGAAGCCGAAGGCCTGTTACGCACTCTCGCGGAGGCGTGGACAGCTTGCACACCTGCCGCGCCCGAGTCTTGCTAATAGCGACCTACTGTTACAAGACGCCCGTGCCAGCGACTCCCGCGCCCTGGCACCATAGGGCGCACGTTCGTTAGGCGCGTGCGCGGCGCTGATTGCTGCAAGTGCGTGTCATTACTCCGTTCTGCGCGGTCGCCGCTTGAAGCCCACGTGACTGCTTTCAGTGAGCGTCATTGCTTTCAGTGAGCGTCATGGTTCTAACTGAGCGTCATCCTTTTATGTGAGCATCGATGAGCTTATGTGAGCATCGATGAGCGAATTTGCGACCGCCTGGGCCGAAACGTCGTAGCCCCCAGACTGCACTTGCAGCCGAAGTTGTTCGATGCGGGATGGATCAGGCGCGGCGAGCGATTGCGCCAGCTGAGAGACTTCGGCCTGGTCCGAGGCGGCTGCAGACTCTTTCCCTGGAGCGCGTTGTTGAGCTGTTTGCTCAGACTGTTCCGCCCCTTGGGTGACAGGAGTCCGATTCAGATCATCGATTCGCATGCTTCGTAAGTCCCTCGATCACCATCTTAGCGATTCCCAGCCCGCCGCTGCAGGACAACGCCTGGGCCATCTGTTGCTCTCCTAGTTCAATCAAAGTCGAGTTTGTCTCATCCTGTTCGTCGGTGTCACCGGTAATGCCTCCGCCCGATTCGCGCGCCGATTTTAGCATTTGAGCGATCAGCAGGGCTTCAAAGTCGGTGGCGGCCTTCCCGATCTTCTGGGGCGTGTCTAGGGAGCCCGATGAAAGGGAAGCCGGCGAGCGAGCGGCGAACCAGGGTGCCGGCGCGGTGGGAAGCGGGGAGAGAGAACCGGCGGGCTGTATCGGCACGATTAGATTACCTCCACTTCGGCCTCGAGTGCCCCGGCGGCCTTGAGGTTTTGCAGTATTGCGATAATATCTCGAGCCGTTGATCCAATTGCAGTGAGCGCGCGCACGAGTTCCTCTACGCTTGCGCCCTGCTCGAGCATAATACTCTTGGCTTTTTCCTGCTTGTCGGTGACAGTGACTTCGGGGGTCACCGTGGTTTGTCCGGCGGACAGCGGAGGCGGCTGGGATACGTTCAGGTTGGTTTGAATCTGCACCGTCAATGTGCCGTGCAGAATCGCCACGGGTGCAATTCTGACTTCCTTACCCATGACGATGGTGCCGGTCCGCTCGTCGATCACGATCCGCGCGGGCCGGTCTGCTTCCACTAACACCTCTTCAAGTTCGCCTAAGAACTCCACCGTCCTGGAACTATACTCCGTCGGCGTGTCTACCGAAACGAGCGCCGAGTTGTCGGCGTGTGCCGGGTGCACTGTCACGCTTCCGAATTTCTCGTTGATCGCGGTCATGATTCGGGACGCGGTAATGAAATCCGCCCGGCGCAACTGCAATTTGATGTGACCCTGCGGAGCAACTGAAGGTGCGAGCTTCTCGACAATGGCCCCGTTGGGAATCCTCCCTGACGTGGGGTGATTGAGCCCCCTGCTGTTGCCTCCCCGTCCCGCGACGAAGCCGCCGGTGACCACCGAGCCCTGCGCAACTGCATACACTTGCGCGTCCGAGCTTTTCAGGGGCGTTAGAACCAAGATGCCGCCTTGCAAGTTTGTGGTGTCGCCCACGGCCCCCACCGAAATATCGATCCGGGTTCCCGGTTGTGCAAATGACGGCAGGTCGGCTAGCACAATCACGGCCGCCGTATTCCGCACCTGAATGGCTGTCGGCGAGACCACAACACCCATGCGCTGTAGGAGGTTGGTCAGACTTTGGGCCGAGAATACGGTTTGCTGTGAGTCCCCGGTCCGGTTCAAGCCAACCACAATGCCGTATCCGACCAGTTGATTGTCCCGGACTCCCTCTATAGACACTAGATCCTTGAGCCGTGTACGCTCGTTGGCTGCTCCGAGCGGCATCAGGGCGAGAAGGCACATGACTTTACTGGAATTCATGGTCTTAGAACGGAAGCAGCCCCAGCAGCAGCCGATACAGCACGAATGGGCGCTTGACGGCATCGTTGACCACACCCTTCCCGTTGACCAGAATCTCGATTCTCGCCACGCGGTCCGAGACTACTTCATTCACGGGGCTGAGGTCGTCCGGGCGTACGATGCCCTGAATCGTGATGACCTGTTTTTCCCCGTTTACGGAGATATCCTTCTGCCCTTTAACTACCAGGTTGCCGTTGGGCAGGACGGCGGTGACCTCGGCCGTGACGCTGGTGGAGATGGTAGTCCCACGGCTGGTGGTTCCTTGCCCCTGAAGTTGCGCGTTGTTGGAGGCGTTGGCGAGATTTGCAAGTGCGCCGGTCGGGCTCTTGGGACCCGCCAGGGAAGTGAGCGCTGCAGCCACGCTCGACTTTCGTTGGGTATTGGTCACGCCGGTGGAAACAGCAGTAGAATTGTCCAAAACTACAATCGTTACCAAGTCATAGACTTGGCTGGCGCGCACGTCACGAACAGCATCGGATAGCCGGCCAGTGGGAAAGTACAAAGAACCAGGTGTGGCGTTAGACAACTGACGCGAGCGTTCGTTTACCTCCTGAACGTGTTGATCCAGGGTCGGCGGTGGGGGCGTGGGAGGTTTGTTGGCCGCGGCAAATAGCGTTACCGGCAGCGCAATCCATAATGCCGCGAAGGTCATCCCCGCGAATGCCGCACGTTTCACAGGGATCCTCGGACTACCACCTGTTCCCGGCCTTCGATCAGAGCGCGAAAGCTTCGTCCGCTAGACGGGTTATGGACCAGGATGATGTCGCCTTTTTGCCCGGACGACTGCGCGACAGCGTCGAAACGAATGCTCGCTCCGCCCTCGATCGCCTGGACATGCACCGTCTCACCCTGGAGCACATCTTTGAGGTCGTCCAGCGCTTCGGCGACAATCGGTTGACCGGCTGCGAGCGCGCGGCGCGCGACTTTTCCAACAATTACTAGGGGCAAACCCGGCGATGGTTCGAGCGACGGAAATTGTCGCATGGGGGTGGTAGCGACCTGGTCGGCGCGAATCACGGCGCCCTTCGGAATGGTCTCCGTAGCAAGAGCCACTTCGCGTTCTACCGAGATCTTAACCTTGGCCCACACCACCAGACCGCGCTGATCATCGTAAATTAACTTTCCCCGCCAAATGACCGGCGTTTGCGGGTTGTTTCCCGGGGGCTTGTTCAAGAGTGTTCGCTGAAAGGCCAACTGGCCTGGAGGGAAACTCTGGTTGCTGAATTCTAGGACTTCGAGGCTCACGCCCGTGAGATCGAGCGCCGAGAGTAGGGCTGCCCTTACCTCTTCGAGGGAAAGGCGGCGAACGATCCGCTCGACACACACACTGGGAGCCGGTTCCCCGGGAAGGAACGCCAGGCCGTAGCGGCGGGCGGCGAGGAAGATGTCGCGCGACGATAGAACCCGAACTGTTCCCGGAAACGGCGCGAATCCGATGATTGCATCGGGACTGAGCGCTTGAAACAGCGGTATGGCCGTGGTGAGATCTCGCACCAAGATGTGGCTGGACGGGACGACAACACAAGCAGCGCGCGCCCAGCCGGCAACAATAGCGAAGATGGCAAGGGTCCTCATTGCGTCACGTTGTTGATCTGCTGGTACATCTCGTCCGCCGCTTTCACCACCTTGGAGTTCGCTTCATAGGCGCGCTGGCTGACGATCATATTGATAAACTCTTCGACCACGCTCACGTTCGATCCCTCGACATAGCCCTGCATGAGACTGCCCAGACCCTCCTGGCCGCCCGGATTGCCGACCGTGGCATTCCCGGATGCATCCGTTGGTTCGAACATGTTCTGACCGACGCTGTTCAGACCAGCCGGGTTGGGGAACAAGGCCAGTTGGATCTGCCCGGCCACCGACGAGGCAGTTTGCCCGGGCTGTGTGTAGGTGACGGTACCATCCGCGGCAATCGTGATAGTTTGTGCCTGCGACGGTATGGTGATCTGCGGCTGAACAGCATTGCCACTCGAAGTCACCAGGTTGCCGTTGGCATCGAGTTGGAAACCTCCGTCGCGCGTGTAGGCTAGCTGTCCGCTCGGCAACAGCACTTGAAAGAAGCCGTTGCCTTGAATCGTCAGATCTAAAGGATTGTCCGTCTCTTGATAGTTGCCTTGGGAAAATATGATTTCGTTTGATGCAGTCTTAGTGCCCAACCCGATTTGCAGTCCGCTCGGAACAATGGTCTGCGCTCCGGCGGCGGCGCCGGGTTGCACCAGGCTTTGGTAAATCAGATCTTGGAACTGCGCGCGCCGCATCTTGAAGCCGTTGGTACTGGAGTTCGCGAGATTGTTGGCGATATTGTCGATGTTGGTTTGCTGCGCGTTCATTCCACTGGCTGCGCTGTAAAGTGCTCGAATCATTTGCTAATTCCTCCGTTTGTTTCAGTTCCCGATGCGCCGGGCTTAGTGCGGCTCCCAGGCCCCTCATGAGCTCACCTTGGCGACATCTTCCACGGCGCGCCGGTTCATGTCGGCGCCAATGGTCATGGCCTTCTGCAGAGCCTCGAACTGGCGCAAGATCGTGACAAGACTCGACGCGGCGTGCGTCGAATCCGAGTTGCCCTTCTCTAGTTGCCCCTGCCGGATCTCGGCTTGCGAGGCCGGCGTTGGGGGGGTAGATGCATTGCTTTTGAAGTAGTTGCCGCCGCGCTTTGCGAGTGCCTTAGGGTCTTCGAAATCGACCACCGCGATTTGCGAGACCTCCTGACCGTCCTGCTGCACTGTTCCGTCAATCGAGACTTCGATTGGCTTCGAGCTGTCCACCAGGATGGGCTTTCCGTCGATGCCTTGAAGGTAGTAGCCTTCCTCGGTCTGAAGCTGGCCTATCCGCGAAAATCGAAAGCTGCCACCTCTGGTATAAAGAGGACCCGACGGAGTATTCGCCACAAAGAAGCCCTTGCCGCTCAAAGCTAAATCCATCGAACTACCGGTTGGAATGAGAGCGCCCTGGGCGAAGTCGGTCCAACGATTTTGTACCACGGGCAAGATGGCTGGATTCGTCCCTTCCGGGGAATCGGCCGCTTCCGGAGAGACATAAAGACCATACGAGGCTTGATCGGATTTGAAGCCCGCCGCCGAAGAGTTGGCAAGATTGTTGGCCAGTATGTCCAGGCTCTCCATCCTGGCTCGAATCCCGCTGGCTGCGGCTGCCATCAGTGCGTCCATGTTGAGTTCTTCATCGTCGCCAGAACGGAGGCAATTATCTGGCCGATCCGAAAACCAGTTCATTATCTCGAAAATCTCTACGATAAGGATGTTATGGGGTACCATAACGGGACAAAAATGTGTCAAAAGAGGATTCGTGCCAAATTCGCGTCGTTGGGCACTGTTCCAAACCCTTGAACCCATGAGTCGGCGGATTGGCCCGGGGGATGCATTCGCTTGACGCGTGAATGTTGCCAGCATCGAAATCGCCCAGCCTGCTTTCAATCCAAAAGGGGTAGCGCGTGCCGGTGGCGTTTCTCTGCCCGCGCTCTCCACCCAGCATCTGGTTGGCTTCTTGTCTTTATTGAACAGGCTTCTCGACCCAAGTGAACCGTCGGCGGAAGACGGGTGGGCAGCCCTTCCGGGTAGGCGTGCGGGCGGCGTCAGCGTGCTTCCGCAGGTGGCTAGCGAGAAAGAAAAGGGAAAGGCCGGGAGGCCAGCCGCCACCCAGTTGGACACCGCACTCCTTCGACCTCAGGCTACCGCGGGGAACGCCGAGACGCCTATTCCCATTCAACCTGGTGATTTCCACACCGGACGTTTGGCCGGCGAGGGTCTTCCGATTCCAACTCTTGGCGAGACTCAGGACTCCCGTACACAACCGCAACCGCTTTCACTCCCGATGTTTCTTGCAACAGGTGTAGCGTCGGGGCATCCGGACCCCACCAGCATCGCGGTCGGCTCCGCGAGTGATTTGGCTTTTGCTCTTCGACTCACTTGGCAACCTCCTGCAATCGCTACTGCGCCGCTGGCGGCGCACGCGGAGCCGCAAGTAGCGCTGCCTGGCAAGCCCCCAGGCGCGGTGAACGACATCCCCAATTTTCCGCAAACGGCGCCGGCAGGTTTCATCGGCATCGATTCGACGATGAGAGACGACGCAGCGCGATTTCCCGAAATGTTGGCCGTGATTCACCCGGGGAACGCGAGCGGCAGCTCCACAGCGCAAAATCGGGGAGACGAAACCGACCCTAGTTCTCTGTTCATGGATTCTTCGAAGATACTTTCTTGCTCAGAATATTCCGCCCGTTTACCCAATATGGATAGTCCAGCTCAAGAGCCCATTCAGGCTCCCGCGCGTATTGCAGGGAAGACCGTTACCGAGGCCAGTGTCGCGTCGACGAACCAGAATTTTCAAGCGGAGACGGCCGACCAAGCGGAGGGCCGAATGGCGGTATCGGGCGCCGCACGGCATGTGCCGCAGGCCGCTATCGCATCCCCGCCCGGAACAACGGCGAATGATTCGCCGAACCCGACGGAGCGTGATGCGGGCAGCTCAGAATCCGATGGGCAGGCGTCACGTTTTCCGCTCGCGCAGAAGCTTTCAGCAGTTCAAGCTAGCCAGGAGCATGCAGGCACGGCGGCCGATGGCGTTCTGCTCGGCAGTCCCAACGATCCGAATGACGCACGGCAGACGCCGACGAAAATATCGGCAACCCAGCCGCCGCAAGCTCCGACGGTTTCACCAGAAGTGGAAACTACGCGCGCCGTACAGTCGCAACCCATCCGTGAGATTTCGTTTCGGCTGGCGGGTGCAGCTTCGGCCCAGGTTGACGTGCAAGTGGCCGAACGAGCGGGGAGGGTCCAGGTGGCGGTGCGCACAGCGGACCCGGATTTGGCCAAATCTCTGCAAAGTAACTTGGGGGATCTCATGGGGCATTTGGAGGAGCAGGGGTTCAGGACTGAGGCGTGGACTCCCGCCACAGCGCAACAAGACGGTAGCCCGGTCAGGGAGACCTCGAACTCGGCCAACAGCCGGAGTTTTGCGGACAACCCCGGTTTCTCCGGGGGACAGCAGAATTCGCAACAGGGGCAACGGGAATCGAACCAACGCCAGCCAGGACGTTGGAAGGCCCAGCTCGAAGAGACGTCGCCTGCGTCGACTACCAGGGCTTACGAGGAGGAACGACCATGATACCTACGACCACCAGCGGGACGAACGCGGCTGCGACACCGTCCGGCGCTCCGTCCTCGTCACAGTCTAGCAATGCCGCCCTTGATTCGCTGACGAACGAGCAGACCTTCCTGCAGTTGTTGGTTGCGCAACTGCAGAATCAGGATCCGACGGCGCCACAAGACGGCACTCAGTTCGTTTCTCAGTTGGCGCAGTTCAGCTCTCTGGAACAAGAGATCCAGATGCGCACGGATCTAGACAGCATCAATAGTACCTTGACCGCCGATGCGGCGACCACACAGCAGCCTACAACGGGAACGGCCAATTCGTAAGGAGCACTCATGCCTTTATCATTCTCGACCGCACTTTCGGCGCTCTCCGCCTTTTCAACCGCCATCTCGGTGACAGGCAATAACCTGGCGAATCTGGATACCATCGGCTTCAAGACCAGCGAGGTCTCCTTTCACGATCTTGTGACCCAGTCCATTAGCGCAGGTCTCGGTAACACACAAGTTGGATTTGGAGTGGGCACGCCGACTACGGAGGCACTGTTTACGCAAGGCGCCCTTCAGACCACTGGAGGCACGCTCGATGCGGCCATCCAAGGCGACGGCTTTTTTGTGGTTCAGGGACCGGACGGGTCCACCGAATACACGCGCGCCGGCAACTTCCAGACGGACCAGAACGGAAATCTCGAGACCGCGACCGGTGAAATAGTGCAGGGCTGGACACAGGTCAACGGGGTTCTGGACACCAACGCCCCTCCCGGCAACATCACCATCCCGACCGGAATCGTGGAGCCTCCGGTGGTTACCCAGAACATGTCGCTCAGTCTTAATTTGGACGCGGCCGCGACACCTGGCAGCGCCGCCGGGACCTTCGCAACTTCCATCACCGTTTATGATTCGCTCGGCAATTCGCACGTCGTGACCGCCACTTTTACCGAGGACCCTACCGTCGTCGGCCAATGGGACTACTCTCTCAGCATTCCGCCGGCCGATTATGCCAGTGGCACATCCACGCCGCTAACGGGCAGCATCAACTTCAATTCCGATGGCGTTTTGACGACGCCCGCACCAACCGATCCCTCGCCCCAATTAGCGATTACCGGCCTGGCGGACGGCGCGGCCGATATGACAGTGAATTGGAACCTCTATACCGGCACAACAGGGGATGTCACGCAGTTTGCCCAGCCCTCCTCGGTCTCAGCGGTTGCGCAGGACGGCTTACCGGCCGCTCAGTTGACCACGGTCGGCATAGGCACCAACGGCGAGATTCTGGCACAGTTTACCAACGGAAACCAGACCGTGGTTGGGCAGCTTGCCATGGCTACCATTCGCAATCCGGACTCCCTGCTCGCGGCGGGCGACAACAACTATGAGCTCAGCGCGCTCTCGGCGCTTCCAGCCGTGGGCCTTCCCGGAACCGGAGGGCGTGGAACGGTGCAAGGCGGCGCGGTGGAATCCTCCACCGTTGATGTCGCCACTGAATTCACTAATCTGATCATCTACCAGCGCGGCTACGAAGCCAACTCCAAAGTGATCGATGCGATCGACGAACTGAGCCAGGACACCATTAACTTGATCAAGTGAGATCCAGGTCATGACCCCTCTCGAACAAATAGCGGACCTCGCCGACGTGCCGGTGGCTGTCGAGGTAGAACTAGGCCGCAGGGTCATGACCATCGCGCAAATTCTGGAATTGGGGGTGGAGAGCGTAATTCGCATTGCGCGCTCGGCCGGGGACAACATCGACATTCTGGTAGGCGCGACGCTGATCGGATATGGCGAAATTGTGATTATTGAAGACGCCGTGAGGGTTCGAATCACAGACTTCCGCCAGGAGGAATAGGCCCATGGACTTTGTTCGACAGTCGCTCGCTGCGGTATTGGTCGTCGCGCTGTTGTGGACGGCACTCGGGTTCCTGCGGAAGAAAGGCTGGGCAGGCATTGGGCGGGCCAAGTCCGCGCCCGGTTTGTTGGAATCGCGCGGCAAACTGGCGCTGACGGCGCGGCATTCCATTCAAGTGGTCCGGATCGGCGATCGGAATCTAATACTAGCCGTGCATCCGGACGGGATCACTTTCCTCGGCGACACCGTGCCCTCGGCTGGCCGCGAGCCCGGCGAAATGGGCGCGACATGAGCCGCTCGATTCGCGGTTCCCTGGTTGCGTTGGTTGTGATAAACATACTGGGCGCCCAGGGTCCAGACTCCCTGGGAGTCTCCTTCGCGCCATCCAAGGCGTCGTTGTCTTTGAGCGTGCCCATGCAAATCATCGTGCTGCTCACGCTGCTCGCTGTCCTACCGGCGCTGATGATGTCGGTCACTCCCTTTCTCCGCATCACCGTAGTTCTGCACTTCCTGCGGCAAGCCTTGAGCACCCAGGGAACACCCTCCAATCAAGTTCTGATCGGTCTAGCCCTGTTCCTGACTCTGGTGATCATGCAACCGGTGGGGACGGACATGTACCACAAAGGTTGGGAGCCTTTCGAGGCCGGACAGGCAACTTGGCAACAGGCCTGGAAGGATGGCTCTCAACCGCTAAAGACCTTCTTGCTTCGCTATGTCCGGGAAAAAGACGTGCGGCTCTTTCTGGACATCTCGCATACTCCCGCTCCGCACGACCGGTCCGAGCTCGGGCTGGGGGTCCTCATGCCGGCCTACGTGCTCTCCGAACTGAAAACCGGCTTCCAGATTGGCGCCATCCTCTTCCTGCCGTTCCTGGGCATCGATTTGGTGGTGGCGTCGGTGACGCTGTCTATTGGCATGGTGCAGTTGCCGCCGGTCATGCTTTCCGCCCCCTTCAAGATCCTCCTTTTTGTGTTGGTGGACGGGTGGAATCTGGTGATTGGCTCCCTGATGCGGAGCTTTTATCCCTCATGACGAGGAGCTTCTATTCCTCATGACGCCGGAATTGGCGATTCAGATATTCCGGCACACGCTTCTGGAGACATTTTGGCTGAGTTTCCCGCTGCTCGCGATTGGCCTGGTGGTGGGAATCGCGGTGAGCCTGGTGCAGGTGCTGACGTCGATTCAGGACACCAGCTTCGGCGCCGTGCCTCGTCTTACGGCCTTTCTGTTGGGTGTACTGCTGATGCTGCCCTGGATGACGTCCCGTCTCATCGCATATACCACCGCCCTGCTAAGCGATTTTGGCCACTATGCACGCTGAGTTCACGTTCCAACTCGGGACTCTGTACGGTTTCCTGTTGGCACTGGCGCGTGTCTCCGGCGTCGTTGTTTTCGTTCCGCTACCCGGCTTTTCCGCGGGTCCGGACGCGAGCCGCATAATGCTGGCTCTGGCGCTGACCATGGCTTTGTTCCCAGCCTGGCCAACCTTCGCGGCGGAAAGTGGGCCTACGTTGGCCGTGGGGCGGATCGTCGGGGGGATCGTCGCGGAGACACTCTTCGGAGTGACGCTCGGACTCGCCATTGCCTTCCTGCTGGAAGGGATGCAACTGGCTGCCCAAGTGCTCGGATTGCAGGCTGGATATTCTTACGCCTCCACAGTCGATCCGACCACGCAAGCCGACACCACCACGCTCCAGCTCATGGCCCAGCTTCTGGCGGGTACGCTGTTTTTTGCCTTTGGGTTCGACCGCCAGGTGCTTAGAACCCTGGCGAGGAGTCTGGAGTCGGAGCCGGGGCGGGCCTTTTCGCTGGATGGGCGCGCCATTGCGGCGATTGTTCACTTGGGCGCGGCAATCTTCGCCACAGGACTGCAACTCGCGATCCCGGTGCTCGCTCTGCTGGTGTTGGTGGATATAGCGTTCGGGGTGCTTGGCCGGCTGCACGCGCAGCTGCAACTTCTCTCGTTTACCTTTGCCATCAAGATGCTGACGGCCTTGGCCTTTCTGGCCGGAATTCTATCCGTGTATCCGGCCGTATTCGAGCGCACGGGCGCGACCACGTTTGCGGTATTGGATCGAGTTCTGAATCCATAGGGGCGGAACCTAGATGCCGGACCAGGGCCAGCGCACCGAAAAACCGACCAAGCGAAAACTCGACAAAAGCCGGCGGGAAGGCCAGTTTCCCGCCAGCCGCGAGCTGCTGGCCGCTCTGCAGTTCCTCACGTTTGTGATCCTGCTGATTACCGGAGGCGGCGCCTTCTTGGAACGCATTCGCGACATGGTCCGCTACCTTCTCGCCGCCGCCTTTCATCTTTCGGTGACGCCGCGCTCCGTGCTGCGGATCTACGGCGAGTTACTCGGGCAGGTATTCACGCCATTACTCTGGATGGGGGGGAGCCTTACGGCGGTGGCGCTCGCCACGCAGCTCGGGAGCACGCGGCTAGGCCTCTCGCTGCAGAATCTTGCGCCCGATCTTAACCGTCTCAATCCTCTCGAAAAGCTTCGCAACGTTGCACGGCAGAACGCAGCCGCGTTTCTCCAAGCGGTGCTCTTTCTGCCGTTGCTGGCGCTGGCGGTCTACAAAATCGCCGGAGCGAATATGGCCGCCTACGCCGGCCTGGCGCGCGAGGGCCTGCCATCGGCCTTGCGGGTGATCGGCGACTCGTTCCGCGATTTTCTGTGGAAAGCGGCGGCGCTGTTCTGCGTGATCGGCGTTCTGGATTTCGCGCGCGTGTACCGTCATCACTACCAATCGCTGCGCATGACCAAGCTAGAGGTCCGCGACGAACTAAAGGAAACCGAAGGCAATCCCCAAATCAAGCAGCGGGTGCGGAGAATTCAGCGCGATATGGCGCGGCGCAACATGATGCGAGAAATTCCCAACGCGACGGCCGTAATCGTAAACCCGACTCATTTCGCCGTGGCCATCCGCTACGACATGGAAGCGATGTCGGCGCCGCGGGTCTTGGCCAAAGGCAAGAATTACCTGGCGCTCCGGATTCGCCAAATCGCCGTGGATCATCAGGTGCCGATCGTGGAAAATCAGCCCTTGGCCCAGGCGCTCTACAAATCCGCGGATGTCGGCCAGGAGATTCCGCCGAATCTGTACCGCGCCGTCGCCGAAGTGCTGGCCTACATTTACAAGCTTATGCATGCGGGGAAGAAATAGTCAGGAAGCAGTACATGACGAGAGAAAGAACAGGCACATGACACGGGAAAGAACAAGCACGTGACGCGGGAAAGCCCAAGCAGTTGCAGGCGAGAAGGGAATTCATGACGCCACGGGCTCGCGCTCCCGCCGCCAAGCCGGCCCCCCGCGCCGTTAGGAAGACCGCCCCCCCAGGCTCGCCCGCGGCCCCGCGTGCGGGCGCTAACTGGCGCCAGTTCGTGGTGCCCATCGCCGTCCTCGGCATTGTGCTCGCGATGATCGCGCCGCTGCCGCCTTTCTTGCTCGACATTTTGATCAGCGCCAATATCACCCTCTCGGTCATCGTCCTGCTGGTTTCGCTCTACATCACCAAGCCGGTCGAGTTCAGCGTGTTTCCAACGACGCTGCTGTTGATGACCCTGTTCCGGCTGGCTTTGAACATTTCATCGGCGCGTCTGATTCTGCTCAATGGCAATACCGGAACCGCAGCGGCCGGAGAAGTGATTCAAGTTTTCGGAGCGTTTGTGGTGGGCGGGAACTACGTCATTGGAGTGGTGATCTTCCTGGTGCTCATCGCGATCCAGTATGTGGTGATCAACCATGGCGCGGTGCGCATCTCAGAGGTTACGGCGCGGTTCACGCTGGACGCCATGCCGGGCAAGCAGATGTCGATTGATGCGGATTTGAATTCCGGCCTGATCGACGAGCAGGAAGCGCGCACCCGCCGGCGAATGCTGGCGAGCGAAGCGGAGTTCTACGGCGCCATGGACGGCGCCTCTCGCTTCACCCAGCGCGACGCGGTGGCGTCCATTATCATCACCGTCATCAACATACTAGCGGGGTTCCTGATCGGAGTGTTCCAGCACGGGCTCGCTCTCGCGCGGGCGCTGGAGACCTACACGGTGCTGACCATCGGCGACGGGCTGGTGACGGTAATTCCGGCCCTGATGATTTCCATTTCGGGAGGCTTGATTGTTACCCGCGCCAGTTCCGATAACAATTTGGGATTGGATCTGCAGAAACAGGTGTTCGGAAATCCGCAGCCGTTGCTGTTGGCCGCTGGCGTCCTGGTCGCCATGGCCGCCTTTCCGGGTCTGCCTAAGATTCCGTTTCAGGTCCTCGGCGGCGGCGTAGGGGCGATGGCCTGGCGCTTGCGGCAAAAAGCTGCCACTGCTGAAAAAATAAAAGCTCCCGTGGCCGCGCCAGCACGCGAGAGTCTGGAGTCTTTGCTGCGCATCGAGCCGCTGGCCGTAGAAGTGGGATTGGGCCTGGTATATCTGGTCGAGGGCGGCCAGAATTCCCCGCTTCTCAAGCGAATTGCCAGCATCCGGCGGCAGCTTGCTACAGAACTCGGATATATTCTGCCGCCCGTTCGCGTTACCGACAACTTGACCCTCAAGGCGCGCGAGTACGTGTTTTCCTTGAAGGGGGTAGAGATCTCGCGTTACGAATTAGCCCACGGTTGCGAGTTGGCGCTGCACTCCGATGACAAAGGTGAAAAGATCGATGGCATACCCACGCGCGAGCCAGCCTTCGGAATTGAGGCCAGGTGGATCTCGCCGGATCGGGTTGAGGAGGCACGGCGCGCGGGCTACACCGTGGTAGACACCATCAGCATTCTCGGGACGCACTTCAGCGAAGTAGTCCGCCGCCACGCGCACGAATTGTTCTCGCGTCAGGAAGCAAAGAAGGTGCTCGACCGAGTGAACGAAGATAATTCCAAAGTTGTGGAAGATTTGGTGCCAAAATTGCTTTCGCTGGCGGTAGTGCAGAAAGTTCTTCAGAACCTGTTGCGAGAGCGTGTCTCGATTCGCGATGCGGTGAGTATTTTTGAGGCGCTGGGTGAAGCTGCGCCTATTACGAAGAACACCGTACTGCTCACCGAATATGTGCGGCAGGCCATTCGCCGTCAGGTAGTAAAGCCTTTGCTCGAACCCTCGGGCGATCTGTCGGCATACTTCCTCGATCCGGTTCTCGAGCAATCCGTTGAATCTGCGGTCGAGCACACGGAAAACTCAAGTCACGTAAATCTTTCGCCGCAGCGCATACACGAAATCCAGGAACGGCTGAAGAAGTGCTGCAATCCAACAGACTCCCCCGGGGTGCTGGTCACTGGTTCGGCGGCACGCTTCTTTGTGCGGCAGATCGTCGAAAGTACCACTCCAAACTTGTCGGTGCTATCACACAATGAAATACCTCCAGGGAATAGGGTCGTTTCGCTCGGAACGGTGGGTTAGGAATTGGAACGGTGGGTTAGGAATTGGAACGGTGGGTTAGGAATTGGCACGGTGGCTTAAAAAAACGATGACTTAGTCGGTCACTTCAGAAGTTCACTAACGTATTTTTGGGCACGAGCGCGGGTTCGAGCTTGTCGAGCAGTTCGGTGAGGTCTCGACGCGTGAACTTCCATTCGAATGGCCGGGCTGTGGTTT
>Ga0302325_10009595_pt1 | contig 21104 bp, 20 predicted proteins | sample Palsa_T0_2_FD_201948 | JGI IMG/M metagenome (GOLD analysis project Ga0302325, IMG submission 201948) | Peat permafrost microbial communities from Stordalen Mire near Abisko, Sweden - Palsa_T0_2 | ecosystem: Environmental > Terrestrial > Soil > Palsa > Peat permafrost | place: Sweden: Abisko...
TGTTCTATATTTTGCATAGCTCAACTCACCACGCTCATTTCCGCAGCCACCACATATACCAATCTAGTAATTCATACCCACATCCTCAGCGCGAGGCATTGTTGTCCAATTTCGTTTCACAGAGAGCGCTGCAGAAACTCTACGCATTCCTTACCTTTCGGGAAAGCAGTATAACACTTTGATTTGCACATCCTCCGATCTTATCACATCTGGTATGTTAGAAGACATCCATTTTTTCATTCCTTCCGAGCCCCGGTCTTGGTGGGTCACGCCTCGAATATCTTCTTCATAACTCGTTCATAACACTTATTAAGGCTGACGACGATGCTTCTAGGCCTGACGTATCGGCTCAGGATCATAATCGATAAACGTGGGCGGCATTTTCGTCATGGACTCCAACCAGGCGCAACTGTGAGCAGCCATCCCGCCTCGACCCCTCGCTGGACATTATTACTTACAAGTCATATTAGTCGCCAACAAATACAAACACCCTCCTTTACGTTCAATCCAAACAACAAATTTAGAAGGGACTATCCACCTCGCTCATTTCCCGCGGTTACCATGAACCCAAGTGAGATGTCGATGAAGACGGAGGCAGTTGGAATGGGGATGTGGTCGACGCCAGCCCCTCAAAGTGTACCGAGACCTCGACCAGCTACGATACACGAGACAGGATTCTCGTATTGCATGCCGGAAGAGTATTCATCATTACCAGCCTGGGACTCGTCAACTATGCCGATGCAACCACTCAATGATGGACTTCCTCAGACTTATGCAGTACAGCAAGATTTTTATCCTCCAACATCAAATGGTGAAAGTAAGTACCCTTGGTTTCAGGGCAAAGGACCTCGGGGAGTTCTTGGTCTGACTATCTCAGATGGCTGGCACACCAAGACGTGCGATGATGGGATTGATCTTCATAGTTTGGACACAGATATGAATATGGGCCAGGCGTATACTGCGGACGAGACTGCACCTATTCTCGACTTGAGATATCCTGGGCCTGGAATGGACAGCGATCGCCTCAGTCTTGAGCAGTCGTATAGCTCTCGGCGCATGTCTGGCTCATCATTTACGATGTCTACCACCGGAGCACTTTCTGAAATGCCTTCGTATGAGGATTTCTCAGCCACGTTATCGGAAGCGCCATCTTTCAGTTCAGATTATCCACCGCCATCAAACCGAAATTCTTTGATGTCATCCACACAATTGTCGCCTGTGGCATCACCACGAATGACCCCTCAAAACCGCTCTGAGCTTGTCCGCACGCAAAGCCGGGGTCGAGCGTCACCTTCACCGAGGCCAAGCATGCGCTCAGCACCCTACACCATGGACAGCACTCGCAGCAAGAGATGGTCAACTGGATCATACGCGCCTTTACCAAATCGGCGCCCTTCCCCTTTTGTCTATCACCAAGGACACGAAGTCTTCACGCCTCATCCTCCTCGAATGTCTTCTAGACATTCCTCTCCAACTTTACCAAACACTCAGCTTCCCCTGAACCTGAGTAATTTACAAACCCAACAACAGCACCCTTTTCTTATGTCAAACAACGCCGGTTTTCACCGCAACGGCATGCTCCTCCCTTCACACAACTACCACGAACCACATCAGTTCGAAACTCCGCCTCCGCTTCTCTCACACGGACTTTTCCGCATGCTGCAAAGCAATGCCGACCCTCATTCGTTGCACTCGCATTATACAGATCTGAGTGATCCGCCCGATCTTTATGCGTCGCTCCATGAGGAGCAAGTACCACCCCCACCGGAAGATATGAATCCGAGCGATCCGGATCTGGTACCCCACGAGCAGGAACTTCGCTTTGACGGAGATCTCTACACGCCTCGTTGGGTCCGAGGCCACGGGAACAAGCGCGAAGGCTGGTGTGGAATTTGCAAGCCTGGACGATGGCTTGTATTAAAGAATAGCGCCTTTTGGTACGATAAGAGTTTCACACATGGTATTAGTGCTGCAACTGGCAGCCCATTTCAAGAACCTCAGGAAACTCGACGCATGGATGGTAACCCTGATGTGTGGGAAGGTCTGTGCGGAAGCTGTAACGAGTGGGTTGCTCTCGTAAGCAGCAAGAAGAAAGGAACCACTTGGTTCAGACACGCCTACAAAGTAAGTCACTTGCTGCCAAACACGTCGGTCAGACCACTGACTCTCCCTGTTAGTGCCACACCCACCCAAAAATCAAAGATGCACCAAAACGACGTCGGGAGAGTAGTCACACTCGTGCGTTAGGGGCTTCTACCACGGCCAAGCCCAAGATCGAAACACCAATGACGCCGCAAATGACACCAACTAACTCGGTGACCAATACACCTACGCCTGGAGTCTTGCAGCAACAACGGAAAACGATCAGTCCTTTGGAGGGTCTGTCGACCATGATATAATGTCTCGTTTGTTTGGTTTTCGGGCCTCTCAACGAATGACGAGTCTGCTTAACACGGCGCCGGATGAGCATTTACCCAACCTGTTGAGAAGAATAATTGTGCTTTGATGAATGACAGACAGCAGGCGTGTGATTATTGATGATTTACGAAGCGACCAAAGCTAATTATATATGGTATTGTACATAACAGAGTAGGTTCCTGTTATGGGATAGCCAGTAGATAGCTCTAATGACCAAGAATGACAATCTTGGATAAAGCCACTGCTTGACGTGTGATCCAGTTCAGCTTGAAATTTAGACCTCGAGAAGACGTCTACCTTTTGGGAAACTTGACACTTGTCTGAACTCGGTTTTAAAAACTTTGAAGTTTTAGTCTTCTAGAAGAAGAAAAGATGCAATGCGTTTGAGACGGGTTGCTTCACGTATTGCATCTGCCCTTGCATCCGCCGATTTGATTTCTGGATGAACTGAGAACCTAATTTAGAGACGTGCGGAATCTGGGGAATTCTAATATAGATCTCGGGGGTCGGTCATCTCTCAGACTCGGTCCAGAACAATGCTTACTCGGAGAATATGACTCGCTCTGGAAAGAATAATTTCTGCATGTCCACTACGACGCGGTAAACTTCAGACACTGTCATTCCATGCTTTCTCTGGTGGGACGGAAAATGGTCTTGCACTTGCAGACGTTGGTGGACGAAACGTGGGAGCACCCACGTGATTTACATGTTTCCTACCTACCTACCTAGGTAGGTATGCGGCTCCGGGGCTATCTTTGGAAATGCCCTAGAAAAGAAACCGTCCCAAATCGAACTTGCTCACAGCCGTGAAGATAAGGGTAGCCAGATTGATCATATCATACCTTTTCCTCGGCTTCTGTTAGCTGTCCTGATCTTGAGGGCATGCGGGTGAGACGGCAGAAGGACTGGGTTCGAGATTTGACTGGGTATGAGGAGCGCAATATTTCATGCGTTCGCTCACCTCACTAAACAAACTTGTTAGCGAGCAAATGGCGCACTTGCCTGGGCAGAAGGGCTGAAGTGCTGTTGGTTTCCTGAGCAGGCAAGCGCTGCTCTCATTCGCGGAAGACTCGAATAGGGCGAAGAGAGCGAAGAGAGCGGAGAGAGAGGGGTTCTCAATAGAATTGCTCGTACCGACCAGTTTTACCGAGTACTGTACGAGTATTTGTATTCTTTCTTATTTTTCAGGGGTCGCATTCGAGGCTGCTGGGGAGGAGCATGCTGGAGGCCATCCCTACCATTCGATGCTGGATCCCTCAAGCATCCTGTGACGCATGCTTTGTTGGAGCAAAAGAAAATGGGGTGGTGATGTCGATACCGTATTCTTCGAGACACGCCCAGATCGCGTGCTTCGATTGGCTCTGCCGCAGAGGACTGCAATTCGACGGTTCTAGTCAGCTTGATGCTCGGGTGCCAGGACGGGGCGCTGATTGATCAATGGTTCTGATGGGAGCTGGGAGCTGGGAGCTGGGGGCGAAGCATTGAGAGAAGATGAGGTGAGGAGGAATCGCTCAGCGATGAATAATGAACCGCTGCTGCTTCTGGAAGGTAAGTTGAGCTTGAGCCTGAGCTCGGGCTCGGGCTCGGGGCTTCCAGACGGAGATTATCTGTGCTGACTGCCTGCGGCTTGGGGCTTGAGGCTGCTGGGCTGACCTTGGGCAAAGTCGCTGTGAAGCCCGTGAGACACTGCTGTCAGGGCCATCGATCACCCACTGTGTCAATCTGTCTGTATGTATGCAGGTCCCGTGGTCGGACTTGTGATCCTGTCTCTTCTTGTCTGCTCTTCGCTCGTGCCGGCGCCTGCAGATGCACGCTTCTGCAGCTGTCAAATTAACTGTTAAAGCACAAAGAAACGGCCAACGAGAAGGGTCCCAAGGTTGCATCGAATTTGCATCGAATTTCACGCGCCGTCTGCAGGTACAATCGTCGCAACTGGATCTCGAGCGCAAGCAGAGCGCGAGCACGTAAACTGGTGGGCGTGGGCGTGCTTGGAGCGGCGGCGAGGGCTTTTTAGCCCAGTAGTGGGTGGGTTCTGAATGTAGCAAAGATCCGGTGGCAGAAAAATATGCGGAACTGCAATCCAGAACAAATGCCATGCCATGCCATGCCATGCCCGCTTGCGCTGACCCCATTATGAGCCATCCCTTAGCATTCTCTTGCCGTTTTGACACAGCAACTGGCCGTTTGAACTCGGCCAGCCCATTCATTCCGTCTGCCTCGCCGCCGTGTTGTGACCGAGTACTTCGTACAGTGCTGTATCTCTTCCCGTCACCACTCGTTTGGCCGTTCGAATCGTTTCCTGACTTCTGCCTTGCCCCCAAACGAACGACCCTACCACTTCTCCCTCCCCGTCAAACCGCTATCATAGCATGCTGCAGTATACCACCGCTCCCACTGCCAGCCTCAGTCGCTCTCCCGCTGCTTTACGCCCGTCCTCTGCTCTCCAGTGCTGCCTTCCGTAGACTCTGCCCGGCGCAAGCTACAGTTTGGGACTATTTCGTCCCCTCAAGCCTGCTTTCAGCTCACTCCCTCTTTGCCTTGATTACGGACCTTCACACTGGCTCTCCACTATGTTGACCAACTGTACCCATGAAATGAGCATTCCTCCACATTCTCGATAAAGTAACGCTGGCCTAGGCTTTGTCTCTTCTTCGGACGAGCACTGTGCGTCCCGCTACGACCTATCATCCTGGCACTTTTCTGCCTTAATCGTTCGTGTCACTACCAGGAGAATTGCAGAATTCGCTGTAATCGTGTGCTTTTACAACAATATTCTTCGAACTCTCGAACATCCTTTGGAATCATCCAGGGACGATTTTCAGCGTTCTCTACGCGATTGACACTTCTCGCAGTTTGTCGAGGAAATTCTATCCGCGGGTCCGTTTGAAGCTTCTCTTTTCTGCTTACGGCCTCTCCTCTCAACCCCTCCAAGCTATTCATTAAATTGATTGGATCCTTTTCTGGTAGGTCGTTGTGTGTCATTCCTCTGGCAGCCAATGCTAATATTTCCAATGCTAGATTGGGTACAGAATTGACGTATACATGCTTAACATGCTGTGAACATTATTCGTGTGCTCGGATTCCCACAATTGTTGCTTCGGACCTGAATCGTCGACGAATCCACTATATAAACTATATCGAAAGAGTTTTGAAGTCTTGAATAAATATAAGGGGTGGGAAGAGGGTGGATGTTGATTGAAGCGGAACGGCTAGAGGAATCACTATTGAGAAAATTGTGCAGGCAGGCAGCAAACCTGTCTCGGGCACTCTCCCACTCGCTAGAAGATCAACTTTGCTATGAGTTGGGATCAACAGGCATACAGGTACGACAGCACCGTCGAAATTCACTTTGACGGCTGTAGCAGAGGCTAATGTTGTATTCACAGCTTTGGGAATCCAAACGCTCAACCCCCAACCCCTACCCAAACACCAACGTCGGCACAGTTTCCAAGCCCGACTTTTCAGACCCCAAGAAATAACTCGAATTTTGAGAATCGAAGCGGTTGGACCCCGACTTTTGCAGAAGAATATTCTGTCTTCAACTCTACACCTGGACGGTTGACGAGTTCCCAACACAACTTCGTTGAAACTTCTACACCTCGGCCCTCCACCACCTCCACCCAAAACAGACGTCTTTCTGCTACGGGTGATTTAGCAGCTGAGCTTGCATCTCATGTCCATCACTTCTCCCCAAATCCAGGTCTTCCCCTACCTCCTGTTGCTCCCTCGAACCAGCTGCCATCTTCCCCAGGTCCATACTCTACCACTCACAACCGATTCGATGACAGCACAACGAAAAAGGTAACGCCAAGAAAGCCGAAGAAACGTTTGGAAGAGGCGTTCAGCGGACAAACAGCTACTCCTCCAGCATCGGCCTCGAAAGGGTCAAGGAAATTAGCACCAAAGATTGCCACAGATAAGATGCAGAATGATTCTCAGGACGGCCATTATGGCAGTTCCCAAACTCCAACCCAACACCCTAACATCATGTCCTTTCCCTCTAGTTCAGCGGAGTTCTTCTATCCGATGTCTGCCCCCGCTACCGCGCCGGTCTTTACTAACACAAAGCCTTTTTGGGATCCAGATGCCAGCATGAGTGGCATGGACCTTGACTTCACTACAGATGTCGACATTTTCAACACAAGCTCGCACAGGATTAGCAATTCTTTTGACTGGGGCAGAAACAACCAGGTGTTCCAGGAGACCGTGAACGTTCCTCAGCCTTTAAGTCAAGCTGAACTACCAACAACTTCCAAGCGTCAACGACCCCTAGCCCCAAAACTTCCGACAACCACTGCGGAGTTGGCGGCATCTCTTCCACCTTTCGATTTTAATAGTGCCGCTGTCTCAAATGACCCGTTCTCCGTTGCTACTCTTGGCGGTGGCGTGGATCCAGGCCTTCTGTTCAGCCGGACCAACTCCGTAAGCATTTCTACAGCATTCGATGATGGTGCTTTACCGGCTGCTCGTCCTGTTACGAGCCATCTGGAGTTGAAGCCATACCAGCACCAATTGAGAGAATCACAGAGAGATCAGGAAGAGCTTCGTCGGTCTCGAAGCTCCAGAGAAAACAGCAAGGCCCGTCGGTTGGAGCGAGCAACTGTCAGCTCACCTATCAAGGCATCTACACGACCTGGGCTCCAAAGAAGTATTAGTGACAGCCGGGGCAAGCGACCACAAGGTAAGTCTGATGTTACCGTCTTTTCCGGAACCCAAAAGTAACAACTCTTCAAGACCGAATCATTTCTCGAGCAGGCCGAGTCTCTCCGGTGAAACATCAGCGCCCTATTAGTCTCACTTCGATCCCCGAGATGCCAGGACCACGCGCTCGAACAGAAGTCAAGTTTACCATCGATGCTAATGGGAGAGCCAGGACAGAAACTGTGGTTATAGAGGAAGAGGTAAAGACTACCCCAGGAGGCCCATCAGCTAATGAGGAATGGGAATCGTCACAATATGATTCCTCTTCAGACGACGAACCGATTTTGTTGCCAAGCCGAAACTCGTCTTTTACTCTTCCCCAACAAAAGGCCCCTAAGCTTGGCAGATTCGAGACCGGGAATCGTGGGAGTGACATAAGAAGGCACAGCACCAATGGTTATAGCCGGCTAGAATCATCAACTCACCGATCCTCGCGGCGTGATAGCATGGAGAGTGAGGTAGAAACTGTGATGGAAGAGGATGATGGGTCTGGAGATGCTACGCTTGAGCTGCGAAAGATCATGGAGGAGCGAAAGAAAAGTCAATCGAAGGCACGGAATCCTCGCCATCACCGATATGTCTCCGAAAATACCACTCGTGGTAATTCTCAATCTGTGTACAGCTCATCTACCAACATATCCCCAACAACTGTTACGGATCCCGATGGAGCGACGCCATCAAGCTCTCGAAGTGGCACTACGAGATGCGTGTGTAATAACCCAGACAGTGAAGGCTTCATGATTCAGTGGTATGTATCGTTAGACCGAATAGATTGGGATTGAACTGACCAGACCTTCTTAGTGAGTCTTGCGATAATTGGCTTCACTCGGAATGTGTTGGCATTGATCGCCGAAGCCTTCCGCCAGTGTACATTTGTGCCTTCTGTGCTCAAACTCCTAATATGCGGCGAGGGCGCATTCGAGAGCCTACCCGTGCAAATACTCAGCTCGGCTCTTCACCACTGGCACATAAATCCTTCAAATCGTTCCGGTGAAGGCTGACAATGCCCTGCGTCATCACGATCCCGCCTTTGACCTATTCACCGGCGTTTGATCCTTTTCTACCAAACTCACCCCCAATTAAAGAGGGCCCTTGATCACCTTTACCATTCGTTGTCGAACCAAAAAGTATAGATAATGCTTAGAGTATGATAGTGGAACGCACATTACGAAATATGATAACGCAACCGGCAAGTTTTGTTTTGTCTTTGATACCCTTCTTCTGTAAAATAGTGGGTGTGATGCACAACGTTGCATCTTGTGAAGCCCTGGCAAGCGAATTAGGAATAATTACGTGGGCAATCCCCATAGCAAGTGTCTCCTACTGCGTCATAATGTTTTCGAACGTCTTAAAGTGACTGGATGTGTGTGTTTGGACAGCATGAAAGATTTCGGACGTGGCTCGAGTGGAGCTTTCACAATGTTGTCGTGACATGTTCTTTCCTATGACTGGGACAGCTACCGTAGCCTGAGATGTACTTACCTCTCACTAGACCCGCGTAATTTTGAGCACCAGCTGTTGCTGCCCCCCCTGCCATGCCCATGCCGGTCCCACGCGCCACACCCCCCCACCTCAGCTTACCGTCCGATAATCGGAAGTGCGGGGCAAACACCAACACGCACACAAAACATCGCGAGGTTTCGAATGTCGCGTGGACCTTTCCTACCTCCACCATCAACTCGTTTATCATACAAAATGGTAACTCATAACATCGTAGTCTTCGCAGGAGACCATTGTGGCCCTGAGGTCAGTTCGGCCCAAACCCAATGGCTCAATATACGCTTGCTAACGGCCACTTTAGGTGGTTGCGGAGGCCGTGAAGGTGGGACCAAGACGTGTCTTCCAAAAGGCAGATAGATAGTTGACGAGACCTAGATCCTTAAAGTTCTGGAGGCGGAACGACCAAGTGTTGGAAAATTCAACTTTCAAGAACATCTTCTGGGCGGGGTGAGCATTATTATGTCTTGTCCAGTTTAAGGTTTTAACTATGGTCAGTGCTCCATTGATGCCACCGGCGAGCCATTGACTGCCAAAGCTCTCGAGGCAGCGCAGGCAGCTGACGCCGTTCTACTCGGTGCCATTGGTGGTCCAAAATGGGGCACAGGCAAGGTCCGTCCCGAGCAGGGAATTCTCGCTCTCCGCAAACAGATGGGCACATATGGCAACCTCCGACCCTGCAACTTCGCCTCTGAATCACTGGTCGACATTTCGCCATTGAAAGCTGAGGTATGCCGTGGTACAGACTTCAACATAATTCGTGAGCTTACTGGTGGTATCTACTTCGGTGAGAGGAAGGAGGACAATGGTGATGGAACCGCGTGGGACACCGAGCCATATTCTCGACCGGAGGTTGAGCGAATTACAAGACTCGCAGCACATCTAGCTCTGCAACATGACCCTCCTTTGCCAGTCTGGAGCTTGGACAAGGCGAACGTATTGGCAACGAGTCGATTGTGGCGGAAGGTTGTTACTGAGGTAATGGCGAAAGAGTTCCCGCAGTTGAAGATCGGACACCACCTGATCGACAGTGCCGCTATGCTGATGGTGAAGATTCCAAGAGCACTGAATGGCATAGTGGTCACGAGCAACCTATTTGGGGACATCATAAGTGATGAGGCGAGTGTTATTCCAGGAAGCATTGGCTTGTTGCCAAGTGCGAGCTTGAGCGGTGTCCCGGATGGGCAGGGCAGGTGCAACGGCATTTATGAGCCCATTCATGGTAATTTCCTAGATCACAATATCCAAAGAAACAATACTGATTTCGTTCAGGATCTGCGCCGGACATTTCAGGTAAAGGAATTGTCAATCCTGTCGGAACTATTCTTTCGGTTTCCATGATGCTTCAATACTCTCTCCGCCTCCCTGCCGAATCGAAAGCAGTTGAAGAGGCTGTGCGACGAACAATTGAGAGTGGAATCAGAACACAAGACATTGGCGGAAAAAATAGTACAGTCGAGGTCGGAGATGCGGTTGCAGCGGAATTGAAGAAGGTCCTTTCAGAGCTCAAGTAACGGGTTGATATCATGGAACAATAGAATTGCAGAGCTTTGCCACTTCTCTTTTAAGAACAGTGAGGCTATGCTATCTCAAATTACTCCTTAGGTCTCACATCTGTCTTTATGTGGTGTTTTTTATTTCATTTTGTTTAGTGCACATTTTCCTTACAAGGCTCTGTTACACTAGGAAACGTTATATTTATTGGCAGCGTTCTAACCCCATTTCACCTCCCCAACGCCTCCCGCAAAAATATTCATCATTCTAGTGAATCTAAAATAAGACAAGCGTCTTCTCAGATCAAACCAAACCAACCCTTCAAGCAAGCCTTAACCCCAACCAATCTCACAACACCAAATCTACCACTTGCGTAGCTCTCTTTTGCAACACCGTACGTCACGCACCCTCCCACCACCCGCAATTCCAAACAAACACCTATAGACTGCAAAAATCTCCTTCAGTTCCTGACAAACATCTCATTGCTTGCACATAAAAAGGCAGAATTTGATCATCATCACCACCATGGACGAAGACATACAGACTCCAAACCTCTCAAGCCTCCCGGATACAGAAGCCACAGCGCTAGCAAACAATCTATATTACCAGCCTAGGATATGGGATTGGGCGTACGAAAACGGGCAGCCGCCTGTATGGCCCAAGCCGTGGAAGGGGAAGGGAAAGGAGCGGAGGAGAAAAAACGACTTTTCTGGGCGCCGGCCGAGTGTTTGTGCTAGATTTGCTGTGATGTTTCGTAGGAGAAACTCGAGAGGTTTCGAGGGAAGTGATGTAGAGGAAGAGACCACCATTGAGGAGGATGTTGAAGGTGGGAAAGGCTTAGCTCTTGATAAGGTGACGACGCTGGTGTTGGAGGTGACAGAGACTACTGCTGAGGATAGAGTCGGTGATCAAAAGTAAGTCATTTCTCAATCCTACTTTCACAACCCCTCTGGAGAGAAAGCTTTCTGCGTCTTCCCATACGCTTGTCTTTGAGACCAAATCTTCAAACCAGAATCGGACATTGGTACAGGTTCAAGTCTCGTTCGAATCAGGAATCACAAGACTGACTTTATGCAGGCAAAATGCCTCTCCGGTCAAGCCAGTCGTGAAACGATTACAGGAGCGTAGACAATGCCCCAGCCTCAAACTTGAGCTTCCTCAAGTTGATCTAAAGGTCATGTCTGAGATTGAGGAGGCATTTGAAGATAGACTATAGGTACAACTTTCGTCTCCCGTGTTCTGCTCTTGTGGTGAGCTGGGAAAGGGCAGCAGATATGTTTTTTTTTCCCCAGCCAACTTGTATCGTCTCTTATCACTGGCTACGATTCATTTGAGAGTCGAATATCGAGAAGATAATTAGGGAAAGCAAAGAGGGAAAATTTAAAAAGCCAATGTCCAACCAGCACTTCGAATGGCAAGGGAAACAATAGACGCTGGATGAGAGAGGGGCGCATTTGAATTGAGCGAGTTGTGGGAGGACTTGTTTGAGGGCGAAATTCGCTCTATCAGCAGAAGAGAAAAAAAGTGAGAAAAAAAGGACAATGCGCAACACGGAGTTTCTCGACTTCTTGAAGAGGAGACAAATATATCCGACCTGTGGTCTAAGTTCCCTCTCTTCACCTCTCCGTCTCAGCACTCTGCGGTTGTGAGCCATCTGAGAATCCACTATCATGGGGGTTCTCTTGGTGGCATGGCTAATGATCTGTGGGGGGGAGCTCGAATCTGTAGTGCCGTGATGGATTTGACGTTTGGTGCTGTTACTGAAATGACTTGCATTGCGCTCTGCTAGATAACTAGCTGTCTGAATATCTACCAGGCTCCGATTGGCCTCCGTATGACCTTTTGGTACGCCGTAATATGTACCCCCTTACGCCTCGAATGATCCTGGACTCCTTGCACCATAGCTTTCAGATATGCCAAATCAACATAATTTCTCACCAATAGGTGCATCTCCATCCATCAAGAACAGCCTTCTCCAAGAATCCTTCATAAAGCCTCTTCCTCTTTCCCCACAACCTCTGCCCGACCCCCAGTCTTCACAACGACATCCACAACATCCTTCCTCAGTTCCGGTAACGCAGCTCCCATCTCCCCCGCAAGAACATCTCTAAAGCTGCCAAACGCCTCCAACTTCCCCTTCATCAACTGATTGCCCTTCCGCGCCAATTCCACGAATTCTCTCGTGTAGATATCGGGATTGCGGCCGTTGTCGACATATTGTAGGAGTTCGGGAGGGATAGAGGGGAGGTGCGCAGTCGGATGGTTGGCTGTGGTGTGGATTTTTTGAAGGGTGCGGTCGAGTTGTTTACTATAGTGGCTTAGCTTTGATTTGAGAAGACAGTAGGTGGTAGCTAACACTGAACTCTCAAGGACGTCTCGAGTTAGGCGGTTAGCGAGGTCGTAGGCATTCACTTGAACCATGAGTTGGTAGAGGTCTTGAATGACATCTTTGAGCTGTCCTAGAGGAATGTAAGCTCCCTTTCATTTCACATTGAGTACTGGACTATGGGGCTTACTCTCAACGACATCGTGATCTGCTTGACTGACAGGCGCCATATTTCTCGAGAATTGTTGAGGTGTTCCGAGGTGGATTGTCGCGAAACGCAGCCTTGGTGTCACTCTACGGTTGCCGAGTTGGCCCCAAGGTACAAGAGCTCCGTGGTCACGGCGAGGCTGTCACGTATTGGGCCACTGCAGCCAATCCTAGGGAGGTTTGTACTAGGGCAAACGCCATGAGCAAGCAAGCTGGCTCCAAATAAAAATTTTGGTCTTCACAATTGAGTTGTCGAAAGGAAACTAAATAAAATTTGGGGGACGGGGATTATCAGCCTCGCCCCACCTCGGCTAATCCCCCTTTTATAGCGAAGAACTGTTATGCACTAAAACATGTACCAGAAGGTGGTAGTCGACTTCAAAAGTAAAAGCTAAGAGTTCAAATTATCTAATTTTTTGAACACCGAATTCTCAAAGCTTCTCTTACCTGATCATAGGGTGTGTTCACATTCATCTTTCATAAAAATGTAGAAATATTCCATCTATAATCTTGGTTAAAGCCCAGCCGTTCTGATGTGAGTTTACATTCATTTCGGCACCTTTCCTGAGTCCTTCCACATGCCTCGCTGCCGCGCCATATAATAAGTCAGGAAGTTATGACAGGATGAATTTCAGGTTATTGCTCTGCTGAATATACATTACGCAAGGGCATCGACCACGAGAATACCCCGAGGTTGCCCACAGTGCTCCCTTCTCCAGAGATTGGACAAACCCAAAACTCTGAGACCACGACCCCTGCACGACAATTCGCATTCCATGATGGATATAAAGCGCCCAGAATATGCACACGAGTAACCCCTGTCCCTATGCAAATGCCACAAAACGCCCCGATTTTCCGGATCATATTCCCGAACCCAAGGGTATCATTCGCTCTCATCTCATTGAACTCGTATCAAAGGAAAAGGAAGACGGAAATTGCATCGAAGCCGAGAGTCCGAAGGGGTCTAGGTCGAGCATTGCGGGGTCGTAGGGGTCCAGGAGCTGTGTCATCGAGTTGTATCCCTGGGGGTTGTCGCCCATTTGCAGACCTTGGCTTGGCCCTGGATGGCCCATTTGCTGGTGTTGTCCGTGTTGGTGTTGGGGCATCGGAATCGGTTCGGGGTACGGGCCTGGCCCGGCTTCGGCGGGGTCTTGGTCATCGACCATATCGGCTTGTGCATCGTACTCCTGTTCTGTACTCACGGAATCAATCTAGGACGAACATAGTTCCATGTAAAGAAAAGAGAGAGGAAGGGAGGGGAAAGCTTGCCGAGTTGCTCAAGATGAGTCAGATATCCTCCAGCTCCAGATGGACTTGGATAGTACGCGGCGGATACTGGAGTGCCTCCCGTACCACCTGTCCCACTGGTTCCCGGTCCTTGTGGTTTCAATGCGGCTCCGATTCCTCCAGCAGAACCGATCAATCCGGGGGTGCCTAGTAATCCGTGTTGCGGTTGCGATTTCGCGGCCTGGAGCCTTTGTTGTTGCTGCTGCTGGAACTGTATCTGTGTATCGGAAGCTGGTGGAGTCATCACACCATGGTTTCCAAAACTTGGTGAATTAGAAGTAGGCGATGAAGCATGGGAGGATGGTGTTGGCCGAGATTGCGGGGATTGGAGAGGTGCGCCGGGCTCTAGCTTAGGGGCGATGCTTGAGTTTGATCGTCTTGCCTGGTGGTGTCTGTTCATGATAGCTCGTTGAACTGTCGGTGCCTGAGCCATATTCTGCGGCATGTGCGTGGGACCAAGATGGGGACTACCAGTCTTCGCTCGTAATTCCGCCTGGACGTCGATACCTTCAAGAGTTTAGTGATAAACAAGAAGTTCGGAGGAGCTGTTCTTTTACCTTTCTCCAGAAGTATTCTTTCTAAAAGAGAATTCTTGTATCTCAGCATGAGGCATTCATCAGCAGCACTCCGATGTGCAGTTTGCAAGTTATGCAAATTCGTCTCGTGCACTCTGATAGTTTCCTCTAGCTGCTTGATGTACTCAGTCCGACGCTCTCTGAATGCAGCCTGGGCCTGGCGGTTCCGTTGCTTGCGTTCCTCGGAAGTAGCATAGATCTGTAAGGTTCATCAGTCAGACCAACCTCGGGCGGGGTATCACAGCAGAGCAACCCACAGGCTTTCTACCACCCTTCCTTTTTTGCTGAGCAGCATTCTCCTGGGGAGCTCCAGTCTCGGCTTCAGGCGTTGGGGAGTTGAGTTCCATGGAGTCCTCTGAACCCTCCCGGCCAGATTCTTTTTTATCAATCGACATGTCGTCGGCCATTTCCTCCACAGCTCAAGGGACTTTCTACGTCGAGTTTTGCTACCCCACTACTACGACTACCCCAGTCGTCCCTGTGATGAACGGCCACTATCGCGACTAATGACTTGCAGTGCCGTAAAACAACCTCTCGACAAGAAGGTTTGACGTGTGGCTTTGACGGGTGTGTGGCGATTACATGTGATATCAAAACAGAACTAGCTCGTCTGTATGTCTGACTGGGACCCGGGAATCTGGTAACTGGATTGTGAGAACTAGGGACGACGGTCGAGGCTGAAAGTTGAAGCAAGATAGATAGATGAAGACTGATTGCACACAGAGTAATGGAATGGGGAATTGGATACGTAAAAGAATGGGGAGTAGGGTGTGTCGGTCAGGGAGTGGTATTTGAATTTTGCAGACCCGTTCAGCGAAGGCGGAAGGAGCCTTCACTGGAGCCAGTCAAGGCTGGGAGGCACATCGGCAAACCGGTGCTGGCAAGAGGTCCAGTGATTTTAAAAGTACAGTATCACTTGGCCGGAAGAGGAGAAAACAGAGACCAAAAGGTGCCAGGGTGCGGCGGCCTGCGACGTGCCATTGGCTCCTCCGCAAAATTGAGTGGCTTCCACTGCTTCTCCGGCTTCCATGCCCCACCAAACGTGCGCGAAGAGTGAAGGTCGGCGATCTGACGTACGGCGCCTGTTTCGGGTGAAGAAATTTTCATCGCTGCATTTTCTGTTTCTTGGTTCTTGGTATTGGATGGTTCCACGTTCGGGGGACTCAGGGCTAGCCATGGTCTTGGATCTCAGGGTGTAGGAAGTAAGTACAGTACAGTACTGTACTGCACTGTAGGTACGGACGTACTCAGGTAGGGTGCCTACTTAGTACTTACAGTGCTAGAGGTACCGTAGGTCTGTACAGTACAGGACAGGACAGGACAGGACAGTACAGTACGAAGGTACAGCAGGGCCCCGCAATGTGTATGTTCTTGCCTGCGCGCACTGCACAAGCGCTTCATCTTCCATTCTCCCATTCTCCATGCCCATTGCCCATTGCCCATTGCCCATTGCCCATTGCCCATGACCCGGGTCAGACAACCATGCATGCTCTGATGATGCAGCGCAGGGCAGAGGCCAGGAGCGCGGCCATTTCCGATGTCACCTGCCCTGCTAATAAATTACTGTACAGTACGAGATGCGCAAGGCATGGGCTCAATTGGAGTCGCGCGACTCGTGGCGGCGATGGCTGGCAGCCTGGGCAGCCTGGCAGAGAGGCAAAGAAGGGGGTATCATTGAGTATGGCATTGGCATGGGATAAAAAAAACTGCATGCGGCATGATGCGTCTCGGTCCAGGACTCCTGGCCAGCCTGGCCCATGCGTGCGAGCTGAGTGGCCCGTCTCGCCCGCCGGCTCCTGCGCAAAAAGTTTTCCTCGACTCCCTCGAGGCTCGAGCTCGATCCCTCCCGGACCCCCCTGGGCCCCTTCACCCTCATCCCAGGCCTGAGGCCTCGCTAAGTACGCCGAACGGCCAATCTGGGAAATCTGGGAAGTCTGGGACAGTGGGACAGTGGGACCAATGGCACCACGATCACGCTGCAGCGGGCATGAACCGGGCTGGGAAGGCTGGGATGCGGGCATGATGATGATGCAGATCTGAGAACCGTTTCTCCTCGGGACTTACTTTGAGATCCTTTAGTCCTGATCTGGGAAGTCCTCCCTCCCTCGCTTCGAACGCGCGCATAGGTACTGTACAACGTTGTACGTACTCGTACTATCCAGTCTGGACTCTGTACTGTATAATAAGGCTGTCGCTGACTCGCTGTTGATCTCCTCGAGAAGGGCCTTTGAGGTCGGCCTGCTGACTGCTCATGTTCTTTCTGCCATTCGTTGCTCGGTCTGTGGAAATAATGCCTGCTCGTCGTGTTCGCAGTGTCGTGCAACGGTGCGAACGCCTGCACTTACTCGCTGCACTCGTGTCCTCGGAAATGGCCAAACCCACTTGGCGGATCGCGCCACGAATTTATTGACCGCCGGCGCCCCTTCTCTTCTGCCTTCAGGACCCATGATCACTGATCAGATCTGACCTGACGAATGGAGGGCCACGCCTCCATGTTTCGCATCGCGGAACGGCTTCCTCCCCTACTGTAGTACCCTGCAGTACTACAGTAGTAACTTCGTAAAGAGCAGGACGACACGAGATGAAGGTTGTGCCGTACTGTACTGTACTCTACCATACTTTAACATACCTCTACGAAGCATACCTGGTGAGCGCGAAATGCGAGACTGGAGATTCTGTCTCACGGCAAAACGAGTGCGGGGGAAGGGCAGGCAGGGCAGGGGCGGACATCGGGGCGAAAATTCGCCAAGGCCGACTTTCAGCCTCGTGGCGAAGTCGCTGGCCTGTCGCGTGACTCGCATAATAGGTACAGTACGATGGAAGGTACAATAGTTTGTGCCTGATGAGTGAGGCCCACATCAACACGCCCTATTTCTTCGGCCCAATCTGGCACAAAGTCAACAAACCCCAGATTCCCCCCCCCTATTTTCGCTGACCACACACCTTGCATTGACTTGCAAGTGCAATCTCCCAATTGACAACCCATCATCAACGGTGAGCTGGAGCTCCCGAGAACCTTCATAATGTCCCCACCTCGACGTCGATCCTCCAGACTTCGAGGCAGCAGAGGTAGTCCTATTACCCCCAAAAAGGTACTTGATCGCGTTTCCTTCTCATAACCTCCACCTATTAACACTTCATGCCAAGCAGCCCGTCAACTATGCCTCCAATCGTCTCGAATCTCTTACCGAACGTGATGAGACTCCCAGCTCTGGCATTCAATCCAATCTTGATGCTATCATCTCCTCTCCCCTCGCTCCTCGAACTCCGGCCACCGCGGGTCGTGCCAAGCCACCTATGGAAGAGATGCATCCGAGCAAGGCCCATCATAGCACAGCACAAAAGCCGAACTCTGGTCTGCCTCTTGGTTTTGTTGATATCGAGGCTACGGGCAGCAATCAATCCTCTAAAGTTAAGCAACAAACACCTTCGAAGATATCTACGCCAACCTTCGATTTCAGATTCGCTCGTCCTGCACCCCAGCTTGGACCTGAAGCTCAGCGAATGATGGATGAACTGCGTGAAGAGGCGCTCCGAATCAAAGTCAAGCTTGCGGCTGAACGAGAAGAGGAGAAGCGCAATGGAGGGGAGGAATCAGCTGCTGGTATTGGAGGTCGGAAGATCGCACAGCCGAAGGGAAAGGTTGGCCGATTCAGTGACGTTCATATGGCTGAATTCAAGAAGATGGACTCGATTGCAGGCCACCCATCTGCCTTTCGAGCCCAGCCAGGTCGATTCACACCAGCTACAACTAGTCTGAAGCGATCTCCTTCGAAGGCACAATTAGATGACGGGGAGGAACTCCATAGAATGACTAGACATGCTAGCCAAGAGACTGAGCGATTGGAGAACACGGCACCAGCCAAGCGTGCGCGAAAGCGTGTTGCAGATGATACTTCATCGGCCAGACCAGTTTCCATGGATGACGACAAGGTCCTGCCAACTACTCCTATGATTCCGCGTTCTAGATCAACCTTCTTGGCATCCATCACAACTCCTACACAGGCCTCTTTGGCTCGATCGGCGAGTGTCAAGAAACCTGCCACTCAAATTCCAACTTTATCGAGGTCCCCGTCTAAGCCCAACTTGAACACCACGCCAAAGGCCTTTCAAAAGTCTGCGACCATGAATGATCTGGGTAACGTTCCGAGATCTGAACCAAAGAGCTTCTTGCGCAGCCCTGGCAAGTTTGATCGCGTCAAGTCAATTCTCAGATACCCGAGTTTGAGTGCAAAGAAGCCGAATGCTATGCAAACGTCTATTCCAATGTTGTCTAGAAGCCTGAGCAAGCCCAACCTTGACAAGGCACTTCCTTCCATTCCTACAACTCCTGTTGGGATTGGAAGCTCGAAGCCTGCCAAGCATGTGAACTTCACGCCGGATACTGTCAACAAGCACGCCGCAACGGTTCAGCACTCTCCTTCACCAATGAAGTCTGGAATCCCTCGCTCGACGTCGAAGACCAACCTCCGAGCAAAGTATCTGGGCGGTGCAAAGATTCAGACCAATGTTCAGTACCCATCAGTTGTTGATCATCCCGGCCTGGAAAAGGACGCAGCCGAAGTTGAGTATCCCTCGCTCGCTGGCGTCCGTCCACTTCCCGAGGCGCCTGGTCAATCCATGTCTCAGCCACACCTGCCACCGTCAGTGCCTGGTACATTTACGTTCCGCAGTGATCATACAATCAGCTTTGGTACATCTCCAAAAGGCTTTGGATCATCGCCAGGTCAGGCCAGCGTACGTCAAGTTCGTCAAAGCATCTTTCCTAACAGCATGCCAGGTAGTTTTCCTGGTGCCAATAAGGAGAATACCGAGCCTCTTCCTGCTGTACCACATGGTATGGCTAACAAGAAACGTCGTCGTGTTGACTCCGATGATAAGGACGAGCAGGAAGTCGACCGTTCTCCGAAGAAGCATAAGGCAGCGGCTGCTGAAGGCCCAATGCTCATCGCTCCGAATTTGCAGGCAGCCCAGATGACCCCCAAGGCTAAGATTCCAAGCCCAGCCAAGAAGAAGGGCGTTCTGAGCCTCAGTCGTCTGAACATGCTGGCTCGACCAAAGATGCGCAAGTAACCGCGGAAGAACAAACTCTGTGATGCATTCATTGATTTGGATTGGCATTCCATCCTTACTTTTTTGTCGATGTATTTCTACGGGCGTTTTGGCGCATATGTGTCGATTATTTGATGTATGGATGAATGGATGAATGGGCGTTGATAACTGTGCATGAATTATGACGAGCTGATGGATAGAAGATATTGGGTCTTTTATTCATGTTCATGATCATGGTCATCTGCGCGAGGCCACTATTGGCTTACGAACACTACTGCGACAGGATATTTCCTTCTCTTGTGTAATTATTGGGTTTCGATTCTTGTTTGTGTACTTATTACAAGACTTGCTCCTTCCTGATGCAATGTTGCATGGTTGGAGAGATGAGAATAAAAGTTACTGGATCCTGGCCATCGCACCTTCCGTGTTGGGATCCTGTCTCTGAATTTGTCTAGCATCTTCGGTTTGATAATCATACTTTTCTTTTGTATGAGCGATGTACAGGTTCGGCGTTCGCTGAAGTTATCGCTCTCTCACATTCGTTTGAAACTCCATGAAATATTATTTACGGTACAGAATACTGTCATTCTTTCATATCACTGCATCGCTTCAATTCCTCTTTCGTTGGCACGATTCCACCAAGGTTGGATTCTTCAATGCCTCCACACATCATCCCCTCATTCCTTCGCCCTCACTTCTGCATCTTTGAAGGATGCACTTCCCGACTACACCAACCACCGATGCCTGCGCTGCGTCCTCTGCAAGCCCAAGATCCCACAACGAGTCACCCAATACCCCAGACTCCAAGTCCACAACATACCCAGAAACCCTGTCCTCTGGATCAGAATCCGCATTTATCTGCACAATCTGCTGGCAGCACCAGCCTTCTGGCTCCAAACCAAAGCTCCTAGGTACTTCGGCCCGCATTGTATGCCGAGCTTGCTGGCGAGCGGTTCTGGATCTGAGTATCTGTTGGGTGTGTGGGGAATGCATTGTGAGAGGCGATGAGGTTGTTAGCTTGGGTTGGTGCTTTTGGCACAGAGGGTGTTTTGGCTGTTTGGTTTGTAGAACGAGGATGACTGTTCCCGGTACTGAGGATGATAATGTCACTGACCGAGACGTAAATCTGGAAGCGAGGCGAAGAGGAGAATGGGCTAGGTGGGACGGTAGTGAGGATGGTGGATATGGAAGGAGGAGAGGGGTTGGGGTTGAGTTGGACACTATACCTTTATGCAGCGTCTGCTGTGTTGAAACGGCGGGCGAGAGCCAGGCCCAAGTCCTCGAAAAAGGCCTGGGAAGTGTCACATCGTTTGATGGGGGATTAAGCAGAGATAGATTGGACATGTTGTATGAGGAAAGGGAAGGGGAAATAACACCCTCTCCTAAGGCGTTCATGAGGAGACCGCGGAGACTGAGAGGTGTGACTGGCATCGAGGAGGAGTTGAAGAGGTATATCAATGCGTCTTCGGGTCGCTATGTGGGTCCAGATCTACTGAACTAAGAAGCTTTGCTAAACAGAACCAGACCAACGACATCTTGAACCATGA
>Ga0302325_10009598_pt1 | contig 21099 bp, 22 predicted proteins | sample Palsa_T0_2_FD_201948 | JGI IMG/M metagenome (GOLD analysis project Ga0302325, IMG submission 201948) | Peat permafrost microbial communities from Stordalen Mire near Abisko, Sweden - Palsa_T0_2 | ecosystem: Environmental > Terrestrial > Soil > Palsa > Peat permafrost | place: Sweden: Abisko...
AACGTAAATTACATTGCGTTCTACCCCTGAAAAGGAGTAAAATACGGATGTACATCGCATCATCTGCCTACCGTGAATGTAAGTAGACAGAAACGTATTAACATCTGACTAATATCGGTGAAACCTTACTCGAATATCGAACGTTTCGAGAGGGCAATACCGAGGGAAGACATTAATGTCTAACGAAGAAAAGGCCTACATAGCTGGGTTCTTGGATGGTGACGGATCAATCATGGCACAACTGGTCAGTCGTAAGGACTACAAGTTGGGATATCAGATCCGCGTCAGTTGCGTGTTCTATCAAAAGACCACGCACCGGGAATTTCTCCTTTGGCTAAAGGAGCAGCTAGGCTACGGGTATGTGCGCATCCGCAATGACGGCATGAGCGAATACACCATAGTCGGCTTAAGAGAAGTGGAGTATGTATTAACACTTCTGTATCCCTTTCTTCGGCTCAAAAAAGCTTTGGCTCGGAATGTACTTGATTTGATCAAGCAACACCCGCCGCAGCGCAAAATGACCGCTTCAAAGTTAGTTAGTTTAAGCGAACTGGTTGATAAAACCGCCAGCTTTAACTACTCCAAGAAGCGAACCATCACTAGCGCTGTTGTCATTGCCTATTTGCGAGGTAAAGACTTAGTGTCCCCGTAGAGACTGGAATCCAGGTAGCTCTGGATGAAGATAGGGCAACATGACAATAACAAGCCCTATAATATGTCAGCCCCTAAGCGCCATACATGGCGAAGGGTGAAGATATAGTCCGTGCCATCAGTAATGGTGGATGAAGTTTCGGGACATGAACACTCCGAAATAGCACGCGTGAGACAGTTCGGTTTATATCCGCTGTGGACGCAAGGAAATTTGAGAGGAGTTAACCCTAGTACGAGAGGACCGGGTTGAACGCACCGCTGGTGTATGGGTTGTTCTACCAAGAGCATTGCCCAGTAGCTATCGTGCGGCACGGATAAGCGCTGAAAGCATATTAAGCGCGAAGCCGACCTCAAGATAAGATTTCCCTATGACCTCCCTGAAAGACTATCAGGTTGATAGGCGCAAGGTGGAAGCACGGTAACGTGTGCAGCCGAAGCGTACTAATAGAGGCAATGACTTTTTACGACCTTTGATTCCTTCTGTTTACAGAGGTGAATCAAAGGTAGCAATTGACTGGTTATTGGTGCCTATCAGGCACCAGACCGTTTGTCTAAAAAGCTGATCTTTAATAGGAACTCTTAGAGTTCCGTGCCAAAAACGATGCACCGATAATGGACATCAATCAGGCGTCTCATCTACGGAGAGACGGCCTGATTGGTGCCCATAGCCCGAGGGCAACACCTGTTCCCATGCCGAACACAGAAGTTAAGTCTCGGAGCGGTTACAATACTTGGGGTTCACCCCTGGGAAAATAGCACGGTGCCAAATTTTGATTAAGGTCTCCCTCACCGGAGGCCTTTTTCTATAAGCTGATAAATTTTTCATAAGCATAACCGCTTAGACGACGGCCTAAACACAAACTTATTGACTCTTTAACAATAGCGTGATATCATAAGCTTAATTTCGAAAGAAAGACGAGGGTTTTTGCCTTAACGGGCAGGGACCTTTTTTATTTCTCTCGAGAGACTAATCTAAGTAAGGAGAAGACAATGGCAGGAACCAAAGCAGGCGGCCAGGCCGCAGCCGCAACCAACAAAGCTAAGTATGGCGCGGACTTCTACGCCAAGATCGGTGCTAAGGGCGGTAAGCTCGGTAAGACCGGTGGCTTCTACGCCAACCGTGAGCTGGCCCGCGAGGCTGGCCGCATAGGCGGCCGCATCTCACGCCGCGCCAAGAAAACCGCCTAAAAAGCTCTTTTCAGGCCAAGAAAAACCTCCGCTCTCGGGCGGGGGTTTTTCTATTCTAGAACTGTAACCAAGGCCTGGTCAGTTAGCTGGCTAATATTCTTAGTACTTCGGTAGGCGCGGCAAAAACGGCTGGCCGTCACCCGCCAGACAGTGTGGCAATTAAAACAACGGTAATGGACAAAGTCCCCCTGTTGGAGGCATTTGGCGTTGCAGGTCGGACAAATGCTGCGCTTGTACAGCCAGTCGCGGTAGGTGTCTAAGCAGTCCTCGATATGATCCTCGCTGATAGTAAGCTTTAGGTCGCCGGCCAGCAGGCGGGCCCTTTGCCAAGCGTCGATTTCCAGCTTGAGCAGTTCAAAATCACCCTTGTAACCTTGGTGTTTCAGAAGGGCATGGCCGGTTTCGTGGAGCAGCGACCAAGTAGCCTGCCGACCGCGGGCTTTGGCCATATAGATTATTTCGCCGGTTTCCGGAGACCAGCAAAACTGCCGGCCGGCCGTGAAACGTAAGCTGGGAAAGCGTGACATTAAGGTGTTAACAAGCTCATCCATCAGTCTTCTCGGGCTGGTAGGTTTGTTTGGCCAAGTCATAGCAGCCATAGACAACCGCTTCTTGGGGGCGTTGAGCCTGGACCAGTTTGGGAAGGGTTACCAACGGAATTTCATACTTCTTAATCTCAGCCGCCAGCAGCTTGCCAAAACTCTCAAAATAGCTTCCCACACCGCCACCGATAACGATCACCTGGGGTTGCATTACTGCAATCAGATGGATAAAACCTTTTGCCAGATCCCGGCTAATAGCCTTCCAAGTCGCTTCATCTTTGATATCTGTAGCTTCCTTGCCGTAGCGGGCAACGATGGCTCGGCCGCCGGCAAAGTCCTCCCACGGCGTCATTTTGCCTTTGTACTCAAGCATCATTGTCCGGCCGCCACCATCGCCAAAGTTGAGATCGATACGTCCATCGACAATTAGGGCGTAACCGATGCCGGTACTAACGGTGACGTACATGACTGACTGGTATTTATCTTTAAGCAACATGGCTTCCGATAAAGCGGCTAGTTTGGTGTCGTTTTCAACTAGGATCGGACAGTTAGCAATTCGCTCAACATCGGCTTGCATTGACACATTACGCCAGGGCAGGTTACTGAAGTTGATGCCTCGCCCATGCTCGCGGTCAAAAACAGTAACCGGCATGCCAACTGCCCCGGCTTTGAAGTCATGAGTTTTGAAATTAGCTAAAGCATGACGTAATTCGAGCAGAAAGTTGTCGTAGTTCTTAGGGGTGGGGAATTTGGTCCGTTCCTGAATAACACCATGTCCGTTCAGTACGGCCACCAGAGTCTTGGTGCCGCCTACATCTACCCCCAAATACATATTGTCAGTGTAGCATATCCGAAGGATCTGCACGGGCGTTTGGCCTCGATTTATAGATACTTTACTCTAGCGGCTTCATCAGATATAATTAAAGTAATCTTACAGTCAGCAAATTAACTGGTTCTGTTAGTGAAAAGCGGAAGTTTGTAACTGAAAACCTCTGTTTGCTGCTGAAGAAATACATTTGAAGGAGGCATGGAGAACATGTCACAAACGTTAACTATGGATGAGCTGCTAGAGGGCAGCGACATCAAGGGTTTGAGTGCCGGCGAAGTCGTCGAAGGCGAAGTCACGGCAGTCAAGAAGAACGAAGTCTGGATCGATCTGGGCGCCCGCGGCGTCGGCGTAGTGATGCGGCGCGAGATCGGCCACGGACAGCAGTTGGAAGACGGACAGACCATTACGGTCAGCGTTATCGATCCGGAGCTAGAGGAAGGCCACGCCTTGCTCAGCATGAAGCGGGCCGTTAAGGACCGCGGCTGGGATGAGCTGCAGCGTATCCACGAGGCCAACGAAATCGTAGAGGTAACACCTTACGACGCCAACCGCGGCGGCCTGCTGGTCGAACTGGAAGGCATCCGCGGCTTCTTACCGGTGTCACAGCTAGCAGCCGGCCATTACCCCCGGGTCAGCGGTGCCGACAAGGACGAGATTTTGCAGAAACTGCACGCCCTGACCAACCAACACCTCCGGGTGCGGGTGCTGGACGTCAGCCGCAAGGATAACAAGCTGATTTTCTCCGAGAAAGAGGCTGTCAAGGATGACATGCAGAGCCGGTTTGCCGAACTCAAGGTCGGCGACGAGGTTGAGGGTGTCGTCACTGGTGTGATCGACTTCGGCGCTTTCGTCAATGTCGAAGGCATCGAAGGACTGATCCACATTTCCGAGATATCCTGGGAGCGCGTCGACAACCCGCGCAACTACGTCAAAGTCGGCGAGACCGTCAAGGCCAAGATCATCGGCATTGACAAGGACCGCTTGAGCCTCAGTCTCAAACAGATGAGCGAGGACCCGTGGCTGGACCAGATCAAGGCTTTCAAGAAGGGTGACATCGTCGAAGGCAAAGTAACCCGCATCACGCCGTTTGGCGCGTTCGTCCAGATTAGCCCCAGCGTCGAAGCGCTGGTCCACGTGTCGGAGATGAGCGATGACGAAGCGGTGGATCCCGAGAAGTTATTCCAGCTGAATGAAAAGAAGCAGTTCAAGGTGCTGGATATCGATACCGATAACCGCAAGATTGCCTTGTCCCTAAAAGAAGCGAAAGCTAAAACTACTGCTAAAACCAAGAAATAGCTATGTGTAAATAACCGGCCCTAAGGGTCAGAAAGGAGCCGACGAATGGCAGACAGCGCCACCACCATCGAAATTGAAGATATGATCACCGTCAGCACCCTGGCCGAGCGGTTGTCTATCCCAGTCTCGCGCTTGATTGCTGAGCTGATGAAAAACGGTGTCATGGCGACCGTCAATGAGCGGATAGATTTCGACACGGCGCAGATTATCGTCGAAGAGTTAGACCTGGGCGTGACGCTCAGTAAGGGCAGCCAGGCCGAGATGGCTACACCAGTGCGCAACAAACCGGCCGCCAGTGCCAAGGCCACAGCCCGGCCGCCAGTGGTGGCGGTCATGGGGCACGTCGATCACGGTAAAACCAGCTTGCTGGACGCTATCCGCGGCGCCGAAGTTGCCGGCGGCGAGGCTGGCGGCATTACGCAGCACATTTCGGCCTATCAGGTGGAGCACGAGGGCCGGACCATAACATTTCTCGATACGCCAGGCCATGAGGCCTTCGCGGCCATCCGCGAACACGGCGCCCATTTGACAGATATCGTCATTATTGTCATCGCTGCCGACGACGGTATCAAGCCGCAAACCCTGGAGGCCATTCGCTTTGCCAAGAAGGCTGGCGTCAAGATTGTCGTGGCTATCAACAAGATCGACAAAGAAGGTGCCGATGTTAACCGTATAAAGCAACAGCTATCGGAGAACGACCTTCTGATTGAGGAATGGGGCGGCGACACCATCATCCAGGAGGTTTCGGCTAAGACCAAGGCTGGCATTCTGGAACTGCTGAACATGATCTTGCTGGTGACTGACGTCGAAGAGCTCAAGGCCGACCTCGACGTGCCGGCTCGCGGCCTGGTGATTGAAGCCCATGTCGAGCAAGGCCGCGGGCCGGTTGCCCAGGCTCTGGTCGAGGCCGGCCAGCTCAAGCCCGGTGATTTCATCGTGGCCGGCGGCAGCTATGCCAAGATCCGCAACCTCGAGACTACCGATGGCCGGCCGCTCAAGCTGGCGACACCGTCAATGCCAGTGGCCATTAGCGGCTTCAAGACGTTGCCGGAATTCGGCGACGAATTTGGTGTTGTGGCCAACGAAAAAGCCGCCCGGGCGCAGGCCGGCCAAACTGCCAGCGACAAGCAAACTGGCGGCGGCAATCTGCAGATCGGCAGCAGCGAGTTAATTCGCCTGATCAACCGCGACAACAAGCTGCAGGAACTAAACGTCATCATTAAGGCCGACGTCCAGGGCTCGCTAACGTCAGTTATTGACAGCCTCAAGGCGATGGATACCGACGAAGTCTCGGTTCGCTTTGTCGGCTCCGGGGTCGGGCCAATCGGTGAAAACGACCTCCATCTGGCGCATACCTCCGGCGCCATCGTCTATGGCTTCAACGTCGGCTTGCCAACCAGCAGCAAGCAGCAAGCGGGCCGCGACAAGATCAAGGTTCGCCTCTACAAGGTCATTTATGAACTTATAGATGATGTTAAAGCCGAACTTTCCAATCTGTTAAGTCCGGAGATTGTGGAGACCGACCTCGGCCGTCTCATCGTCAAAGCCATCTTCAAGACTACCAAGACCGAAATCATCTGTGGCGGCGAGGTGACCAAGGGTAAATTGACTGCGCCAGCCTTAGTACGTGTTCAGCGCGGTGAAGACCGGTTGGCCGAAGCCGAACTTACCGGTCTCAAGCGCGGTCCGGCCGCCGCCAAAGAAGTTGTAGAGGGCGAAATGTGCGGCCTGAGCCTGAAGACAGACAAACGCCTGGTGCTGCAAGAAGGCGACCGGATCGAAGCCTTCACACGCGAAGCCATCCAACGCCAGCTATAAGGAGATTATTTCATGGCCGTAAATCGAGATGATACAATACACTTAGGTAAATGCCTATGCTAAAAATTGATAACAGTTTGTTGCAAGAGGTGGGTCTGGGCACATTGCCCGACGCTGAGAAGAATGGCTTGCTTAAGCACATTTATGAAACGCTGGAAATGCGGGTCGGTATCCGGCTGGCTGACCAAATGACCAACGAGCAGCTGGATGAGTTTGAACGTTACTTCGAGGCCAAAGACGACGCCGGCGCTTTCAAGTGGTTGGAAACAAACTTTCCCAACTATAAGGAGATTGTTCAAGAGGAGTTCGACAAGCTCAAAGCCGAGGTTGCACAATCGGCACCACAGATCCTGAGCGCCAGCCAAGCGCAGGCTGCCCAAGCTATCGCGCCCCCGGCTGCCGCCCCAGTTCAGACTCCTGTACCGCCGGCAGCCACCGCTCCCCAGCCGTTGCCAAATCCGACGTCTCCTCCGGCTCCTGTACCGCTGCCGCCCACGCCTTTGGGACTGGGTTCGCCGGAGTCAGGTCCGTCTTTTGGGCCGCAGCCGTTCACGCCTCAGCCGGTATCGCCACCTCAGCCAACCTCAGCGCCAGCTCCTGTACCACCGGCTTCGCCGCTGCCGCCACAACCACCGTACCCTCCGCAGCAGCCTCCCGCCGGCCCGGGTCCGCAGCAATCTGTTACTGGTTGAGCCGGTAACCGGCCAGGAAAGCAGCCGCCGACATTTCCTGTTTGCCGGCCGGTATGAGCTTATCAATACAGAGGTAGCCAACGCCGCATTGTACCGTGAGCACGCCCTCTTTCAAGATCTCAATGTCGCCGGGTTTGACACCGGGGTTATTGACCAGTACGGCATGGGATCCGGTGATAATTACCTCTTTATCGCCTAACTTTGTGTAACTTTTTGGCCATTCCAGGAAAGCCCGGACTTCGCGCTCCAGCCTATCGGCCGGCTTACTCCAATCAATCCGGCCATCGGTTTTAGTAATTAGGCGATCATAGGTGGCCGCGCCGGTCTGTGGTGTGGGCTTGGCTGTGCTGTCAATAATTTTGGGCAGATGCTCCAGCACCATATCGACACCGATGGCTGACAGTCGGTCTACCAAATGTTGTTTGGTTTCAGTGCCGTTGAGCGCGACAGTTTTCTGGTCGTAGAGCGGCCCGGTGTCCATTTTGGCACTGAGACGCATAAGCGAAACACCGGTCTGGCGGTCACCGTCTAAGATAGTATTCTCGATCGGCGCAGAGCCGCGGTGCCGCGGCAGCAGGGAAGGGTGAATGTTAACAATACCGTCGGGGAACAGGTCGAGCACGGCTCGGGGCACGATTTTGCCATAGGCAATTAGCACCGCTGCACTGGCCCCAAATGCCGCCAACTCCGGCCTGGCCGCATTCAAATCGGCCGGTGCCAACAGTGGAATGTGATGCTGCTCGGCAATGACGGCGACCTCGAGCGGCCGCTCACGGCGTGATTTGCCGCCCGGACGCTGCGCCACGACCACAGCTGCCACTTCATAACCACTAGCTAGCAGGGCCTGCAGGGTGGACGCGCCGCTATGGACGCCGGTGGCGAGGCGTTCATTACCAAAGAGTAGGATCTTGTTTGACGTCTTTTTCATAGTCGAGCGGCTCCAGTTTGCCAGCGTCATTGATGCGGAAGAAGGCCTCCGGCTTATCCTTGATATGATCGATGAAGACGATACCGTTACAGTGGTCGATTTCGTGTTGGAAAATCCGTGCCAAGAAGCCCTCGGCGCTGACCCGAAACGGCTTGCCGTCCAGATTGAGCGCCTTGACACGGACCTTATTGTGGCGCGACACCTTGCCATAGATATCCGGCACGCTCAGGCAGCCCTCGAAGTCCTCTTTGACTTCACCTTCCAGCTTGACGATCTCGGGATTGATGAAGACGGTGAAGCTGAGGTCGGTTTTGTCTTCGTGGTTGTTACGCACCACGATGATCTTGTAGAGCTGGTCAATCTGGACGGCAGCCAGCGCCACGCCGACCTCGTGCTCGCGGCTAATATCCCAATCGATGGTAGCAGCCTCCATATCGGCCGCAATCCGCCGGATCTCAGGCGTAACAATACCGACCCGCTTGGACTTTTGCCTGAGGTGCGGGTTTGGCAGCGCGATAATGTCGTCTTTGGTCATAATCAAGGGTAAGTATACCCGAAAAAGACGATTTGAGGGAGAAAGTCATGCTGAAAATGCTATTGCTTGCTAAAAGCATGTTTTTATATAAAATACGTCAATATAAGAGGAGTGCCGAATGAATATAACGGAATTTGCGAAAGCTAAGCGCGCAGAAGTTTTAAGAGATCATGAGCGGGAAACGGCTTACAGGTTGGGCGAAGCTGCAATCCAAGCCGTGCGGGAACAAGGTAAAACCGAATATGACGAAGAAATAGAGCGCACACCTTTTGTTCCAGTAGCGCAAAATGGGGTTGATGTGATGAAGACACCGCTAGCTATTCGTAAAATAGGCCTCAACTTTATACTGATGGTGCAAGTTAATGAGCATAACACTGCTAACTATGCGCGGGTGCGTCCACGCATAGTTGATGACCACATTGAGTATCCGTTTGAACCCGAGGATCTGGCCAAAACTGATCAAGAAGTTGTAAACGCCTTTGCTAGCGTGGCACTGGCAGTAGGTGTGGATGTTGACGCCCTTGAACCTGTTCCGGCTAGCGCGAGCGCGGAGGTAACGGACGCTTTAGATATATTCGGCGGAAAATAGGCTTCTATTTTTATAAAAGGTCCAGCGGATCGAGGTCGTAGGACCAGCCGCTGGGCAGTGCGATGATGATTTTTAATAATTCGTTGCGGGTTTTGGACTTGATGACGAGTTGCCACTGGTATTTATTCTGCAAACGTTCGTAGAATGACGGTGCAGGACCCTCGACACGGACGCGGGCACCGCTGGCTTCGATGTTGGCTTGCAGTTGCAGGGCGGCCGCTTCGGCGGCTTTTATAGAAACCCGGCGGACGGTAAGTTTGAGGAGATAGCAGAAGGGCGGGAAGAGGAATTGCCGGCGGCTGGCCAGCTCCTGTTGATAAAACGTCTGGTAATCGCCATTGATGGCGGCTTGCAAAATCGGGTGGTCGGGATGGTAGGTCTGGATAATGGCCCGGCCGGCAACGTGGCCGCGGCCAATGCGGCCTAGCACTTGGCTGATCAGCTGGAACGTCCGCTCCTGGGCCGAAAAATCCGGTAGGTACAGGCTGGTATCGGCCAGCACCACGCCGAGCGTGCTCAGGCGGGGCAGGTCGAGACCCTTGGCCAGCAGCTGGGTACCGACCAAAATATCGATCTTGCCGTCACGTGCTGCCTCGTAGTGGTGCTCAAAACGGTCGGCGCGGGCGTTGTCGGTGTCAAAACGGGCCACCCGGGCTTGGGGGAAGAGCCGCTCAACCGCCTCGACAATGGCCTTGGTACCGGCTGTCTTAAAGATCACATCCGGGTGGCCGCAGACCGGGCAACTGCCCGGCACGGCCGCATGGTAGTTGCAGCTGTGGCAACGCAGCTGGTGGTGGTCGCCGTGGTAGGTCAGCGGTACGTCGCAGTGCGGGCAACTGGCCTGCCAGCCGCAATGCTCGCACATGACCAGCCGCGCTGTGCCGCGCCGGTTGAGGTATAGGAGGGTTTGTTCGTCCCGGCCGAGGGCGCCCTCGATCGTTTTGATGAGAGGCAGGCTTAGGTATGGCGAGCGGCTGAAAAAGCTCTGGTCCTTACGGTCAACGATGGTTATCTCGGTTGCCGGGTGGGAGCCGGGCTGGGCCAAGCGAGTTAGGGCAATAATGGGTTTATTTTTTTGTTCGGCCAGATAGTAGTCGCTAATGGACGGCGTGGCCGAACCCAATACCAGCGTCGAACGGTTTAGGCGTGACAAAGCGGCCGCGACGCGGCCGGTCTGGTATTGCGGTGCTTGCTCTTGCTTGTAAGCGGCTTCGTGGGCTTCATCGAGGACGATTAAACCGGGTTTGGCCAGCGGCGCGAACAGGGCCGAACGGGGGCCGACAATGATCAGCGGCTCAGTGGCCCGCAGTGCAGTCAGCCAAGCCCGCTGGCGCTCCGCCGGAGTTTGCTGGGAATGCAGAACGACCACCCGCTCGCCGAAGGCCGCTCGGAAACTCTCTGCCAATTGCGAGGTCAGACTAATCTCGGGCGTCAGGATAGTGGCCGAGGTATCCTTGCTGATGGCTTGAGAGGCCAGTTCTATATACAGTCTGGTCTTACCGCTGCCGGTAACACCGTGCAAGACATAAGTGTCCGGCTCTGCCATGGCTTGCAGTGCTGTCTGTTGTTCTTTTGTCAGCGGTGGCAGTGAACTTAGGTCAGGCGGTTTCAACTTGAAAGGTGCTTCATTACTTAATTGTTTGTTTGAGAAGTGGACCGGCAGGAGCTGCTGGGTCATAATGCCTATAGGGGCAGGGTAATATTCCATCATCCATTTAGATAGTTTTAACAGATGGCCGGGCAGGGGTGGCAGGTCAAATGCCTGGGCGATCGCCTTGGTCCGAAACCGCGGCTGCGCCGTCGGTCCGCTGACCACGCCGAGCACGAGTTCATGCTGGAGCTCGACCTGCACGATGCGGCCGGTCGCCAACCGTTGCTGGTTAGTGTACGTTAGGGCCTCCCGGCCATGGTAACGGCTGCTGCGCACCCACACTGAATAGTACATAACTTTAGTATAAGGCAGGTGTTCCCTTGGGGAACAATCGGATTAGTCTACTTTAATGAAAAAATCATTAAATTCAGTCTTGCCAAAGCCCAAATGGGGGACTATACTACCAATTAACGTTGTTTGGATAACAATAGGGAACAGAGGGAGCGGAACAAGGAAGCCATATGTTAGACGTCTTCATTACATCTCGGGTGCGGCGCAAGATCATCGTGATCTATGCCAAGTACCCTGATTTCAAGACCCATGTCCGCGGCCTAGCTAAGCTGATCAAAGAAGACGCCGGCAACATTCAGCGCGAACTAAAACGCCTTGAAAAGGCCGGTTTCCTAACCAGCGAACGTCAGGGTAATACCAAGGTATATTCCACCAACAAGCAGTTCGTTATTTTCCGCGAACTGCAGTCTATCGTGTTGAAATCACAACGCTCAGCTCAGCAAAAGCGCGTTACCGGCTAATTCTGTTCGTGAACGCTTGCAAAAATCACCCCTGTCGAGTACAATAACCAGGCTATGATACAAGTGACTCGAAAAGATGGCAAAGAATCAACGGAGAATTTGTTGCGCCGCTTCAACCGTAAGGTGCAGCAGTCCGGTACTATTGCCGCCGCCAAGCAAAACCAGTTTTTCCAGAAGCCGGCTAGCAAACCGGAGCGCCGCCGCAAGGCGATTATTCGCCAGGAGCGCAAAGCTTTGAAGCTCAAGAAAGCCAAACTCGGACTTCGCTAAGCCCTCATGCTAGAAGATAAAATTGAGCAAGATTTGAAGACTGCCTTGCTGGCCGGCGATAAGCAGCGTGCCACGACGCTGCGCGGTTTAAAGGCTGTGCTGCTGAACGTTAAGGTCGCCACCGGCCAGCGCGAGAGCGGCCTGGCCGATGACGAAGTCCTACCGCAACTCGCTAAACAAGCTAAGCAGCGACAGGAAAGCGCCGACATGTACGTCCAGGGCGGCGATCAGGCGCGGGCTGACGCCGAACTGGCCGAGAAGGCCATAATCGAAGCCTATTTGCCGGCCCAGCTCAGCGACGCCGAGATCAGTAAGCTTATCGACGAAGTTATTGCTGCGACTGGCGCCGCCGACCCGCAGGCCATGGGCCAGGTGATCGGCCAGGTCAAAGCCAAAACCGGCGCCGCGGCCGACGGCGCCGTCATCGCCCGCCTGGTCAAGGAGAAGCTGCAATGATCCTACTCATGGGCATCGCCGGTTCGGGTAAGGGTACCCAGGGTAAAATGCTGGCCGATACCCGCGGGTTCCATTTGGTATCAATGGGCGAAGTGCTCAGGATGTATGTTACCGGCAAGCAGCGCGAACGGATGCTGGCCGGCGAGCTCCTCGACGACCGGGAGATCATTAACATCGTTGACCAAGTCCTAGCCTCGCTGCCTAACGGCGCGGAGGTACTTATGGACGGTTTTCCGCGCACTATCCCACAGGCCGAATGGTTGCTGGAACAGGTCCAGGCCGGCCGTTTTGGGCTCAAACACGCATTACATCTGGTGGCCTCACGTGATGCCGTCAAACATCGCCTCATGAAACGCGGCCGCATTGATGACAAAGAAGCTTCCATAGAAGCCCGTTTCGACGAATACGAACGCTCCACCATGCCACTCTTGGCCTGGCTGTCCAAGCACGGCGTCGAGGTCGTCGACGTCGAGGCTGAACGGTCGGTGGAAGCCGTCAACAGCGACCTGGTCAAACACTTAGACACGGCTTAAAGCCATGGTAACGCGTGTCAAAACCGCCAGCGAGGTCGCGGCCATGCGTGAGAGCGGCCGGCTGTTAGCGACGGTGTTGCAAGCAGTTAAGGCCAAGGTGGAACCTGGCGTTTCAACCAAAGACTTGGCCCGGCTAGCTGCCACCGAACTGGCCAAACTCGGCGGCCGGCCGGCGTTCCTAGGCTACCAGGGCTTCCCGGACGTGATCTGTATTTCTATTAATGACGAAGTGGTCCACGGTATCCCGCGAGCCGACAAAATCATTCACACGGGCGATCTGGTCAGCCTGGATTTTGGCGTTATCTACGAAGACATGATCACCGACGCCGCCATCACCCTGATTGCTGGCAAACCCAAGCAAAAACGGCACGTCAACCTAGTCAGCCACACTGAAACCGCGCTCCAAGTCGGCATTGACGCCGTGCATGCCGGCGTCCGCACCGGCGACATCGGCGCGTCCATCGAGCGCTACCTCAAAAAGTACGGCTACGGCATCGTCCGCGACCTGGTCGGCCACGGCGTTGGCCACGAATTGCACGAAGATCCCAACATACCGAATTACGGCCGCCCCGACAGCGGCCCCTGGCTGAACGCTGGCCTAACCATCGCTATTGAGCCGATGGTGACGCTCGGCACAGACCGCATTTACATTGCCGATGACGACTGGACAGTCCTAACGGCCGACGGCTCGTGGTCGGCACATTTTGAGCACACTGTCCTGATCACCGACACCGGCGCCGAAATCCTGACTTGCTTATGATTGACGCTGTTTTTGCCGAACCTGTACATACGGCGGCTTAACAGTATTAGATTTGTGAATATAACGTATATGTTATAACGCCGAAACGCATGATTAATATCAAGCAGCGGCAGGCGAGGGATTTTAACTTACCAAATATGTCCTAGCTTGCCCTGGGGGAACCAATAGCGCTATACTAAGCGCCAAGATGCAAGGCTCAAACCAAGATCATTTTATCGGTCTCGACATTGGCACCAGCCAGGTGCGCTGTGCGGTCGGCATGTTTGATCCCAACGGCAATAATATGCCGTCTATCATCGGCCATGGCCAGGCGCCAAACCAGGGCATGCGCCGCGGCGCCGTGGTACACGTTGACGAGGTCGCCGACGCCATCGTCCACGCCGTAACCGAGGCTGAGCGCATTGCTGGCGTTTCCATCAAGCACGCTACCGTCAACGTTAACGGCGCCCATGTTAGCGGGCTAAACTCGGAAGGCGTGATCGCCATCAGCGCCGCCAACCGCGAAATTACACCGGAAGACCGGATACGTGTCGAGGAAGCGGCCACCATCGTCAGCCTGCCGCCGAACCGCGAAATCGTCCAGTTCTTTGCTAAGAGCTATAGCCTTGACGGCCAACGCAACATAAAGGATCCGGTCGGTATGCACGGCGTCCGGCTGGAGGTTGATGCCCATATTGTGACCGCGGCCTCGCCGAATCTGCGCAATCTGGACATGGCTCTCGAGAGAGCCGACATCCGGCCGACCCACCACACTGTCTCCGGCTTAGCTGCCGCGGAGGCGGTACTGTCCCGCCAGCAGAAAGAAGCTGGTACGGCACTAGTTGACATCGGCGCCGGCACCACTAATCTGATTGTCTTTGAAGATGGGGAGGTCCAATACGTAGCCGTGCTGCCAATCGGCGGCCAGCATCTGACCAATGATCTGGCCATCGGCCTCAAGACCGACCTGGACGTTGCCGAAGCCGTCAAGCTACAGCACGCCAACCTGCGCCAAGATGCCAAAAGCTCCACCATCAACCTCAAGATCGCCGGCAAAACCCACCATTTCGAGTCCGAAGAAGTAACTATGGTCGTCGAGGCTCGGGCCGAAGAATTGCTGGAATATGTCGACAAGGAATTACAAAAGATTAAGCGCTCGCGTAAACTGCCGGGCGGCGTTGTCCTGACCGGTGGTACTTCCAAGCTGCCCGGCCTGGACGAACTGGCCCGCGAAAAACTCCAGCTGCCAGCCCGCATCGGCAAATTACGTGGCGTCGGCGGCCTGGCCGACACCGTCGAAGACCAAAGTTTCATCACCGTTGTCGGCCTGATGCTCCTCGATATGCTATTGTTACCGGACCTGCCGCCCGGCGCCGGCCACCGCAGCAGCCAACAAGCCCGCGCCCTCCTCGACGGCATGTTCCGCCGCTTCAAGCGCTAAATTATAGAGTAAGATACCGTCGCGAACACAAAATTGCTAAGCATTTAACGGCTAATGCGGAAAATCTGTCAGACTGCACACAAAAATCGTGTAACTGTGAGCGGCTTCAAATTCAGGTAATTTGGCCGCACAAATTTGTTGAACTTCAGGGAGCGCTGGGTTATACTACGAACTATAATTTAGAGTTCTACCGGGGGAAGTATGCCAGAAGTTGTTGAGCCAGCGATCGAGACATTTGCACAGATTAGGGTTGTTGGCGTCGGCGGCGCCGGCGGCGCCGCCATCAACCGGATGGTTGAGGCTGGCATCGAAAACGTCGAATTCATCGCCATCAATACCGATGCGCAGGCGCTGCACCATTCCAAGGCCCACCGAAAAATTCATATTGGCAAAGATGCCACCCGCGGCCTTGGAGCCGGCGCTGATCCGACGATGGGCGAACGGGCAGCCGAGGAGTCGCGCGAAGACATTAAGGCTGCGCTCGAGGGTGCCGACATGGTGTTTGTGACCATCGGCGCCGGCGGCGGCACCGGTAGCGGCGGCGGCCACATTGTTGCTGAGATCGCTAGTGAGATGCACACCCTGGTCGTCGGTTTTGCTACCAAGCCGTTCGCGTTCGAGGGCGAGAAACGCCGTAAAAATGCCGACGTTGCCATCGAGAAGCTCAGCCGGGCGGTCGACACTTTGATCGTCATTCCCAACGACCGCCTGCTGCAGACCATTGACCGCGATACACCACTAACAGAGGCGTTCAAGGTTGCCGACGACGTGCTGCGCCAAGGTGTGCAGGGCATTTCCGACCTGATAACGGTTCACGGCCTCATCAACCTCGACTTTGCCGATGTCAAGACCGTTATGGCCAAGGCCGGCTCGGCGCTTATGGGTATCGGCCGCGCCAGCGGTGAGAACCGGGCCGTCGAGGCCGCCAAGCAGGCTATCGAGTCGCCGCTCCTGGAGGTCTCCATCGATGGCGCCCGCGGCATCCTGTTCAATGTCATTGGCGGCAATGACTTGGCAATGCACGAGATCAACGCCGCGGCCGAGGCGATTACCACCGCCGCCGATCCGGACGCCAATATCATTTTCGGCGCCACTATCAACCCCGAACTGGAAGGCGAGGTCATTATTACCGTAGTCGCCACCGGCTTCGATGCCTCGTACTTTGCTAAGCGGTCCACCGTTGGCCGAGTTTCAGCCACCCGCGACAAAGCCCACCCGTCGCTGGATAACGTCAACACTACCAGCAAGCAGGACGAGAAAGCGCTGTCTGAGATCGACATGAACCTTGGCGACGACGAGCAAACCGAGTCGTCCAGCGATTTTACGAAAGACACGCCAATGCCGAACATCTGGTCCATCCATGACAATGACGATGACGACAGGCCTGCCGACGACGATAACGATGATGAAAAGAAAGACGATGAAGACGAACCATCCGACGACAAGTCTAGCCACGACGATGAAGCACCAGAGCATGTCGTTAGTAGCGACCTGGAAGACGAACTAGAAAAGCCCTCATTCCTACGCCGTATAGGCCGCCGGCGCAAGCAAGGCGACGATTACTAACACAGCGCCCGTATTAAATAATACAGCGTTTAAAAGCTTGCAAAGCGCTACAGCTAGAGTTATATTAGGGGTATGCAGCACTATATGTAGAAAACCAAATACCATATAGTCGAGGAAATGCTGAGCACATTTAATGGTAAGCGGAACATTCGCCGAGCACCCGTTTGGCGTCCGTTCCCGAACAAGGAGGCTTACGTGAAATGCACCCAATGCCAGAGCGATGACATCAAAGTGATCGAATCGCGTGACGTGGCAGAGGGCCAAGCCATCCGCCGCCGCCGTATGTGCAACAGTTGCGGGCACCGTTTTACGACTTATGAACGTCTGGAACGGCCACAACTCATTGTCATTAAGAACGACGGCAAACGCGAGCTATTCAATCGCGCCAAGTTGCTCTCCGGCCTATATCGGGCTTGCGAAAAGACATCTGTCAGCAGCGTGGAGCTCGAAAAGCTTGTCAACGCCATTGAGCAAGAGCTCTACGAGTGTGGTGACCAGGAGGTGCGCTCCACTCGCATCGGCGAGTTAGTGATGGATCAGTTGGCCCGGCTCAACGAGGTAGCCTACGTGCGCTTTGCCAGCGTCTACCGACGCTTCAAGGATATCGCCGGTTTTGAACAGGAATTATCTTTGGTCAAGCAGGGCAAGCACATCGCTTAGTGCACAGCACCAACGGCACTCTAACAAATACCATAAAAAACAATATAAAAACCTAAAAACCATCAAGAAGTGAGGGACATATTATGGGACAAACTACTTCCTTAGGGGTAGCGCGGCTCTTCACAGCCGCCAAAACCAGGGCTTACGACCAGCTAAAGTGGTCTAAGCGGGATTCTATTATTAAGAATCCGATGAACGATACGCCAGTGTTCGAGCAGAAGGGGGTGGAGTTCCCCGATGGCTGGTCACTTAATGCCATAAATATTGTGGCTCAGAAATATTTCACCGGCACACCCGGCTCCAAAGGCCGCGAGGCTTCGTTACGCCACCTGATTGACCGCGTCGTTGATACAGTCACTCGCCATGGCGTGCAAGAGGGCTACTTCAGCAGCGAAACGGAATCCGAAGACTTCCGCGAAGAACTTAAGTACATCCTGGCCACCCAACGGGCGGCTTTCAACAGCCCGGTCTGGTTTAACATCGGTGCGCCGGAACGGGCGCAGCAGGCCAGCGCCTGTTTCATCCTGGGCATCGAGGACACCATGCCGGCGATTCTCAACTGGTACGTTGAAGAAGGCATGATCTTCAAAGGCGGCTCAGGCTCAGGCATCAACATCAGTCCGATCAGGTCAAGCGTGGAGCGGCTCGGCAAGAGTGCCGGCACGGCTTCCGGACCTCTGAGCTTCATGCGCGGCGCCGACGCGTCGGCTGGCGCCATCAAGAGCGGCGGCAAGACCCGCCGAGCGGCCAAAATGGTTATCCTGAATGCCGACCACCCCGATGTGGAGGAGTTCACCTGGAGCAAAGCCATCGAAGAGCGCAAAGCCCGCGACTTGCAGAGTCTAGGCTGGGACATGAGCCTGGATGGCAAAGATTCATTCAGCGTGCAATATCAGAACGCCAACATCTCGGTACGTGTCACCGACGATTTCATGCAAGCCGTCCAGAACGACGATGATTGGGACCTCAAGGCCGTGACTAACGGTAGGCCGGTCAAGACCGTCAAGGCCCGCGAGTTGTTCCGGCAGTTTGCCGAGGCAGCCTGGGAGTGCGCCGACCCCGGCATGCAGTTCGATACTGTCATTAACAAGTGGCACACTACGCCGAACGCCGGTCGCATCAACGGCTCCAACCCCTGCAGCGAGTACATGCACCTCGACAATTCGGCCTGCAATCTGGCCAGTGTCAACCTGCTCAAATACTTGCAAGAAGACAATACCTTCGACATCAAGGCCTTCGTCCACACCGTGGAGCTGATGTTTACCGCCCAGGAAATCCTGGTTGGCTACAGCGAATATCCCACCAAATCAATTGCCAAGAACGCCCGCGCTTACCGCGAGCTTGGCCTCGGCTATGCCAACTTGGGCGCTCTGCTAATGGCGCTCGGCTTACCATACGACTCTGATGAGGGCCGAGCCATCGCCGCGGCTGTAACCGCTCTCTTGACCGGCCACGCCTATGCTACCAGCGCTAAGATTGCCAAGCGGGTCGGATCGTTCAGCGGCTACGCCAAAGACCGCGAGGGTATGTTAAATGTGCTGCGCATGCACCGAGCCGAAGTTTCCAAAATTGACGCCAGCCTGGTACCAGAGGAATTGCTCAGTGCTGCCGCCAGTGCCTGGGACGAAGCCGTTGAGCTCGGCGAACTATACGGCGTGCGCAATAGCCAGGCCAGCGTGCTGGCACCAACCGGTACCATTGGCCTGATGATGGACTGCGACACCACTGGCATTGAACCCGACCTCGGTCTGGTCAAGCACAAAAAACTGGTCGGCGGCGGCACCATGAGCATCGTCAACCAAACCGTACCGCGGGCGCTACAGGCCCTCGGCTATGCCAAACCGGAGATTGACGCTATCGTGGCTTACATTGACGAGGAAAAGACCATTCTCGGTGCTCCTCGCCTAAAGCAGGAGCACGAGGCCGTGTTCGCCTGCAGCATGGGTGATAACGCCATACACTACCTCGGTCACGTCAAGATGATGGCCGCCGTGCAGCCGTTCATCAGCGGTGCGATCAGCAAGACGGTCAATATGCCCGAGGACGTCACCGTCGAAGATGTCGAGCAAATCCACATTGATTCCTGGAAAATGGGCCTCAAGGCTGTCGCCATTTACCGCGACAACTGCAAAGTTGCCCAGCCGCTGAGCATGGCCAAAAAGGGCGGTGACGCCAATAACGACGTAGCCGCAGAACCGGCCGTCACCGAAAAGTTCATTGTCAAAGGCGCCGTCCGCCGTGAGCTGCCCAAGCACCGCAATGCCAAGACCTTCGCTTTCAAGGTGGCAGGGGTCAAGGGTTATGTCACCGTCGGCGAGTTCGAGGACGGCAGTCCGGGCGAAGTCTTCATGAAGATCGCCAAGCAGGGCTCGACCCTGGCCGGCATCATGGACTCCCTGGCCGTTTCAGTTAGTTACGGCCTGCAGTACGGCGTTCCGCTCAAGAGTTACGTCCACGGCCTGACCAATATGTCCTTCGCGCCAGCCGGCATCACCGATGATGCCGACATCCGCACGGCTTCCAGTCTAGTGGACTACATCTTCCGACGCCTGGCACTAAGCTACCTGAGCTTTGATGACCGTCTGGAACTCGGCATGGCCGACATCGACGACATGCCCGACCTGCAAACCAACCTGCTGGAAACTGCCGACATAAGTGAGGAACTGGAACGGGCCTCGGTCGACATCGAGCCGGAACCCGCCAAGCCCGCACCGGCACCGACGGCTCCGGTTCAAACAGCCATCCAAGCTTCACCGCCCGTGAACGAGGCGCCGGCTATGACCACCGAAGAAGCCAAAACTCTGGTAGGCGACTCCACGGCGCCGCTGTGCTACAACTGCGGCAACCAAACCCAACGTGCCGGCAGCTGCTACGTTTGCACCTCCTGCGGCTCGACCACCGGCTGCAGCTGATCGTAAAGTGCTACAAATTTTCGACCCGCTTCGACAACTCGAGCTGGGGTGAGGCAGGAATCGCAGCTAAAGATAGCTCTTTTCCGGATTCCCTCATCGCTGGCACCCAAGCTGGTATATGCTTGCAACTGACATTCCCTTCCGCTACAGCCACAGCAACTTCTGTTATTGTCGCAATTCTTTCCATTCTTGCACTCATATTTTTTGGCTAAGGCAGCATGTTTAGCATGAATTGACTGATCGGAGGCCTATGAACAGATATGGCATCTGTTTCGTCACCGCTGTAAGGCACGGTGTATACCTTAATGAATTCGCCGTCCAAAGGCGTATCCGGCCGCTGCTGCGCATTGAGTATTGCACGTCGAACCACTGCTTCATAACCGTTTGATGCCGGTTCAGCTTCACCGACTTTAGGTATTTCACTTGTCATTAGTTTTCCTCATGTAAATTAAAAAATCAGGCTCGGTTGAAGCCTGATTTCAAGTTTCGGGTTGTGCTGGCCGCGTCCTTATGAGGGGCGCAGGCTAGGCTTCAACCATGGTGAAGCACAACCCGCTAAGGGTGAGGAGGAGCAAGTCCAACTGGTGCTTCATGGTTTCAGCCATATTGGTAACATTTATAGCACACTTCAGTAGTTGCGGCAAACACTTTTCGTAAACGCTTATGCTACACTAAAATTGCCATGAAAGTGCTTATCCTCTATCGGCCAAACTCCGAACACGGGCGCCTTATAGAGGAATTTGTGCATGATTATCAGCAACGCCACCAGGCAACCCATCTAGAAGTCCTGAGTATTGACACACGCGAGGGCAGCGCCATGGCCACGCTCTACGACATCATGCAGTATCCGGCCATCCTGGTCGTCCAGAACGATGGCTCTGTCCAGCGCAGCTGGGAAGGGGACAGTTTGCCCCTGATGGACGAAGTCGCCTCCTACACCACCACCTAACCTCGGCTATCTATATCGGCTATGATTTACCTGGCCCACCACCAACCCACTGAGTGTGCCATTTAGGACCATCGATTGTGCTATAATCGACTTACAATTTGG
>Ga0302325_10009600_pt1 | contig 21096 bp, 9 predicted proteins | sample Palsa_T0_2_FD_201948 | JGI IMG/M metagenome (GOLD analysis project Ga0302325, IMG submission 201948) | Peat permafrost microbial communities from Stordalen Mire near Abisko, Sweden - Palsa_T0_2 | ecosystem: Environmental > Terrestrial > Soil > Palsa > Peat permafrost | place: Sweden: Abisko...
CGCACCGAGCTCGCCGGTGGACGCCAATTTCGGCCAGCCGTTTCTCGGCCTGCCAACCTCCTTCAGCGGCGACGATTATGCCAGCGTGATTTCCACGCTCGATGGTTCCGGCGGCGGTCGCTGGTTGGATCTATCTCCGACCGGGCTCTCGGAAATTAATTACATCCGATTCACTGTTCCGGGAGATGGAACCGATTTTGCCGGAACGGTCGGCACGCGCATGGTGATTGACGCGGTGGCCGTGGCGGATTCGCATGTGGAGCCGAGTGTCCAGGTGGATTCGATTACGGCCTCGCCAAGCGTCGTCGGATCGGTGCCGCTGCCATCGGCGTTTTGGTTGTCAATGGTGGGAATCTCAGCGATCGTCGTTGGCCGGTTTGTTGTTCGCCGCGCCCGCGCATCGTGACCAAAGGCGGCGACATGATTCGGCGGGCGTTCACATTGGTGGAACTCCTGGTGGTCATCGGCATCATCGCGCTGCTGATCGGGATTCTGCTGCCCGCGCTTTCCGTTGCTCGCCAGCAGTCGATCTCCCTGCAATGCCTGAGCAACCTCCGCCAGTTGGCGCTGGCAGCGACCAATTATGTGAATCTCTACAAGGGAACATATCCGATCGCTTACTATGGCGATTATCAGGCCCCGATTTCTTACTCCTATTGCTGGGACTTCACGACTGAAACGAACCTCACAACCGGCACCGTGACGGTCGTGCCGGGCTTACTCTGGCAGGGTTACGCATCGGCGGCCGTGCAGCAGTGCCCTTCGTATCAGGGACCATCTGACACCGTGGCTGACCCGTACACCGGCTACAACTACAACACCAGCTACATCGGCCATGGGCAGTACGAATCCGATCCGATTCCCATGAAGATGTCTCAGGTGCGAGCACCGTCGAAATGCGCGTTGTTCGGGGATGGCCAGTATTACGCCGGCGCGGACAAGTTCATGCGTGCGCCGCTGCCGAATCCGGGCGATTTGAATTTCACCGCACGCTCAGCCGGCACGCAGGGATTCCGCCACCGCGGAGCGACCAATGTTGCTTTCTGTGATGGACATGCTGAGACGCTGGGTCAGCGATTCACGAACGCAATTCCGACGACGGAGATTGCGTTGATTGGACCTGGCACGGGATTCCTATCGGCGGATAATTCGCTCTATCAGCCGAATCCGTGAGGGGTTTTCGACGGTCGAATACAGATTCCACCACGGAGACAGGGATAGCACGGAGAAAAAAACTTCAAATCAAATTTAGCCACCGATGGGGCACCGATGGGCACCGATTAAGAAAGACAAATCAGTTCAATATCTGTTTTCATCGGTGCAAATCAGTGCCCCATCGGTGGCTAAATTTTTAATTCCTCTCCGTGTTCTCCGTGTCTCGGTGGTAGAAATTCTTCTTCTTACGGCCGTCGGAAATGCATCCATTGCAGCCAGGAGTGCAGGCGTTGTTTGGCGCTGCGATGCAGGCGGAGCATCCAGAGGCGGAGTTCCAGGCGTTGCAGGGCGGAGTCGGAGGGATCGAATTGGCGGGCCTGGCGGACGAAATCGAGGGCGGTTTCGAATTGGCCGAGATGTTCGTGGGCGAGGCCGAGGTTGTAGAGGGCCATGACGCACTTGGGATCGCGCGAGAGAGCGGTGTGGCAACTGGAGATTCCTTCCTGGTAGTGGCCACGGGTGAATTGGGCGACGGCGAGATTCAGCCAGCCGCTGACCAGATCGGGCCGAATGCCGACCAGCCATTTGAGGCACGCCAGGGCCGCGCGGCTGTCGCCGGTGTCGAGCAGGAGATTGGCGAGTTCCAATAGAATTTTGGGATTATCCGGGCGAATCTGCAGTTCGGCGCGAAGCTCGTTGCGAGCGGATGGAAAATCGCCCCGGCGCAAATAAATTCGGCCCATGGACATGTGGGCGCCGTAATACGTCGGATCGAGCTGCATCACCTTGGCGAAGAGAACGGCCGCATCCTGATCTCGGTTGGCCATCATGAGCAAACGACCGAGATGATAATGCCCACCGGGTTCGTCCGGCGCCAATTCAATCGCACGGCGGAATTTCTCGCTGGCTTCGTCCTTGCGGCCGATCTCGACCAGCAATTCGCCCAGGTCCAGCATCGTCTGCGTTCGGCCGGGATTCAGTCGAAGATCGGTCAGAAAACTTCGGCGGGCATCCTCAAGATCCCCCTTTTTCCACTGGGCATGGGCGATGCGGACGTGCACATCATTCTGTCCCCCCTGCAAATCCAATGATCGAGTCCAACAATAAATCGCCTTCTCAAAAAGCCCGCGAGCCTCGAGGCTGACCCCCATGTTGTAATAACAGTGGGGACAATCCTCTTTGTAGAGACGAGCGGTGTAGAACATCTCCTCGGCCAGATCGTGCCGGCCCTTGTGGGCGTAGGCGATGATGCGGTTGCAGTAGCTTGGTTCAAACGTCGCATCAATCCGCTGAATATCTTCGCAAACGCCAATCGCCCGGTCGTACATCCCCATGCGAAACAAATCCATCCCCATGTGATTCAGCGTTTGCAGATCGCGCGGATCAATGCCCTGTGCCTGGCGATATGCCTCCAGCGCTTCCTCAAATCGGCCCATCTCGTCGAGAATCAGGCCCATGTTGAAAAACCACGTCGGATTGTAAGGATTGATCTCGGTGGCGGCCCGAATCTCGCGCAGCGCATCGGACCACTTGCGCTGTTCAAAGAACTGCTGTGCCCGTTCCACCCGTCGCTCGGCATCCGTCCAGTCACTCATGGTCGGTCGCAAAAAAAAGGAATGACTTCGTTCCTGTGCGTTAATCTAATCTAGCAATGTGAACTACTGAATCTCAAGGTCCAATCGGCGATTTTGCGGAATTATTTTGAAAAAAGAGCAAAGGCAACCGCCGAGGCGCCGAGAGCGCCGAGGCAGACAAGGAGAAGAATTGGGGTTTAGTGTTGCGAGGGATTAGGTGAAGAATCCATTTTCGCATTTCCTGGGCGTCTGCCTCGGCGCTCTCGGCGTGCTCGGCGGTTGCATTTGGCATTTGCCTTCGGGAGGGTGGCAATCTAAACTCCAGTTCGATTCGCTAGGGGTGATTGCCGGTTGGCAATCTGAGAACAAACCCTTAGACCTGATCCGGGTGATGCCGGCGTAGGAAAGCGAATGGATGCACATCCAGCGTTTCCCAACCCCGTGCAAACCCATTGAATTTGGAGAAACCTTATGGCGCGGGCGACCACTGAATATTCGTTTGATCTTCCCCCGGTCGGCGAAAACCCTTCGAGCGAGAAGCAGGGGACCAGCCCCCGATCGTTCGCCAATCGCGGCCAAGTGGGGACCGCCTATGGCTACAGCTCCCCCGACACGCCGGGCATGCCGGGTGTATCGAATATGACGGCCATGGATTTCGCCCGGGCCGAGGATCGGGAGGGGAAAACCCAGCTTGAATGCGCTCGAAGCGGGGTGATCACCGAGGAGATGAAGCGGGTCGCGCTTCGTGAGCCGCATCTTACGGCGGCCCAGATTTGTGCGGAGGTCGCCGCCGGTCGGATGATTATCCCCGCCAACAAGGTGCATCTGACTTACAAGCTGGAACCGATGTGCATCGGCCGGGCGTCGCTGACCAAGATCAACGCCAATATGGGGGCGTCGCCGGTTTCGAGCGGGACGGATGAGGAAGTTGAGAAATTGCGATGGGCGGAGCGGTGGGGGGCGGATACGGTGATGGACCTTTCCACCGGCGGGGATCTGGACGCCTGCCGAGAGGCCATCATCCGGAACAGCACCGTCCCGATCGGAACGGTGCCGATTTATTCCATGATTATTGGCCGGCAGATCGAAGATTTGAGTTACGACGTCATCCTCAAGGAATTGGAGAAGCAGGCGAAGCAGGGGGTGGATTATTTCACGATTCACGCCGGCGTGCTGCGCGAGCATTTGCCGTATGTCAGAAAACGTCTGATCGGCATCGTCAGTCGGGGCGGAAGTTTGCTGGCCAAATGGATGCTGCACCACAACAAGCAGAATCCGATGTATGAAATCTTCGAGGACATCTGCGACATCATGCGGGAATATGATGTCAGCTTCAGCCTGGGCGACGGCCTGCGGCCGGGGGGCTTGGCGGATGCAACCGATGAGGCACAGTTGCGCGAGTTGGCGACTTTGGGGGAATTGACTGAGCGTGCCTGGGCCAAGGGGGTACAGGTGATGGTCGAGGGGCCGGGGCATATTCCGTTTGATCAGATTGAATACAACATGAAATTGCAGCGGAAGCTGTGCCATGGTGCGCCGTTTTACGTTCTGGGGCCGCTGGTGACGGATATTTTTCCGGGATACGACCATATCACCAGTTGCATCGGAGCGACGGCGGCGGGATTCCATGGGGCCAGCATGTTGTGTTACGTGACGCCCAAGGAGCATCTCGGCTTGCCGAAGAAGGATGATGTGAAACAGGGCTGCGTGGCGTACAAAATCGCCGCTCATGCGGCGGATGTGGCGCTGGGAATTCCCGGATCGCGCGATCGGGATGATGAACTCACCAAGGCCCGCGCTGCGTTGAACTGGCAGCGGCATTTTGATCTCAGCTTCGATCCGGAATTGGCCCGCGCGTATCACGATGAGGATTTGGAAGTGGACACGGATTTCTGCGCCATGTGCGGGCATGATTGGTGCAGCGTGCGGATCAGCAAGGAGATTACGGAGTTTTATTCGGGGAAGGACGAAGAGGCCCAGCCGGCGAAGAAGGCACAGGCGAGCCCGGGCGTCACCCCGGCTGGCGCGGAGATTCTTCGGCAGCGCGGGACCAAGGCGGGGTGTCACAGTGATAACGTGAAGGATGAGAATCAGGCGCGGGTGGTGCAGATCAACACTTTGAAGGCGCATGGGGTGGTGGTGAGCGAGGGCGTGGTATAGGAAAACATCGGGCCGAGGACGGCCCGGCTCAGGCTTGGAACGGTCGCGTTCGGTAATTATGATCGCTTACGGTTTATGAAAGTTCTCGCCTACCACATCACGTGGGGCACGTACGGAACGCGTCTGCATGGTGATCCTCGCGGGACTGTTGATCGAACGCACAATCAATACAAATCTCCGATTCTCAGATTCGATGAACATCGTTGGGAAGAAGAGAAGTCCAAGTTGAAATACCCGCCAGTTCGATTCGACATTGCAAAAAGAACCATCGTCGAATCGATGATTCCTGGGGTTTGCGTACGAGGGTATTGGAATTTCCACGCGTGCGCGGCTGGAAAAGATCACGTCCATGTCATTTTGAATTCGCCAAACAATCCAGAAACTATTCGCCAATTAAGGAAGCGCTGGCTCGGCCAAGACTTGACCACAAAATATCAACCAATAAATCAAGGCTCCTGGTGGGCCGAATGCGGGAGCATTCGCTGGATCAACGACGAAGAGTATTTGCGCCAAGCGACGGATTACGTAAATCGCCAGCGCGCCACCCCCGAATCGCGCTAGTAATTTCAGACACCTTTCGATACGTTATTGAGCCGGGCCGTCCTCGGCCCGGAATTTATGCCGGACGAAAAACCCACCATCCACATCGACAACGACTGGAAGCGACAAGCCCAGGAAGAGAAGAAACGCCTTGCGGAAAAGGAAGCTAAACCGCCGGCGATCGCAACACCGGCCGCGCCTTCAGTGGCCCCAAGTCCCGCTACCGCGGCCCGGCCCGGCGCGCGGGCGATGCCGCCGGCTTCTTTCGCCGCACTGGTCAATTCCATGCTCACGCAAATTCTGTATTACCTCGGCGATCTCACCGCCCGCGGTGGGGAGCCGCAGATCAATCTTGACATGGCCAAGCACCAGATCGACACCCTGGGCGTGCTTGAGGAAAAAACCCGCGGTAATCTCACCGAGGAAGAAAAGAAATTACTCGACACCGCTCTCTACGAAGTCCGCATGCGGTACGTCAGCGTCGCGTCGCAATACACCTGATCATCGGCAACGCACGAGCATTTCATCCCCGATCCCCATTTGACGGCGTTTGTTTTCGATATCCCGCAGGAATCGCGTGCCATCGTTGTAATATCCCGCCGTCGGCGTGACACCGGGCGAATGTTGCGACCAGAATGCGTTGAATCGCCGCATGAATCCCTCGCGGAGATATTTGCTCAGCATCGACGCCAGCGCCACCGGCATGCACAGGCCCTCGGCTTTTTCGCAAAACAGAATTCGCACGACATTTCCCGACCGATGCAGAAGATATTCGCTGAATCCATCGCGCTCGGCCCGAACTTCCAGTTGCCACTCATCGAACATCAGCCGCAGCAGCGAGCCGTAATGTTCGCGCCCGCCCTGGCGGTCGCAGAAGATCGTCATCGGCTGGTGGCCGTAGGTTTGTAGCAGGTGATCCAGATGGATTGCGGCCGTGCAGAAGAGGACCGTTGCCTTGTTATTTGTGGCAGCGATCTGGCGATTCAACTGCCGTTCCAGCACGACACGAGCCGAAAGATGCACACAATTCAGCTTCGCGCGCTCGATCTGTTTTCGAAATGAATTGGCGAACAGGCGGATCGAAATCGCTGACTGTTCCAGCGGAAATTGCTCGGACTCAGCCGCGGCGTACCAGGTATATTGATTCAGTTCCTCCACCACATGCCCGGCCGTTCGTCGAAGGAGATCCGTGAAATCTGCCGGCACCTCCGATTGGGCCGCCAGCAGCGAAAGAATTGATCTTTCCAATTCCTTCAGTCCCGCGGCCGGCGAATAAACCTTCTTACTGTCATTGACATGAAGCTTCTTCCCCGAGGCCGAGCGGTTCTTGCTGACATGACTATTCAACCGCTTCCAAAGGCACGGCAGCTTGTGGATGTCGTCATGATCTCCAATCTCAAACGCGCAGCACCCCACGACCAACGGTCCCAGGAGCGGCCCATATCCGGCTTCATCCACACCGGCCAGAATCATGGGGCGGGATTATAAGCGGTTTCGCGTTCAACTTGACAACCCCCGCAGCGCGAATAGAGTGTTTTTCCCCATTTACGGGGGCGTAGCTCAATTGGTTAGAGTACCGGACTGTCGATCCGGTGGTTGCGGGTTCGAGCCCCGTCGCCCTCGCTTGAAATTACGGTTTCCGCCAATCATCGCGGCATGAAGTGGCATGAAGTGAAATCAAACGGCCCATCTGTGGCTCCATTTTGGCCGCATTATCCGCGTGTCAGCCAAATGGTTAATCCGCGAATTCCCGGTAGACGGTCATGATTTCCGGAATCCGGCTCAGCAATGCATCGTGGATGGCGGGATCGAATTCCGTCCCGCGTCCGGCTTGCAGGATTTCCATACATTTCTCCATGGGAAATGCGGCTTTGTACGGGCGCGGGCTGTGCAGCGCATCATATACATCCACAATTGCCGTGATTCGCCCTTCCAGCGGAATTGCATCGCCGCTGAGGCGCATCGGATAGCCGGAACCGTTGAAGCGTTCGTGATGTGTCATCGCAATCGTCGCCGCCATCGTCAGCATCGGTGACTCGCTCGATTGCCGCGGCATCAACCCCAGGTCGGCATATTTCCGCGCCAATTCCGCTTCGCTTTCCGTGGTCGGATCGATGATCGCCTTGCCATATTCGCAATGCTTTCGCATCACGGCATATTCCTCCGGCGTGAGTTTGCCGGGCTTGAGCAGAATCGCATCGGGAATTCCGATCTTGCCGATGTCGTGCAACTGGGCCGCCAGCTCGACCATCGCGCATTTCTCCCGGCTGTATCCCAATTGCCCCGCCAGGATCGCCGCGCAACGGCCGACGCGAATCACATGCCGGCCTGTCGTGTCATCCCGATATTCTCCCGCTCGCGCCAGACATTGGATCACCCGCAAGCGCGACATCTCAACTTCCGCCGTTCGCTTCTGGACCTCGCGTTCCAGTTTGGCTGAATATCCCGCCAGATAATCCTGATGCGCCTTGACGATCAACACATTCCGCAAGCGCGGCAAAAGCTCGTGCGGATCGACCGGCTTGGCGAGAAAATCGGTCGCGCCCAATTCCAGCGCCGACAACTTCGTCACGGAATCCGTCGAGGCCGTGAGAATCAATACGGGAGTGTGCTGAAACCGTTGGTCTTCACGAATCCATTCCAGAATCTGTAGCCCATTCACCTGCGGCATCATCACGTCCAGCAGCACAACATCCGGCTGCTCGGTGCGCAATGTTTCCATCGCGGTGGTCGAGTCCGTGGTGGTCACAAAATTGTGGTATCCCGCGATCTGCAAATGTTTGCGGACGACTTTGATGTTGATCGGCTCGTCATCGACGATCAGAATCTTCGCGCCCAGCAAGTGCGCATCCTCATCGCTGACTTCCGGCTGGTTCTCCGGATGAGACAGTGCGGCCAATCCGCGCGAAATCGTGTCCGCGACGCTCATGATTTAATTCCTCCCGCCACTGCGGTCTTGGGCGCTGGCCGCACGACGCGCCGGCCCAGGTCCCGCACATCTGCCAGCGCAGCGCTGATTTCGTCCAGCCGTTTTTCCTTGACGAGTCTCTCCAACTTCGCCGCGGGATTGGTGAATGCATGAAAGCCCGCCGTCCCGCCGGAACCCTTGAGCCAATGCGCCAGTGACGCAAGCTGGGACAATTCCTGTTGTTCCCATGCCTTTTGCATTTCGCCGATTTGCTCGTGCAGGCGATCGGCGAATTCCTGGACGATTTCCAGAAACTCCGGGTCCTCGATGGGCAAGGTGGATTCCAACATCGGAACATCCTTGGGCAACGGCGCGAGTGTGCGAGACGGAACGATTCGCGCCGCCTTGGCATCGGCCGGCAATTCGCCCACCAATTCAGCGAGCATTTGCAGCAGCAGGTCAACATCGATCGGCTTGCTGAGATATCCCGAGCATCCCGCCGCCCGGCATTTTTCTTCTTCGCCCTTCATTGCGTTGGCGGTGAGCGCGATGATCGGCAAGTTGCATCCCTCTTCGCGCAGCCGGCGCGTGGCCGTGAATCCATCCATCACCGGCATCTGCATGTCCATCAGAATCACGTCGTATTTTCCGGCCATTGCCATGTCGAAGCCGATCTGGCCGTTGTTGGCCAACTCGACGTTCACACCCGCGCGTTGCAGCACGATGGTGATCAGTTTTTGGTTGGATGTTCCATCTTCGACGACCAGAATCTTCGCCGGCTTGAGGCGAACGATGCTGTTCGCGGAACCGGACGATTTCTGCGGCGTTTGTGTGAGCGGATCGAAAATGTCAATCGCCTCGGCGGGACCGGCGTCAATGGAAAGCGTGAAGACGCTTCCCTTGCCATATTCGCTCTGGACCGAAAGGCCGCCGCCCAGCGCCGTCGCGCATTGTCGGCTGATGGAAAGCCCCAGCCCGGTTCCGCCGAATCGTCGCGTGATGGAATTGTCCGCCTGCGTGAAGGGATCAAAAATCTTCTTCAGCGAATCCGGTTTCATTCCAATGCCGGTGTCGATGACATCAACCACAAGCTGCGGTCGCGCTGTCGAGCGATCCAGTCGTGCCGCCAAGCGCACGCCGCCCTTTTCCGTGAATTTGATGGAATTGCCGACGAGATTGGTGATCACCTGCCGGAATCGTGTCGGATCGGTCAGAATCGTCGCTGGTGCCGGCCCGTCCCATGCGAAAGACAGCTCGATGCCTTTGTCCTGCGCTCGGATGCCCAGCGCCGCGACCACTTCGGAAATAATCTGATGCGGTGAGCAACGCGTGAGTTCGATTTCCAGTTTCCCCGATTCAATCTTGGAAAGATCGAGAATATCGTTGATCAATTCGAGCAGATGCTGGCCGCTGGAGTGAATCGTGTTGAGGAACTCCAGCCGCTCGGCCTCGCTGTCTTCGTAGCCGCGGCGAAGGACATCGGTGAAGCCGAGGATGGCATTCATCGGCGTGCGAATTTCATGGCTCATCCGCGCCAGGAATTCGCTCTTGGCGCGATTCGCCTCATCGGCCAATTCCTTGGATTTGCGCAGCTCGATTTCCTTTTCCACCAGAAGCGTGACGTCCTCAAAGCTGGCCAGCGCCCCGCGCGCTTTGCCACGTGCGCCGGCCACTGGTGAGCAGTTCACGATGAACGTGCGGCGAACGCCGGCGGAATCTTTCAAATGCAATGTGCGATTCCGCTGCGATTCGTTGCTTCGCACCGCCATCGCCCAGGGAAAATCAATCGCCGTCTCGCCGCGCTCATTACTAGGCGAATCCTGTTCCCATTCCAATTGCGACGCGCGCGTGCCCATCAATTTGTCTGGCTCGCACCCCAGCACCGTCGCAAACGCCCGGTTCGCCAGCGCGATCCGGCCTTCCTGGTCCATAATCAGCAGGCCTTCTGCAAGCGTATCCAGCGCCGCGCGCACGTGCGGCGGGACCACTTTCGACGGATCCAGATGCTGCAATGTTCGCTTCAGATAAAACAAAAATGAAATCACGCTCGCCAGCGAGATGAACAGAATCATCTTCGTGTATGGCGAATAAACGAACCCGAAGAATCCAGCGTGTTTCAGCGGCTGGAAGCGAATTTCCACAGATCCCCACGTTTTATCTTGCGACCAGATCGGCACGAAGACGCGCGAGTCGGCATCTGCGGCGGCCCTGGAATCCTTCCAATGGGCGTCGTGATCGCCGATGTCGGTGATGAGAAATCCATCCGCCTTGCGCACGCCCAGCGAAAGAATATCGGGATTGCGCTGGACGACGGTGCGCAAAACGGCATCGAGACCGGTCATATCATTGCGCGCGACAAATGCGGATGCATTGACAGCGATCGTTTCGGAGAGCGTGGCGCGGCCGCGCATCGTCGCCGACTGATCGTTCGGCACGAAACCAAGAACGATAGCCAGGCCGATCGAGCTGATCAGCAGCAATTGCAATCCAAAGACGATCTTCAGTCGGACGGGTATCCGGTTCATGGCAACTTCCTTCTCAAATCAGTCGAGTTTTTCTTCATTTGTTCTCGGCGCGTTCTGGTTCGACTTATCGACCATCGACTCCAGCGACTCGGCGTCGATTGCGGCTCGGCCCTTGCGGCGTTTGCGGGAATTCTCATAACTGTCCAGCACAGGCAGCGGGTCCATCGCCTTCCACGCCGGGAAAATTGACAGCAAGCTGCTCAGCAGTGAGCCGCCGCGCAACAGCCAGACGAAATACGCCGCCGATGCGCCCAGCGAGACGACCGTGGCCGACCCGGCGGCGACCTTGAGCGATTTCTCCGAGGCCATATCGGATTTCACGGTGTCGAGATTCTTGAGCATCGGACTTTGGGGCGCGAGGAAAGTGAAGACCTGATCGGGCACGGTGTTTACCTTCACATCGGGAACCGTCGGGTTTGCCTCCGGCTGCTTGATGGCCGCAACGGCAGCGGGAGCCGCGGCCGCCGCGACATTCGCAGCCGGCGCTGGAGCTGCACTGGCCGGAGCGTTGTTGCTGCCGCTCGAGTTTTGTTGGCTCGAATTGCCTGACGGCGCCGCAGGTGCTGGTAAGGGCGCGGATGTGCCGGTATCTCCAAAGCCGGTTGGTGATCCGACGATCGGCGAGTTGGAGAAGACATTCGAACTTCCGCCGGAAGATGGTGATCCTGTGGTGCCGCCGCTGGAATTGATGGGCGGGTTGAGAATATCGCCTATTCCCGAATCCCCGCCGCTGCCCGCTGCAGCGCCGCCGCCCGCTGTTGATCCCGTTGTTGGCCCCGATGCGGCGGCAGCAGGTTCGACATTGATATCGATTGTTTTGGAAGGTGATTGCTCTGCGATACCCACCTCGTTGATGGTCACGGACATCGACGCCGAGCCGGTGAATCCGGCGTTGGGTGTGAATGTCAGGCCTTGCAGCGCGTTGTTGATGTCGGAGAGATTACCAGTGAATGTCATCGTCGCATCATCCGTCCCTGTTCCGGCCGAAAGTGTCAGGCCCGATTGTTCGGAGAGCGAAATCACGCCATCGGTTCCAGCGAGAGTCAGTGAGAGTGGAACTGATTCCGTATTGGGATCGCCATCGTTGATGGAAATCGCATTGGCGTCCGCAAACACTACCGATTGATTTGGAATTGCACTCTGCGCCGCCGGCACGGTTGCGGAAAGATCGTCAATCAGCGCGACCATCGTGCTGCCGCTGATATTTCCGCTGGTGGCGATGATGGTGGCATTGCCGATGCCCGCATCCGGAGCGGTGTAAGCACCGGTGGAATCAATCGAACCAATGTTGCCGAGCGTGGACCAGGTGAATGCTGGCTGCGAAACCAGCGCGACGCCAAACTGATCGAGGGCAGTCGCGGAGAATTGTTCGCTGGCGGCTCGCTCCAGGCTGGCGTTGGCTGGCGTGACCGCGATGCTGGTGAATATCGGAACGACTTGCACAGCCACGGTGCTCGTGGTGCTGGCGCCCCGTGCATCCACGATCGTGACGAGGAAGTGGTATATCCCCGAAGCGCCGAACGTAGCCGTGGTGTTTTTCGATGAATTGGTGTCGTTTGCCGAGAAAATCACCGGCGCGGGAGCAGTTCCGGAGGTGCTCCAGATATAGATCAAATTCGGCTCGCCGCCGTCGTCTGCGCCCAGGACGCTCAGATTGGTCGTCGTTCCCATGACGACATTGGGCGAAGCGGCGGCGGCGACCGCGACGGTCGGCGGGGCGTTGATTACGGTGATGCCGGTCGCTCCTGTGACCGCGCCGGCAGTTGCGGTGATCGTGCCGGTACCGAGCTGATCGACCGAACTGAAAAGTCCGGAACCGTCGATCGAGCCCAAGGCCGAGCAGTCCCATGTAAAGTTGGGCTGAGGGGACATGAGATCGCCGAACTGGTCATACCCCTGGGCCCAGTACTGCTGCTGCTGATTTTGATGCAGCGTCACGTTGCTCGGCAAGACGGTGATGGCTGTCAATGTCTGATCCACCGTCACGTTCACGCTACTGGTGACCGTGTCGCCAAGCCCATCGGTGATCGTGCAGATGAAAGTGTAGTCGCCAGGTTGGTTGAAAGTGACCGTCGTGTCCTTCGCCGCGTTCGTGCCGTTAGCGCTAAAGAGAGGATTGCTGCCGCTGGGTTGCGCCGTAGCGGCCCAAGTGTAGGACAAGGTGCTCTCGCCCGCGGTGCTGCTGCCCAGTACGCTCAGGCCGGTCGTCGTCGTAGTCACAGGATTTTTATTGGCTAAAGCCGGTTGGGCGACCGCCAGGTCGGCGGCCATGGAGACATTGGTGAAGGTTGCCTCGCTCAGGGTGCTGGCGGGGTTTGCCGAGACGACAAGGCCGCCCAACATCCCGGCACCGGCGCTCAAAGTTACGGTTCCGCCCAACTGTGTCCAGGTAGTTCCGTTGGACCCGTAGTAGGCGGTGAAATTGTTGCCGGATCGGACCAGTTTAAGCCAGGTGGCGCCGCTGACGGAGATAAGATTGAGGTTACCGGCAGTGCCTCCGGGGGTGAGGCGGGCTTCCAATCCGATATCATTGCTGCCCGAGTAGCCATTGCGCGTGATGGAAACGTACGCCGACGTGGTTCCCAGTGATTCACGAAACATGAGTCCGGCGGTGGCGGGGGTGCTGGTTCCGTTTACGGAAGGAACCTGGGCGATCATGGTGCAATCGCCGCTGAAGGATTGGTATGCCAACTCGTATTGGTCCGGACCAAAAGGTGTATCGACGCCTCCACCGGCGACGGTATATGTGCCGGCATTCTCCGAGAAATATCCGTACACCGCGGGCGTACCGATCTGTGCTCCGGCATTGAATATTCCATCACCGGTGATGGTCACCTGGGCCGCGCCGCTGACGCCGCCGCTGCTCACCCGAATGGTGTCAACACCTATCCCGGCGGTGGGCGTGGTATACACACCCGCAGTGTCGATCGTTCCTCCGGCGCCGCCCGCATCGACAGACCAAGTGAACGCCGGCTGGATCGTAAGTGGGTTGCCGAACTGATCCATGGCGATGGCGGTAAAAGGATAGCTGCTGTTATCCGCCATCGCCGGAGGGCAAGATTGGATGGCGATGCTGGAAGCGGTTTGATCGACCACGACGTCGACCGTGGAAGTTGCCGTTAACCCCTCGACATCCGAAATCGTAACCAGAAATTGATACGTGCCGGCTTTGGTAAATTCGGCGGTCGTGTTCTTGGCGACGTTGCTGTTGTTAACGGAAAAGTTGACGGGGGCAGGCGGGGTTCCGACGGTGCTCCAGGAATATGTGAGATTGGATTCCCCTCCATCATCCGCGCCGAGGACGCTCAGTGATGTGCTGGTTCCAGTCACCGGCGATGGCGAGGCAGCAGCGGGCGTTGCAACAGTGGGCGCGGCGTTGGTGACGGTGATCGTTGTGATGCCAGAGATTGAATTGCTGGTCGCGGTGATGGTCGCTGACCCCGCCTCGCCCGACCCCCCGGCCGTGTAAAGCCCAGTTCCGTCAATCGCTCCATTGCCAGTTGACACCGCCCATGCAAACGCGGGTTGCGACACCATCGCATAGCCAAATTGATCGTACCCCACTGCAGAAAATTGTTGCTGGGCATTTTCGTTGAGGTTCGCCGTGCCGGGACTGACGACGATATCTGCCAGGGCCTGTTCTACCGTGACAGTAACATCTTGCGTGGTGATAGAGCCGTTGTTGATCGCCACTTGAAACGTGTAGCTTCCGACTCGGAAGAATGTCGCGGTTGTGGTCTGCGCCGAGGAGGAACCGTTAATGCTAAAAATTGGTTCGGCAGCAAACGGGGGCGTGCTGATGACAGACCAAGTGTACGTCACGCCGCTGGTCGCGCCATTTAGCACGGAAAGGGTCGTGCTGGAGCCGGAGACGATGCTCGGCGATGCGATGGCAGTCCCATTGCCGACGACAGTGACGGAAGTCGATCCGGTGACCCCTCCGCTGGAAGCGAACACCGTCGCACTGGCCGCCGATCCGGGGGCGGTGTACTGCCCACCAGCGTTGATCGATCCAGCGGAAGCAGACCAACTAAAAGTCGGCTGCGTTTGCATGGCATTTCCAAATTGATCCAATCCAGTCGCGGAGAATTGCTGGGTCAGATTTGTTCCAATCGCGCCGTTCGCCGGAGCCACCGAAATGCTTGTAAGCGTTTGATCCACCACGACCGTGACCGAGCTGGTTGTCGAAAGCCCGCCGGCATCGGTGATTGTCGCCTCAAGGACGTAGTTGCCTGCGGCGCTGAAGGTCGCAACCGTATTCTGTGCCGCGTTGGAGCCGTTGAGGCTGAAGCTGGGACTAGGTGCTGCGGTCGGCGAACTAAGGACCGACCAACTGTAGCTGAGGCTGGCTTCTCCATCCTGATCTGCGCCGAGCACGCTCAGATTTGTGGAAGTCCCGGTCACCGGGCTGGGGCTCGCCTGCGCAGGCGTCGCCACCGTGGGGGGTAAATTCACCGGCTCAATCGTGATGGGTATCTCCACCAGGACGGAGCTTCCGCCGTACACCGTTGCTGAAATCACGAATCCCGCAGGGCCCGAATAGTCGGATGTTGGTGAGAATGTCAGGCCATTGAGTGCCGCGTTGATCGCCGAGGGGGCACCTTCAATGGATATAGTTCCCGTATTCGTACCTGTGGTGCCGGATAGAAATGTGAGTCCCGAAGAGGAGGAAAGTGTAAGCAACCCATTGGACGTCTCCATGGTAACCAGTTCAGTTGCATTTGCTGAATTGTTGATGCTAACGGCATTGCCAGAAGACGGCGAGAAAACCAGCGACTCGTTTTCAGACGTTTGTTGCGACGAGGGAATATCGACAATCGGCATCTGATCAGCGGCGGCGGGGACATTAATGTTGGCCGAACTGGTCACCGTTTTTCCACCCGAGTCGGTAATCGTTACCAAAAAATCGTACGTGCCTGGGACCGAAACGGTTGCCGTGGTGGTCTGCGCCTGATTGATGCCGTTGGAGGAAAAATCGACTGTTCCGGGCGGGGATCCAATGACGCTCCAGGTGTAGGTGAGATTGGCAGGTCCGCCGTCGTCCGTGGCCGTTACACCGAGATTGACGCTGTTGGTGGTGACTTGCGTTGCTGACGAGCTGCTTACGGCGTTTGTCACCGTGGGAGCGGCGTTGACAACGGAAACCGTCGCGGTGGATGAAATCAATCCGCTGGCCGCCAAAATTGTTGTCGTAGTCGCAGCAGTAGGAGCGGTGTAATTCCCGCCGCTTCCGATAGTGCCGCCTCCGGATGTGACCGACCATTGCACCGCCGGCGAGATCGGCATCGACTTGCCAAATTGATCGAAACCGTTGGCGGTCAATTGTTCACTTCCGTTCAAATTGATGGACGCGGTGGCCGGCGAGATTGATATCGAAGTTAGGGTCTGATCGACCGTGACGTTGATCGTCGCGCTGCCGTGAAACAGTAGAAGGAATGTGCTTTCCGCTTCAAATGTGTAATTGCCCGCCTGGAAGAACGTCACCGCCGTTGAAGTGCTGGTCGAATTGTTGGTGCTGAAGGTTGGGGTGGTTGCGCCGCTGGGCTTGCTGGTGACGGACCAAGTGTAAGTGTAGCCGGCGCCGCCGAGGCCGACGGCATTGAGTGTCGTTGTCGTGCCCGAAACGACTTGGGGCGAAGCCGTGATTGTGGGCGATGCAGTGACCGATATCTGCGTCGATGCGTTGACCGTACCGCTGGCGGCCTCAATGGTTGGATTTCCCGCCGTCGATGCGGCCGTGTAATCGCCTCCGCTGCTAACAGTCCCGCCGCCGCTCGCCGTCCAAGTGAATGTCGGCTGCGTGGCCATGGGGTTTCCGAACTGATCAAGCCCGGTTGCTGCCAATTGCTGGGAACTGCTTGTCGTCATCGACGCCGGCGGCGTGATGACGATTTTGGCAAGCGTTTGCGTTGCTTGCAGGGAAACAACATCCGTGCTTGAAAGCCCGGTAGAATCAGTAACCGTCACCTGAAATTCATAGCTTCCCGCGTCATAGAGCATGGCGGTTGTGTTATTAGAGCTATTAGTCCCGTTGACCGTAAAACCCGGCGTGCGCGCCCCCGCGGGCTTGGAGAGTACGACCCACGAGTAAGTGAGATTGGCCGGTCCGCTGTCTCCGGTGGCGGTGACAGAGAGATTTGTCGTATTTGACGTGCCCACCAGCGGCGAGGCGGCGATCTGTGAAACGACCGGCGCCGAGTCCTGAATCGAAACCGAAGCCGATGCGCTCAGCGATCCGCTGATCACTTCCACCGTCGCCGAACCAACCGTCAATGGCGCGATATAATTTCCAGTGCTGTTAAGGGAGCCGGAGCCGGACGCCAGTGTCCATGTCAATTGATTTGTCGGCGGAGCCGGCATTGGCTGACCAAACTGATCGTATTCCGTCGCGGTGAATTGTTCCGTGCCGTTCACCTCCACGCTGGCGCTGGTGGGAGTGACCACGATGCTGCTGGCCATCTGTACCACATCAACGGGTACCGTCGATGTCGTCGTCAGTCCTCCGCTGTCGGTGATCGTGGCGAGAAAAACATAGTTGCCCGCCTGGGTGAAAGTGGCGGTGACATTCTTGGCGGAATTGGTTCCGTTCGCGCTGAATGTCACGGGCGCGGGGACCGCTCCCTGGGTGCTCCAGGTGTATGTGAGATTCGATTCCCCGCCGTCGTCGGCGCCAAGAATGCTGAGAATCGTGCTGGTGCCGGTGACTTCGCTGGGAAACGCCGCCGCCGGCACGGCAACCGTGGGCGGCTGATTGGGAGTCACCTGAGGATTTGCGACCTGGGAATCCGATACAACGGCGAGCAAATCATCGATGTTGCCAACAGTTTTTGGGGAACTGCTAAAGAGAATGCGCGGCTGGAGTGATTCCAGGCAAAACGCGACTGGCCTTCGACGCTTCCCCCGCGCGCGGTGATTCAGAGGTTTCTGGTCGAAGAAAGATTGGCGCATCTTCGGCAACTCAACGGTGTCCGTCGGTAATCCAAAACACAGGCTTTCCTCGACTTATCGGCCAAAAAGTGGCCCTCCTTGTCTTCAAAGCCCCCAGTATTGTGACTGAATGAGAAGTGTCCTTTTGCCACCCGCGCGCGATGGCGCACTAACCCTGTTTGCGTGATTCTTATCGCCCGTCGCAACGCAAAACGACGCCATTCCGTGCCGCCTTCGGTGGGCCGGAAACGACACGTCTGCTTCGTTGTCACCGCCTGAAGGCTCGTCAGAGCCGGACAGCGCGGTGACGCCTCGCATCCGCGTCTTTTCCGGAAACAATCACGTCCCAAAGACAAATGAACCAACCTCGACTGCCACGAAGGGTTTGTTACGTCAATAGGATTTTCCGCCATGCGATGGATCCCGGCAAGAGAAGCAATCGCCTTGATGACACATTAGACCACAAACGAGACATAGAATTTTAGGGCGTGGGACAGTTCATTTTTTGTTGTCGGCGCAGATTGGAAAAAAACGATTTTCGGAAACCCTGGGACTGTTAACTCTCGCCCTGCGCCAGACTGTGTTGTTGAGGGATTCATTGGCGCGTTAACAAAACGCTGGCAATTGTCGAGATGTCGTTTAAATGAGCTGTAGTTTGCAAAAGGCATTTCGCTGGCCGGCGTGCCATGGGTTGGGGTGGGCGCCGTGCGGTTCAGTCCGGTTGGGAAATTCGCAAGCTTCACCCGTTTTTTAGCGCTCTCAACAAAATATCCTCCGCGTAATAATGTGCACCGTCTCGTCTGATCGGTCAATCGGGAAGGATGTGCATCGTTGCCACAGATCTTTCATCCGAGCGCTAATGCCATAGCTAAAGCGAGTGTCTTCGGCTGTCTTGCGGGGGCGCTGATATTCGCCGGGGTCGCGACTGCGCTGGATTTCTCCTCCTACGGGACCGACCAGGGAACTGTGCGGGATCAGCCGGTGCCGTTCAGTCACGAGCATCACGTGCATGATCTGGGGATTGACTGTCGCTATTGCCACACATCCGTGACCGATTCCACATTCGCGGGATTGCCGGCAACCAAAACATGCATGACCTGCCACTCGCGGATTTGGACGGATGCCGCGTTGCTCGAGCCGGTCCGCAAAAGCTGGAGCGACGAGATTCCGATCAAGTGGACACGCGTCCACAATTTGCCGGATTTTGTTTATTTCCCGCACGACATTCACGTCAACAAGGGAATCGGCTGTGTCACCTGTCATGGCCAGGTGGACCAGATGCCGCTGATGTTTCAGAACGCCAGCCTGCAAATGCGATGGTGCCTGGATTGCCATCGAAGCCCGCAGGAATTTCTTCGGCCGCGCGATCAGGTTTTCAATATGGATTTCCAGATCGATGAGCATGTGAAGGAAGAGTTCTCCGATGCCCAGCACAAGGTGACCGATCAGGATTCGCTGGGCCGCGCGCTGATTGATCTCTATCACATTCCGACCGACGGCCGAATTACCAACTGTTACACGTGCCATCGGTGAGCGACATGAATCCCTCATCCACTCAATCTCCGTCCGAGCGATCCGGTGGATACTGGAAGAGTCTGGAGCAATGGGAGAATTCTCCGGAATTTCGCCGGTTGACACAGGATGAATTTGTTCCGGGCGCAATGGATCCAGATCCGGGGCCGTCGCGGCGGACATTTCTCAAGGCGGTTGCAGCCTCGATGGCGATGGCTGGAATGACCGGATGCAAGCCTAAATCCACCGAAATGATCGTGCCCTACGTGCGCCAACCGGCGGAGGTAACTCCCGGCCGGCCGCTTTATTTTGCGACCTCCATGACCCTCGGCGGCTATGCACAGGGAATCATCGCCACCAGCCGCGAGGGTCGGCCCATCAAACTGGACGGCAATACCGATCATCCCTCCAACCTGGGCAGCAGCGACGTCTTTCTCCAAGCGGCGATTTACGACATGTACGACCCGGACCGATCCAAAACGGTTCAGCGCGTCGGGATCATAAGCGATTGGGATACGTTCATCGGCGCCATCCGGCCGCGACTCGAACAAAAATCGACGGATGGATCGGGTCTGGCGATTCTTACCGAAACAATCACTTCGCCGACAGTGCTCAAAAAGATCGAGGAGATGAAGGCAAAATATCCAGGCTCAAAATGGTACGTTCACGATCCACTGTCGCGTGAATGCATTCGAGACGGACTGCGCAGCGCGACCGGGCGTGAAATTCTGCCGTATTTTGATCTCGCAAAGGCGTCGGTGATCGTGTCATTCGATGCCGATTTCCTTTATGAGGATCCGGGCCACAGCCGATATGCTCGCGATTTTGCCGATGGCCGGCGAATTCGTGAGGGCACGACCCGCATGAATCGCCTGTACGTTCTGGAGAGCACTTCCACGATTACCGGCACGATGGCGGACCATCGCTGGGCGATGCGGCCGACGCAGATCGGAGCGGCAGTCGCCGAGCTTTTGGCCGCGATTCAACTCCCGAATGTCGCGCAAGGTTGGGCGAAGGCGGTGGCGGAAGATCTGCTCGCAAATAAGGGCCAATGCCTGGTGCTGGCCGGCGTCAGCCAACCGCCGGAGGTACATGCCCTGATCCATGCGATCAACGAAGCCCTGGGAAATATCGGTAAGACCGTCATTTATTCCGACCCGGTTGACGGCGATCCCGATGGGTCGCTCGTCGATCTGATGCACCAAATGGATGCTGGAACGATCGACACGCTCTTCATCCTTGGCGGAAATCCATCCTACACCTCGCCGGCCGACCTGTTGTTCGACGCCGCGCTGGAGGCATTTTCCAAAAACGTCGATCGCAATCTCACCGCTCGACTCGGACTTTACGACGATGAAACTTCCTTCAAATGCCAATGGCATCTTCCGCAAACGCATTTTCTCGAGGAATGGTCCGATGCGCGGGGACACGATGGCACGGTGTCCATGGTCCAGCCGCTGATTGCGCCCTTGTATGCCGGCCGGTCGGCGATTGAAGTGATGGACTTAATTCTGATGGGTTTTTTGCGCAATGGGTACGAAATTCACCGCGAAGCCTGGACGGCGCAACAGGGGGGCCTTGATTTCGAATCGGTCTGGCGACGCTCGCTGGAAAAAGGAATCTGGCTCGGCAATTTCAAGCCTGAAGCGCCTCAGGCCGCCGTGGCGACAAGAACACCATTACCGGCCACTTCCGAGTCCGGCAGTTTTGAACTGGTTTTTCGTCCGGATCCATGCATCTGGGACGGTTCCTACACCAACAACGCATTCCTTCAGGAACTCCCCAAGCCGCTTAC
>Ga0302325_10009602_pt1 | contig 21096 bp, 26 predicted proteins | sample Palsa_T0_2_FD_201948 | JGI IMG/M metagenome (GOLD analysis project Ga0302325, IMG submission 201948) | Peat permafrost microbial communities from Stordalen Mire near Abisko, Sweden - Palsa_T0_2 | ecosystem: Environmental > Terrestrial > Soil > Palsa > Peat permafrost | place: Sweden: Abisko...
TCGTCGCTGTGGTGTTGGTGTCCTTGGTGTATTATTATGCTGTAGACTTGTCGACTGTGTCTGCCTTGGATCAGCTGCAAACAACTGCACAACACAGGTATGTTGGGTCTCCAATTCATGTCTAATGATAGAATCGCCAATCCGGCTCAGATATCGCACAACGAGGTTGAAGCAAATAGGGACGGAGAGCAGGTGGGACTTGCGATCAAGGAAGAGGAAGTCGTCGTGACACCCAAGAAGGTCGAGATTGTGGAGGAGAATTCAGTGCCCATCGCACATGTGGTGGAGGAAAACATCGAGACCGTGACGCGGGAACATACCGCGCAAGTGACTGCTGTCTCTATTGATCCTATTAAAGCGATATTAGATGGCGGCACATCCATCGAAGATATCAAGGCTTCTACTCCCATTGATGAATTCATCGTCGAGGGCGAGACATTAAAAATCTCGAATATCGAGATCCAAGACCCGGAACTAGAATCTGCCATTGTATCGGAACCGCAAGAAACTTTCGAGACGATGAACGATGTGGATGCGTATATCCCCCCTGTAAAACGCGATCTAACGAGTAGTCCTCTTATCCCATATCCTCCACCGGATCGAGAATACATCTCCGTAACGGGGTTTCAATTCTGCGATATCCTCGAAAACGCAACCTTCTTCACCGATATCGAACTTGACGGCCCCGGCATTAACGGTACGTTGTCCATCTCGAATGCGGCAAGACTAGTGGAATACATCGACAATTCCGCGCAACAATTAGTGGCGCACCCAGAGTTCCAGGGAAATTTCCAACGAGAAACAAGATTCACTCAAAACGTTACGGCCGACTCACTGAAACGGGGGGTATGCTGGAATATCGCTCAGGGGAATCTAGTGTGGTGGAAACCATACGTGAGATTCGGTCAGATCTTGGATGGCAAATTCGGGGGCCGAGTTTTGAGGACCATTGATCCCAGTGCTCTCTCATTTCTTAACTTTGATGGCAGTCAGTCGCCCAGAGAAGTGGCCGCAGACTCACACTCCAAGCCGCATTATAATCTGGCTTATGTTGTTATGGTGCATACGAATGCGGACAACGTCGCTGCATTAATAGACGCATTGGCTGATCCGACGGTGTTTATATATCTCCACGTGGACCTCAATGCAGACAAAAAGTTCCAAAAAGAGATCCGCGAAGTAATCAAAGACCGCCAACATATAGCCCTGATGCCAAACCCGTTTGCAGCGTCATGGGCTCACGTATCTCTTATCTGGGCCGAGATCCGAGCGTTCTTCGATCTTCTCGATCTCATCTCATTCGACTATGTCATCAACTTATCCGGTGCGGATTATCCGCTAAAATCAGCCAAGACGATATACAATCATCTGGAAAGGAAGGCGGGGGGGAATTGGATGTGGTGGTCGACCGCCCACAAGAATTCCTGGGAGTTGGATACTCGGTGGTACAATATGTATCATTGTCGCGAAGTGGGCCGGAATTGGGACAAGAAATGTTATTTCCCGGATAACATCCATGGATGGAGAGAATTTGATGGATACAAGGATTTATTCCCTCGACTATACAAAACCTCTCAATGGCTGATACTCCATCGCTCAAGCGTGGAGTATCTCCGCTCCTCGGAATCAGCCAAATTATTATTAATGCACGCAGAACACACCTTCATGCCGGACGAGATCTTCTTCTCTACGTTCTTTGCAGCATCACCATTCAACGCGAAAACGTACCGAGATCCCAAACGAATGATGTTCTGGAATGGAGGCAGTCATCCTTACGACTGGACTAACAATGACCGCGGAGTGATTAAAGCATGGGCGAAGCATTTCATGTGGATTAGAAAAGTAGATGTAATTGGGGATCCAGCGCTGAAGAATACCCTGGATGAGATTCGACGGAAGGATAAGATGTCGAATCGGGTCGTTTTGAAGTATAAAGGAGGGATTATCCCTGTTGATTAATGGCATGGGATGGACATTACATGAGATATAAGGCGTTCGCATCATATAGAATAGAGACATTGTAATATAATGGACATATTAGCATGCTATTTTGTCCCATACAAATGCTGTAGAAACTGCTAATCGTTTACGGGGTGGGGATCAAAAACTACTCAGCTTTTCTGAGCAAACTATTGCTGGAGCCCTGGTGCTGTGAGGCGGAATTGAGATGAGACAGAAAAACGTGCAAATTGTACGATACTCTGCATCCGGACTAATTCCACAAGAAACCCTTCTCGCCCGTTGACCTCCTCGGCCGCCCCAAAGCAGAAAATCCCGACGTCCTCCAATTCAGGAGCCACTCAGCGTACCTATGACGCTACTCAATCATGAAATCTCTCACATCTCATGGAAACTCAGCCACAAACCCAGAAACAGGACCACTTAACCCCGTCGACCGGCGCCTTGGTCCGGCCCAGCCGGCTTCCCCACACCACACCACACCATTTGTCACTTGACGACAATCACGCAATTCGCTCGCCGGATCTCCACCTCTCGCACAAAATACAATTACTAACCTTTCCTGGCGTTACAAATCGCATCATTCTCGACATACATATATAACCGCTGAGCACTCACCGTTCACAAGTCAATCCGAGATCAACAAGTCCACACACACAGAGTGAGATGTCTGCAGCAGCGACTCAGTTAGCGCCCGTCCGCGCGGCACTCAATTTCTTTGAGCCGGAGCCGAATACGACGGAGCCGCCCCACCAGTACATGTACGAGCACGATCCTCCGCGCAATTTCCGGGACGTCCCACGGGAGGTCTCGGTCTACGACATCCGAGGCCACGAGGACGAGTTCACACTAGACAAGAATGGATTCCAGGTGGTCAAACATGTTACGCAGGAAAAAGCGTTTGACGACGACGCAAAGATCAAGACGGGGTATTACAAGGAGGTGGAGGAGTTGTTGAAACAAGTCACGGGAGCGCATAGGGTGGTTATTTTTGACCATACGATTCGGCGGAATATTCCTGGGCAGGTGGATAAGCCGTCTTCGAGGGGGCCGGTCGGGCGGGTGCATATTGATCAGACGCCGTGGGCGGGCGAGGAGCGGGTCAGATTGCATACGGGTGCGGAGGCAGAAACCCTGCTCAAGGAACGAGTCCAGATTATTAATGTCTGGAGACCTATTAATGGGGCCGTCGAGGACCATCCGCTCGCGTTTGCAGATTACCGCTCCGTGGACTGGGACAACGATCTCGTCCCCGTGACGCTGCGATACGAGAACCGCAACGGAGAAACTTTCAGTGTCAAGTACTCGCCCAAGTTGAGGTTTTATTACAAGAGCAGGATTGATTCGGATGAGGTTTATTTGATTAAGTGTTTTGAGAATAAGTTGGATGGACGCGCCAGATTGACTCCGCATACAGCGTTTACGGATCCGAATACACCGGATACTGCGAAACCACGCGAGAGTATCGAGGTTAGGGCGCTGGTGTTTACGCATGAGCCGATATGAGTTGTTGGATTTGTAAAATGGATTTTGGGAGTTAGTGTTGATTGCTTGTTGGTATTTGTGTAGTCTGTATTAAAGGTATCACTGTTGCCTTGCTTCAATCTGACGAACGTTTGAAGAGCTGGGAAGAGCTTGTTCTTAAATAACACAGTCGTATTCGAACATTCGGTGACCGGATCTTGTACTATGTTCCATCCAATCTGATCCCTATAGCTAGGAGGTCTGAGGATATTCCCCATCGCGCGGGGCAAACAACTGTAAACATGTTTTCGTTTAACAATATTCAATCTGTTGTTCGTATTATATTAAGCCGCCTTTACTGCGAACATCAACCCCCTGGGGACCACTCCCGCGCTTAGCTTCGCCACCTCCACCCAGTTTTGGCCACTGCTTGATGCACACTTAACCTCGGCCCTTCCGGGTGACTCACTGAAGATTGGTCCGAGTTGAGATCTGAGTCAACACAACCACCAAGTTTATCAGACATTTTAATCGAAGTAGAGTGACTCACTTGTTCGCAGGGACGTTACAGACCTGGGCAATACATCCATTCCTACGTGAATATAGGGTTTATAATTCGATTATTTCCCGCAGCTGTAGATCGACGTCATGCATATGGGTTTTTGGATCTCATCTCACGAGAATTCATATACCAAATAACAAATAGAATCCGAATGTGCTGTAACCAGAAGAAATATGGTTCCTGTAAGTGAGAGTGTCCAGCGGTTTCCAATAAACCCCAAGACCAAGTGTTCCGCAAGTGGGCGTTGGTTGGTGCCCCTTGCGTCAAGCCCGTCGTCGGTTTATGGTTGATCCGGGTGAGATCCGCATATGCATGCACAATGGTAAATCATGTGAATCATGTGAATATTAAAGTTACATGTTGTGGTTTTAGCGTCGGAAAAGCAGTCACACTGACATAAGCGCGGTTTTGGTGGGTGACTCCACTCAAATTTTTCTGTGCTTCATTTCTTCTTCACCACATTTCCTCCTTCACTTCATCCTTTCACCGCTTCATTTCACAGCACTTTCCAGCATCACAAAATGGGTAAAGAAAAGACTCACGTCAACGTGTATGTTCCCCCGCCTTGTTGCTGCTGCAGACTGAGCTAATGGACTAGTGTTGTCATTGGGTATTAGTGCGCTGTGCTTCCCTGTTCTAACTGCAGACACGTCGACTCTGGCAAGTCCACCACCACAGGACATCTCATCTACAAATGCGGTGGTATCGACAAGCGAACCATCGAGAAGTTCGAGAAGGAGGCCGCTGAGCTCGGAAAGGGCTCGTTCAAATACGCCTGGGTCTTGGACAAACTAAAGGCCGAGCGTGAACGTGGTATCACCATCGACATTGCCCTCTGGAAGTTCGAGACTCCCAGGTACTATGTCACCGTTATTGACGCCCCTGGCCACCGTGATTTCATCAAGAACATGATCACCGGTACCTCGCAGGCCGACTGCGCTATCCGTATCGCCCTCTCTGTGACCGCTGCTGATTCTAGTCATCATCGCCGCTGGTGTCGGTGAGTTCGAAGCCGGTATCTCCAAGGACGGACAGACCCGTGAGCACGCTTTGCTCGCTTACACGCTCGGTGTCAAGCAACTCATCGTTGCCATCAACAAGATGGACACCACCAAATGGTCCGAGTCCCGATTCGAAGAAATCGTCAAGGAAACCTCCAACTTTATCAAGAAAGTCGGTATGTATTCCTTCGTGATCTTTCTTATATTCAGGTTACAACCCCAAGACCGTTGCCTTCGTCCCCATCTCCGGATGGCACGGCGACAACATGATTGAGAAGTCCGCCAACATGCCCTGGTTCAAGGGTTGGCAAAAGGAGTCCAAGGCCGGTGCCTCCAAGGGATTCACTCTCCTTGAGGCCATCGACTCGATCGAGCCCCCCGTCCGACCTTCCGACAAGCCCCTCCGTCTCCCTCTCCAGGATGTGTACAAAATCGGCGGTATTGGAACAGTCCCCGTCGGCCGTGTCGAGACCGGTATCATCAAGGCCGGCATGGTCGTCACCTTTGCCCCCGCGAACGTCACCACGGAAGTCAAGTCCGTCGAAATGCACCACGAAACTCTCGTCGAGGGTCTCCCAGGTGACAACGTCGGATTCAACATCAAGAACGTCTCTGTCAAGGAAATTAGACGTGGTAACGTCTGCGGTGACTCCAAGAACGATCCCCCCAAGGGATGCGACTCTTTCAACGCCCAGGTCATCGTCCTCAACCACCCTGGTCAAATTGGCGCTGGATACGCACCAGTCTTGGACTGTCACACCGCTCACATCGCTTGCAAGTTCGCTGAGCTCCTTGAGAAGATTGACCGACGCTCCGGAAAGAAGTATGTTTGTTCGCTATATCAAAGCTAATCCATAGGATTGAGGATGCACCCAAATTCGTCAAGTCTGGTGATGCCGCTATCGTAAAGATGATTCCCTCCAAGCCAATGTGTGTCGAGGCTTTCACTGACTACCCCCCTCTTGGTCGTTTCGCCGTCCGCGACATGCGTCAAACCGTCGCCGTCGGTGTCATCAAGAGCGTCGACAAGAGCGAGAAGGCCGGCAAGGTCACCAAGGCCGCCCAAAAGGCAACTGGAAAGAAATAGATACCAAGCGCACGAGATTGGGTGGGACAGATGTCTGTTGGTAGAGATGTGTGTATCATCGAGCGTGTGATTTGGATAATCTGTTGAAATGGTTTTTGATGTTTAATGGTTGTCGTACGGGCAGCTATAGATATATTTTTGTTTCTTTTGTTTATTGCGTGCGTGGGGCTAGGTCCGCGCTTGCAATATGATTTAGTGTGTAGTCTCATTTCGCTTTGGTTGGTTTGGTAGTGAATTCAGCACATGAATTATCAATTTCTGGTCTTGAGAGGGTGAACATGTTCCAAGAAGTGTATGTATTTTCAACTACGAAAGAAAGAGAATAAGAAGCTAAATAATTCCCAGCTAAATATATTCCCCAACGTGCTACACCTACTTGCGTTGTCCGTAAGCCCTGGTTGCGTATGAACCACCCTCGACAATGACATCTGCGGGGTTTTGGGGCTTGCCAGAGAAGTAGTTCTCGAGGATCGTCTTGACACCGGCGGCGTATCTGGCTTGGGCATCGAGCGTGGTTCCGGACATATGGGGAACCATGGCGTTTCCACCGGCCTCACCCTTGTATGACATGGTGCGCCATGGGTGGTCTTGGGGAGCGGGTTGAGGGAACCACACGTCACCACCGTATCCACGGAGTTGACCGGTCTTGAGGGCCTCGGCGACATCTGAAGTTAGCGAGATCCAACGATGTGAATACCTTCGCGGACGCAGATGGCTCCACGGGCAGTGTTGACGAGCCATGCACCCTTCTTCATCTTGGAGATGAGTTCCTTGTTGAACAGACCCTTGGTCTTCTCGTGGAGAGGGCAGTTGATGGTGACGATATCGGCCTGAGCAAGCATCTCCTCGAGGCTCTCGACTCGTCGGCAGCCAATTTCCTTGGTGGCTTCAGCGGAGAGAGGTTGGTAGTCGAAGTAGAGGAGTTCCTTGCAGTTGAAGGGTACGAGACGTCTCAAGACACGTTCTCCGATACGTCCGATACCGACGGTGGCGACGACCTTGCCCTCGATATCGAAGGAGTCCTTGGCGACGGCAGCGACGTCCCATTCACCACGAGAGATCATCTCGTGCGAGGGGACAAAGTTGCGGACGAGGGCGAGCATGGTCAAGACGACGTGCTCGGCGACGGAGACGACATTGGACCCAGTGACCTCGGCGACGAGGATCTTGTGCTCGTTGGCGGCGTTCAAGTCAACGTGGTCGGATCCTGGCGGTTAGCAAGCCAATTGGGTTGGGGGGGCAATTACCGACTCCGGCAGTGATGCAGGCCTTCAACTTCTTTGCCTTCTCGATACGCTCACGGTTGATGTATCCGGGATGGAAGGGTGTGGTGATGACGATCTCGGCATCGACGATTTCCTTGTCGAGGGTCGAGTTGGCGCCCTCCTTGTCGTCGGTGACGACGTAGGTGTGGCCCTGGGACTCGAGCCACTCGCGGATGCCGAGCTGGTTCTCAACGGTTCCGAGCAACCGGGGCTCCTGCTGGGCCCATTTCCCGCCCTTGTAAAAGACAGCTAGAACTTTGACCTGTGCGGTTAGTGGCGGGCAGACCGCAGGGGAGATACCATTGTGCAAGATTGTTTGTGCGGACGACAGTAAGCTGCAGCAGTTAGCTAGCACGGACACAGCAGCAGCAGAGAAAGACAGACAGAGGACGTACGTAGGAGATAGTGATGGGAGGAGAGTCAGTTGAGAAAGGATGCAGACTGCGTGTGCAGCGGACATAAGAGCTGTTTTATTATGGCAGCGGGCGACAACAGCCTGGCTCGGCGGGCAAAGGTGGGGACACTTCTGGCCATCCATTGGCCGGATCCTGCTGCCGGGGTGCGGGGTGCGACCATCGGCAGACACCGGATCCTCCACCCGTCGAAAACACCCGACACGAGATATGGGTCGTGCTTCCGTATACGGATCCAGAACCCGGCAGACTTGCTGTCATCGTAACACTTGGTCCTTGGGTCTTCTTGTTTTTTTCTTTTCCTGCGGTCCGGTTTTCTGTTGTTTTGCTGTCAATTGACTAAATATTGACAGTCATGCTTGGGAAATACCACTCTTTCGGGGCATCAATTCCTGTGCCGTGTGCGGATCTACGTCATGTGGCCACCGACACACCGACGATTGCCGAAGTTCCGCAACCTTAAAGGGACTACTGCAGCCGAGGACCCTCAGACTGACAAGGACAGTCTGCTGGCAGTCGTCTCAGGCAGTTGCAATCGTGCATATTTCCTCGAATTCATCCAATTGACCTCCTACAAGCAAAGTTCCCTTCCTTCCTTCGATCGGACTCCTGTAGGTGATACAAACTGACGTGGAATACCGTCGTCAGCACTTCACGTCCCATATCTCTGAAGGAAGTTCACCAGCAGTCCCAACGACTAAACCGGCACAATCCACACTCTCAATAGCAATGGCAAATCCAATGTCTGTGTCGAGAAACCAACATCCGGCATCGCGCATTGAAAGTCTCTGTCCCCGTTGTTTCGCCGAATATCGATCCCTAGCAAACTTGCTTAACTTCCTTGTGAAGTCTCGACACCGACGGAGGCAGCATTAGCATCAAGCTTGATACGAGTTCGATAGACAACGAGGATAAAGACTTTCAATTCGCGATCGACGATCTGATCATGTCCAAGGCACGTCCTTGTCGTTAAAGGGGATTACTCGGTGCCCAAAGTAATACGATTCAACGACTCCGGACTTCGGAGTATGGCAATTTTAGTATCCCACAACTTACACACGACTTGCAGCTGCGGACAACATGGTTCGATGTGGTGCGTTATTTCTGCATCCTGTCATAATAATACATTATACAGCAGATGTATTTCCGTTACGATAAAATTATCGACGGGGGCTTCTATTTAAAGACACACACACACAGATGTGTTTGTATGCGCAGGCAATTTCGTATATTAGCGGGAAATAAGAGTGGCTATGGTCGTGTTGAATACGCGCCGGCAACGCCGTTTGCGGGTCACGCACACACACACGCGGGTGGGATGATCCTTATTGTGCGCTTGCATGTCCGAAGCCTACAATAGGCAGACACAGTCTGATGGCCTGGTTCTGCGCATGATTGTTTGTAGCGCTGAGGGATTTTAATGCGTCGCAAAGGAGATGGCAGGGCTTGGCATATACATACATGTATTCAGGCACTTTTTTAAGATCTTTATCGCCGGCCCCACAGGTGGAAATTGTTCCATGAGGGTTCGGTCTACGGGGAGTTTTGCATGCGCAGTTTGTACGTACGTTGAATACACAACAACTGAAACCAATTTGAATCCCTGAGAGACAATCTATGGCCGAAGTGATTCGCCAAAGCTTGCCGACTCAGGCTTATATACATATATATATTGCTGCACCCCTGAAACGGCATTTCGGGGAAATTACGCGTACGCACAGATCGCAATGCGCCCACCAATCAACAAACTTCATCGCCGTCCGAGCCACCTCTTAAACCTGATCATACAAAAGGTCCGTCCCGTGTTCTCATCTCCCTGCGCCAATGAGGCTTGCCGTACGCTCCTGAATGCTCTAAATTTAGTTCGTATTTATCGACGCTTGGACCGTTGCACGCTCTTTCCTGTTGACATTAAATTGGCATGTCGGCTATTGGAGAGTCCGGAAAGCTTGCTGGGCTCATTTCCCTGAATGTCCGCGTCCGCTCGCTCGGAATCATATGCTTGGGTCTCCTGTGCCCCCTTTTGTTGGGCGTGCTCTTATATATGGATGGCCCTGCTGCACCGCACACCAGAACTCAAAAGCTTCTCGTCGTCGTTCGTTGAGACACTCCCAGCCAGTCCCGGCATAGTCATTCTTTTGAAGCAGTTCTTCGATCGTTTACGCATCGTTTATATACACCGTTGAGAAGTCTTTCAGTCCGCTAAATACATCGAAATGCGCTACTCAACATTTCTACTAGGCGCCTTTGCCTCGCTTGGACTCGTCCATGCTTTCGCTGCCCCTGAGGCCGTCCCCGAGGCATGGGACGACGAGAGCGATTGGTCCGATGAGTTCACAGACTGCGAGGAATCTGGTCCTGTCTCGTCGCTCATCCCGGCGTCGTCCCACTTTCACCACCACTCTCACCCTCCCCCTCCCGCGTCAATTACCACCACGACGACCACGACGACCAAGCACCACCACCACCACCCTCACCCCTTCCCCATCATCACCAAGACCGTCATCGTCATTGTCGAGGAGTTCACCCGCTTCTGCACTGGACCCACCACCATCTCGGAAGGAACCGTCACGGTCACAGTCACGGAGCCCTGCACCGTCACATTCAGCACCGGCGGACCGTTCACCCTTACCAAGACCATCCTCGAGTGCTTCACCACCACGACCGAGTACTTCTTCGAGGAGGACTGCGGCTGCAAGGGCTGGCCATATGCGTCGGGCCATGGTTTCACGCCTCTGGTCATCCCTGAAACTGCCTACCCCACCAACGAGGCGTTTACCACTGAATGGTCTGGTTCCGGCAGCGGAGGATCTGGTTCCGGCAATGGCGGAGGATCTGGTTCCGGCAATGGCGGAGCTGGAGGCAACAATGGCGCAGCTGGTGGCACATCTTACCCCAAAGCACCTGTCGTGACAGGAGCCAAGGCCGCAGGCGCAGCCGGTGCCAGCACCGCCGTCTTCACCGGCATGGGCTCGCGAATGGCGACCGGCCTCTTCGGCGTCGTTGCCGGCGTCGTCGCCATCATGGTTCTATAGAGGAGTGTTTAGGGGTGTTGTTTGGATCGATGGGATCGGGGATTGTTTGGTCGTCGTTTGATACAGGGGATACTACTTATTTTCAAAAACCTTTTGTCTCTTTCAGACCCCTCGTTGTCCAGGAGTCTCGGGGGTAATCCACTTTTGTATTATTCCACGTCTTGTTTCTGTAGCTGCCATAGCGCGGTTAGAGGGGATAATTTTTAACTTCTACTACATAAATACCATTAATTTTCTTCTTTTATTCCTGAGCCGTCATGTCTGTCTTTGTTCAGTTCATGAAGCTGCAGGATGATGGCGAGATGCGTGTCAGATACCTGCTAACCGCTTGTTTACGGAGGACACAGGGTATTCAAGGGGCGAGATCTGAAGATCCACCACTAATGTGTAGTTGCCATAGAAACAGTTTCACTGCGCACATCGGATTATCCAGTGCAGGCATTCCAGTTCTCTGGAGTTCAGTAAGCCCCGGTTTCAACGCAGGTCTATCGAGAGGCCCTTCCCTTGAACCTTCGCCGTGAGCACATGCTCAGAGCGGATGGCAGTCGATCCAGCTAATTCAGCTGCCGCCGGTAGTTCAACTCAACTCGGGGACACCCTTCAACTCCTCCCGATCGACAAGGTGTTTCCAATACAGATCGGGTCTGAGGTTTTCAAGATATCGTACCGTCTGCATGGCTGTAGAGTCTGACTTGTAGTGGCAATGCCCTGAATTCTGACTCTCCGAGTTACTTTACGCAATTCTTCACCCTACATTCCGGAGAGAATTTGCGGACTCTGTATATCGATCGGGATCCGGCTATCTTCAAGGACATTGTGCGGCACTTACAGGGGTATTTAGTGACTCCTCGGAATGAAGAGCATTTCGTGTACTTGGACTGTTTGACGGGAATTGATATCTAGATACCTATACAGCGATGCGATCTACTATAAATTGCCTCGACTGCGACAACGTCTGTTTCGGGATTTCTATGTACGGATAGGGGGCACGAGTTTCCAAATACCGAGGGAACTGTTCAATGATGCGCGACAGAAGGGTGATCGAAAGAATTTCTTCTCAATGGGTAGGGATGGCGTCGAGACGCGTGCGTGCTCATGAATAGGTTTTGGATCAGCGATGGGGAGCCCGTTTCCCGATGACAGGATGTTCCCACAATTGCAGATGGAGAATTTCGATGCTGAGAAACAGTTACGGCCACCATACTTGACGCCGCCGAAACTCTCGCGGTCGTCGGCGAATTTCGACGATATCCTCAAATGTGTGCACTTTGCTTGGAACGTGTGCTGATAATAGACATGCAAGGATATGAATTGGATATCACGAGTGATGTACATCGACGGAATCTGCTCAAGGACTCCAAGTTCTACAACCTGCGGCATTTGACTGAGATACTGACCCCGGCAAAAGTATATCACAATCCTTTCCGAGGGAATGCAGCTGAGATCCTCCTTTCCATCAACGATTTTCGGCCGAACAATAGTCGAGTGGGGTGGATTGAAGGACAGCCCTTTGGCTGGATGGAGTATAAACGGCCCCACGACATTGACAAGGATGCCATGGATTTAGTTGTCCAGATTGACGATGACGGCATCGTGGTGGGTGGCGGAAAGATCATGTTGATCAATCGGCAAGCAGTAAGGGCAGTCAAGACACTCAAAGAATGTGCCGAAGGGCGCAAGCCGGAAGTTCACCACGGAGCCCTGAATGGAGGTCAAGAAGAGATCGCTGTAAGGATCAATATTCCTCCGGAATGTTATTGTCTATTTGATGGCGAAGAACACTGTCCCGTGGTAATAGGCACTCCTTCACCAACGGCTATTACAGCCCCGGCCCCAGAGAACGGAGACGATAGTCCGGCAGCCAAGAAACGGAAATTAAGTGAAGATCAACAGAGATTGTCATCAGCAGCGTCCGAGTTCACCGCCCTTGAAAAGGAAAAGGAAGTTCCGAAAGCGTTGGTCTTGAAACGAGGGTTATGGCGGGTAAAGGTACGGGGACAACCTCCACCGCCGACACCGGAAGGCGACCTTGCGCAGCCAGCAGGTCAACCTCTTGGAGCAGGGAGACGTGTTATGATATTGGTGGGAGTCAAATTGGAGGGCTGGACAAAGGAAAGGGGGTTTTCAAAGGAGATAGCCTGGTTGTAAGTGTATCTAACGGTTAAGGTGGGCTGGGCGTTCAAGGAAATCTATTTTAAGTCCTCGGATGATGTCGTCTGTTTGCCTGAAATAAACCGCCGGTTTCTCCGATTGGGGGAGAAACAGGCTTATCGGATGGTTTTCCCAGAGAGAAAAGCGCCGAGCTGGGATCGATTGGTTCATTCGAGCGAGATTGAATGAAATAGCAACATACCGATGAGATTTGTCGCTTGGATCGTGCAGAACCTGAGACAAGCTAATTGCATTCCTCGTACCTAGGAGGCCTCGGGGAGAGAACAGGAACAAGGGGGAAGGGGCTGAGTATATGCATTCCTCATGCAGGACCAAGACTGTCAGATTGATTGGACAAGACAGGACTTTTGTGGAGAGGGGGCGCAGAATCGCGTCCTCAGAGCAATATTAGCGAAGGTGCTTTTAATTGGCGTGTTGCCGTGGCAACATGGCGGAATTCGTGCTCTCATTGGTTCCTTGCTCGAGAAATCATTCGCTGGTCACGAATCTCGATCCTTCACCATGGACGCGGTGAGCAAACGATGGCAACGATGCGATCTCCATCAGCCTTGGAGAGAAACAGGGCCGTTTGTTTGTTTTGTTTCGTCGAGCGCCTTCCCGAACGCCATTGCCGCTTTTCGAAAGCTGCGCGATTACTCGGCTTCGGTCGCTGACGGGGGATGTGCATGGAGGAGGCGTCAAGCGAGGGGCTCCTGTCGAGCAAATTGAATGGGCGAGATGAGTCGCCCCAGCCCCTTCAAGCAGCGGAGCATCAGTGGCTTCGTTAAGCTCCTCGCGCAATCCTATGCGAGCCACTCAGGCCTGGCAGTCGATATGTTCAATCCAGCGGGCCATGCACACATCGGAAAATTAACCTCCAACCCCTGCATCTTGCTCTGTGCAGTATCTGGCGCCTTCTCATTTCCCCATCACGCGAACCATCTGCACTCCTTTCGCGCGCGAACACGATACGCGCAATTCACCTGACGGAGGCTTCTGGGCTATAACTATCGCACCATGCCGCCGGCTGCCTCTCTCAACCCACCGTCCGTCGACAACCCACGCACAACTGCAACTACTCGGTCAACCGACCATTTCTTTCCTTTAGAAACACCATCCTTAGGTTTTCAACCTTTGCCATTCCTTAGAGAACTCTTGTCAGTCTCACTGCACATTCATTTGTTGCGGCTCTACACATATCTTCACGGCCCTACGCCAACATGAGAACATTCAAGGCTTTAGCTGCCTTGACGCTACTGAGCGCAGTCGCTCTACCACAATTCGCCTCTGCACAGACAACGACCGCCGATGTATGCTGGTTTTTTGAGTAAGCTAATGTTTAGGCCCCAGAAGCTGAGGTCACCGTCTACGTCACCGAAGATGCACCAGATTCAACGTCAACCTCATCGGCAACGGCTATGTCCGCGCTGTTACAGAATCCAAACTTCTCCAACGACAGCGCCCTCCTGAGCAGCGCACCTATCCCCATCAACTCCACCCTAAACACCACCGAGGGCGTCTTCAAATTCTCCTACGATGTACCATCCAACCTTTCGGCCAAGATCAACGGTTCAAGACGTTACTTTAAAGACGGACGGGACTTTATCTACAAGAAAGAGGACATCAATATCGAGGTTGATGCGAACATTGAGATCATTGTACAAGAATTTTGCGACCTTTGCAATGATCGATCGAATCGTTCCGACTTTCACGTTTTCACTTATGTATTATCTACCCAAGACTCCTTCTGATCTGTAGACCAAAACTGTCACTGACACTGTTGCTGGAACAGCATCTGCGTCGTTACTGCCCACCAACCGCGGACCAATGCCCACGGGAACATTCCCTGTGGCAACCCGCCAGCTCGTGGCAGTCACTACACACTTTCCTTCCCCTACTGTATGGACATACAACTATGCCTATCGTCGGGAAACTCGCCAGATGGTCCGCACGATCACTGAAGCAATGGATGTTGTATATTGGCAATACGAAAATGTCGTTATCACCAAGGCTTACGATGCCGTCGTCACTACATCTCAAGCTACCCAGACTTTGGTTCAATCGACTCGTTCTTCGGTTGTTCAAGTCGTCACGGAGCCCACAACGATCACCATCGATGCTGATTTCACTATCACCGTTTCTGTCGTTCCTACCACTCTTTCGTACTACGTTGTCGTCCCCACGACTATCTACAGAACTGTCGATGTCGAAGTGACCACCGTTAGAACCCAGAACGTTGCTGCGGTCTCCACTACTCCCGCTGCTACAGTCCAACCGGCTCTGCCTCCTCAGATCACCAGTTTCTCGGTTCAAGTCTTCTACGTGACTGAGACTATCTACATTGGTGGCATCACCCGAGTTGTTCCCTATGTTACCACCTTCAACAAGGCCGAGCCTATGGTCGTCACGAAGACAGTTACCACCACTCAAACGAACGGAGCTGTTGTTACGCAAACTGTCACAGTTACCGACACTGCCTCTGCATCTCTCCTTGCTGAGTCGCGTGGTCCCCGCACTGTCACGTTGACCACTACCACAGTCATCGGTGGAACCCCATCCGTCACTTCCAGCCCGACTACTTCGACTCTGCCAAATACTTTCCGGGTTATCGAGATCAAGACCATCACCATCGGAGACAGACCTGTTACCCAACGATGCGAAGTCAACAAAATTGCCCGTCCCAGTGTCATTCTTCGCGGCCGCATTCGCATTCAGATTACAATTGTCATCGAGATCTTCGAGTTCTTCTTCTTCGAGCTTGGGGAACGTCATACTTCTACCACCACGGTCACCTCAACTGTTACCGTTGGAGTTGATCCTACACAAACGGCAACTGGCAACATTACCGCTACGGACTCCGGTAACTCTACTGCTTCTCGCACTACGGGCCAGCTTAACGTCATCACCACGGGAGGTGTGAGCACATCCACCCCAGCACCGGTCGCTATCTCGTACGAGATCGACTTCACGGTCATTGCTATTATCAATGGATACTTCTACGGATTCTGCCCTTGTGGATCTCAGATTTGCGGACGCCCTCAGAGCACCCTTGATGCCCCAGGAAGCAACAGCTCTGTCTCCACTGGCAACAACAACAATGTTCCCTTCCAATTCGTTGTCACCGAAACCGGTCTTCTCGTTACGACCTCTCTGGAAGTTGTCTACCTCGAGAGTTTGGCAAATCCTTGCCCTATCGTATTCGGATCCTCTGGACAAACCACTGCAATTGTCTCCGTTGTCGAGAGCATCAAACTCGTTTGGATCGTCAACACCGATGGCAGTCTTAGTGGTTACCGTAACGGTATTGAACTTGTGTTCTTCACCTGTACCGAGGTGTCCGGGCAAGTCCAGCTCTTCGCTGGAGATTCCGCTAGTTTCTTTGATCTTAAGGTCTGCACTCAGATTGTGTTGAACGTCAACAACACGAGCGGTGGCGGACATACTCCTGGTGGACAAAACACCGGCGGAATCGGAGGCAGCAATTCTACCACTGGAAGCAACTCAACTACCGGCGGCCACGGAGGCCACGGAGGCCATGGAAATAACAGTACCAACCCTGGACACGGTACATTCCCAGGTGGATTCAACACCAATGGGACCTCGAGCAGCTCCGGCTCTAGTTCCAGCTCCAGCTCTAGTTCCGGCTCCAGCTCTGGTTCCGGCTCAGGCTCTAGCTCCTCCGGCTCTAACTCTGGCTCCAGCTCTAACTCCACTTCCGGCTTCAGCGGTTCCTCCAGCTCCAGTGGCTCCTCCAGCTCCAGCGGTTCCTCCAGTTCCGGCGGTTCCTCCAGCTCAAGCGGTTCTTCGAGTTCAAGCGGTTCTTCGAGTTCGAGCGGGGGCGGTTCTTCCAGCTCCAGCTCCAGCTCCAGCTCCAGCTCCAGTTCAAGTAGTTCCAGTTCCACAACCAACAACTTCTATACGATCAACAATTATTTCAACAATATTGTCCAGAATGTTCAGAACAATGTTAACGTAAACTCTGGTAACACGATCAACTCTGGTAACACGATCAACTCTGGTAACACGATCAACTCTGGTAACACGATCGGCTCGGGAAATACCATCTACAACAACTCAACCTCGATCAACAACTCTGTGACGAACAATAATGTCAACAACACCAACATTAACAACTCGGTGACAAATACCAACTCTGGTAACACGAATTCTGGTAACACAAACATCAACATTTCCAACTCTGGCAACACAAACTCCGGGAACACCAACTCTGGTAATACCAACTCCGGGAATACCATCTCTGGAAATACGATCAACGTTGATGCATCTGACAACTCGGTGACCAACAACAACAAAACTACCATTGTCAACAACGATTCATCGTTCAACAACTCTGGTATCATCAATGTGAACTCCCCTGGATCCACCAATGTCAACAACTCTCCTGGATCGACGGTCAACTCTCCTAGCACGACCAACAACAATAACAGCACCACAAACAACAATGGTGGTTCAAGCTCCCCCTCGACGACTTCTTATCCAGCTGGCTCTTTCTCCATTGGAGGGGAGATTGACGGAGAGGCAGTCATCCTCATTGCCGTCAATGGTCAACTTCAAGCGGTCACCACCTCTTCTGCCCAGGGTGTCGTCTTCCGGGCCATCGTCGATGGTGTCCTTGAGGATACTGATGGCAACTTCTATGGTATCGTCGAACTTGGTGCTCCTATTACCTTCCGGGACACTCGATTTGCCAACCGATTTGCCAAGCGAGATGTCACTATTGTCTGGGAAAATGGTCCAAATGGCCCCATCGCAACGTTCAACGGCCAAACTCTCGTTTACTCTTCGTGCGGAGGCAACGGTACCAACACCATCAACCTCGACACCAGCGCTGTCAGCGGCTGTGGTACTTTTACTCCTGTCACGACTACCCCTGGAGCGACTCCCCAGGACGTTGTCAGCACACCCCCGAACTCGTCACCAACTACGACCGCACCAACCACCACGCCTACACCTCCCTCCTCGACTGCCACTGATGCACCCACGACCACTGCAACAGGTACATCCACTGGCACCGATACTCCTACCACGACTACTACACCCGAGCCATCTGCAGCTCCATCTTCCGCTCCCAGTAGTGGCACCAACGGCACTACAAACAACACCGTTACACGAAGGGGCATGAGGAAGCGATATACCATGAACAAGCTAAGGTATTGAGGGGGATATTGGGAAGGTATAACTCGTTGAGCGAGGAAGGCTGGATCCTTGGGGTGGGGTGATTATCATACGGGATGGTTAATATGGGATCTAAAAGGCTTGCATTGTCGAGAATCTAGAATTGTTTACTGTTTGATCATGTTTTAGTGTTATAGGATGCTCCATGCATTCAATCATAATATCTTAAAATTATATTATCCTTGCTTAAATGCTTTGCTATTACATCGTTGTCCTCCCGCTTCGGGAATTACATGACCCTACACACACTGATGTATCTAATAATGCGATTCCCCCACCTTCACATGTCAAGTCTCAATTTGAACAGATCTTTTTGAAGGATCTCGTCCTTTCTTTCCAAGAGCTCATTGACGTCCCAATTGGCGCTGATGTATCTACCGCCCAACCACGCCCTGTCAATGCCCGGGTCGTTCAACTCACTGGCAAACCAGACAGCGAGACCACCCGCAATATCAGGCGAATCAATAGCAACCTGCACCGATCCAGGAGGCATGTATTTTTCTAGTAGTTCCGTCACGACCGCCCCCGGATGGATCAAATACGTATTGATTCCCTTTGCAGTATTCTCCGTATGAAGATATTCTACATTAGACAGACGATGGGGTTAAGGGCGTACGACCAAGTCTGATAGAGCCAGTTTTGCCAATGGTGTATCCGCTTGGACATTGATATTGGACGACGATAGGCTCGATAGCAGCATTGGAAGAGATGTTAATGATTACTCTTCTGGCTGGAGGAGAAGATTGATTGATAAAGTGCCTGGAAACGAGAAATGTGCCCAAGATGTTGGTCTGAATGCTTCCCCACCAGGTCGCTACAGGGATATCGGCGAGAGGTTGATAATGTTCGGCCTGTCCAGCACAATTGACCTTGCACATTAGCTCCTTCGTATGGCGTAAATACCAGCACATCGAGTGGTCCCAGGACTTCTGAAGCTCTCCGGAATATCTCGGCCACGCTGCCTTCATCGGCAATATCTCCAGCTTGGTAACCAACGAGAACAGCAGGGAATTCCTCCTTGATGACTTTCTGAGTCTGCACGAGTTGTGTCTCAGTCCTAGAAACGAGGAATACACCCCGTGCGCCGGCCTTTGCAAAGCTCTGTGCTATGGCCTTTCCAATTCCGCGACCACCGCCTGCATTCAGCTTCCCCATCAAGATCGCATTACCAGTGACAATAACGTTTTTCCCGCTGACTGCCCCGGAGAGCGTTGTGGACGGATCGATGGCGGAGTAAAGCTGATGATGCACTGTCTTTGTAAATTCGTTGAACATGACGCAGAGGCCGTTGACGCGGGATCGGAAGTGGGAGCAATGTTGTGTTCATTCATAATTGGGATATGCGTTGTTAAATATGTCGTTGTTCGGCGGCCGCTGTAGGTCCATGCACAGGGGCGCGGACCCAGAAAGTCTATTTGCCTGGTATCCAATAAGGCGGGTTTTGTCTCATCTCAACTGGTCAAAACGCGGATTGAGTACAATGTACCTAAATTTCCACCATTGATGCAGTACATCCATGTCATGCATACCGGATATGCTAAATACTTTGCCTTGTTCACTTGGAATTCCACGCATCAATCAATAGCCATCTATACAATATGAACGGCCTCGGAGTTGGTTCTGGGCGTGGCTTATCGATTGGATAGGACGTTGCCCAGTCCCTGCGGGACCAAAATGCGCAAGAGTAGGATCTGATAGACAATGTCTGTTCATGTCGCGGGGGACTAAGGAGGATGATAGTGTCACTGCTTATCCTGATCAGCGGGTTGTGGTAGCCTATTTCCTAACTAACCGCATGGAAGCGCAATCCTTGCAGAAAAGTAAGTAGGGGTGGCTTAGCGGACGCCGCTTTACGGGTGGCTTCGGACTTCATAGTTCGCGAGGACAGAAGTAACCGCATTTTGACATCCGGACTCCCTAAGCCAAGATGCAAGATGCAATCCAATTGAATTTGGTATCTCACAGCTCAACAGCCACCACTGTGCGGTGAGTTTAGACTGTTCAGATCTGACCATACTGCTACCAAACTTGGTGCCGAGCCGCCCGTTGAGTCCCATCGTTCGGGGACCAATCATAGCAGGATGCTTCACGTTTGAGATCGGATGACCAGAACATCTAAGCGCAGAGCACGACATTTCATAGATGCTGCTAATATTGCGAAGAAAGGATTAAATTCTTTGCAGAGAGTGCATCTCGCGGATGTGGTTGAAGGCAGAGATCCGGTTGGAGGCAGGGAATGCAGGACACACAAACAAGGCACTCGCTTTAGATTGGATCGCGTGTGGCGATGGCAGTGATTGGCCGACAGCACGGGGATGCCTTCCAATTTTATTGTGATTTTCACCTAATATGAAAGGCGCGAAGCCAATAAACAGGCGATTCTGGCCGACCATTTTATTTGGACGGGCCAACCAAGCAAAGCAGCTCAAGCAAAGGCCAATCTTGAGAGATTCAGACCCACGCAACGCACAGACCACACACACCACCCGCAAAAGGCCGTTGCACACCATTTGTCTCTGCCGCACCAAAAGCGACGAGCAAGGACCGCACACCCACGCAGGCCGCCAAACGGGTGCGAGTCGCCCACTTGATCGCACGCTGCTGTTTTGGGCAGACGTCCAATGCCAGCAACTGCAAACGTTGCCGCCAAGAGCGACAACAGCAGGGCACTTGCGAACGAAACAGAGAAGTTGGGCAGTTCGTCTACAAACCCATTCGAGCCTTCGTCCGCTTCTCTATTTCCGAATGGCGATCTGAAAGAGCAGGGCTACATGCACAAACGACGCGACCGCGCTGTTGTTGCGCCACGGAAACGCAAAAGAACGCCGAGCATCTATCTCAACAAGTTCAGGGTCCCAATCTACATTCAGTTATGTGTCGTCATTTGTATCTTGTGCGGGCTCTGTGTCATGGTCGTGGCAGTCACAACGGTATTTTCAATTGCTCCCTTCGTCTGACTTTTT
>Ga0302325_10009603_pt1 | contig 21094 bp, 20 predicted proteins | sample Palsa_T0_2_FD_201948 | JGI IMG/M metagenome (GOLD analysis project Ga0302325, IMG submission 201948) | Peat permafrost microbial communities from Stordalen Mire near Abisko, Sweden - Palsa_T0_2 | ecosystem: Environmental > Terrestrial > Soil > Palsa > Peat permafrost | place: Sweden: Abisko...
TTGCCGGATGGATCTGGAGGGGATCGTCTAGAAGAAGCTGGACGCGCCATACCGGTCAGGGCGCGGCGACGCCTGGGTCAAGTCGAAGTGCCGCCAGGGCCACGAGGTCGTTATCGGCGGCTGGACGACCACGAAGGACGCCTTCCGCTCGCTGATCGCAGGCGTCTATCGCGACGGCGCCCTGGTCCATGTTGGCAGGATTGGAACCGGCTTCGGGCGCAAGACCGTCGAGGACCTGATGCCGAAGCTGCAGGCCCTGGAGACCAATGTCAGCCCCTTCGTCGGCGAGGGCGCGCCCAGGAAGACGGCCGGCGTGCACTGGGTGAAGCCGCGGCTGGTCGCCGAGATCCAGTACGCGGGTTTCACCGGCGATGGATCGATCCGCCAGGCTTCGTTCAAGGGCCTGAGAGCCGACAAACCCGCCGCCGAGGTCGAGGCCGAAGCGCCGGCCGACGCCGCCCGGACCCAGCTCAGCGAGCCCGCGCCGACGGCGGCCCGCACGGTCGCGCCCCGCGGATCGGCGGTCGTGATGGGGATCACCATTTCGCACCCCGACAAGGCGCTCTGGCCAGACGCCGGTGACGGAGCGCCGGTCACCAAGCTCGACCTCGCCCGCTATTTCGAGGAGGTCGGCGAGCGGCTGCTGCCCCACATCGAGGGTCGGCCCTGTTCGATGATCCGCATGCCAGACGGCATTTCCGGGGAGCGCTTCTTCCAGCGGCACTCGTCCAAGGGCCGTTCCTCGCTCTTCACCGAGGTTGAGGTCTTCGGCGACAAGAAGCCGTATCTGCAGATCGACCGGGTCGAGGCCCTGATCGCCGCCGCCCAGATCGGCGCGGTGGAGCTGCATCCGTGGAATTGCGAACCCTTCAGGCCCGAGCAGCCTGGCCGCCTGGTCTTCGATCTCGATCCGGCTCCCGACGTCGCCTTCGAGGCTGTTATCGAGGCGGCGCTGGAGGTGCGAGGCCGGCTGGAGCGCCTGGGCCTCGTCAGCTTCTGCAAGACGACCGGCGGCAAGGGCCTGCATGTGGCGACGCCACTGAAGGCCAAGGGCGTCGACTGGCCGACCGCGAAAGCTTTCGCCCGCGATGTCTGCAAGGTGATGGCCGCCGCCGCGCCCGACCGGTTTCTCATCAACATGGCCAAGAAGGAACGCTCCGGGCGGATTTTCCTCGACTACCTGCGCAACGACCGGATGGCGACGGCCGTGGCACCGTTCTCCCCGCGCGGCCGCCCCGGCGCGCCGGTCTCGATGCCGCTCGCCTGGGGCGAGGTGAAGAAGGGGCTGGATCCGGCGGCGTTCACGATCCGGACCGTGCCGGACCTGGCCGCGAAGACGACGGCCTGGGCCGACTATTGCGCCGGCGAGCGCTCGCTGGTCACCGCGATCAGGCGTCTTGGGAAGGTTTGAGGTCCGATCGTTTCGAGTCCTGGCCACGCCGGCGCGTCACGAGCCAGAGCGCGGCCAGAACTGGCGGCGTCAGTAGCTCTATGGCCATCAGCAAAGTGAAGAGCGGGTGTGGCGGACCGACGGTCAGGAAGGATATCGCCCGCCCGACGCCGCCGGCGAAGAACACCACTGCAAGCCAGGGGACCCAATGGCTCCGCCGGGGCCAGTCGCGAGCTGACATGAGCAGCAGAATTCCGTACGCGCCCCAGAACGGGGCGTAGAAGCGCAGCTCGCTGTCCATCGTCGGCGGCCAGGGTTGGCTCAAGGGGCCAGACGAGACGGTCAGGGTCGCGAAGATCCGTTCGGCGGTCCAGGCGGTTTCCTGGGCGCCCAATAGGAGGATCGACAGGCAGATGAGCACTGCGGCGAGGCCCAGAAAAGTCATCAGGGCGCGCAGAATGACGGACGTGGCGAGGCCTCCTCTTCAGGTCACGGCCGCGCGCTCGCGATAGCGCGGATCATCGAAAGCGCGGGACGTGAGGACACCGGCGAGGGTCTCGACCGCGTTCCAGACGTCGGCGTAGGAGACGTAGAGGGGCGCGAAGCCGAAGCGCATCAGGTCGGGAGGGCGAAAATCTCCAATCACGCCGCGCTCTATCAGGGCCTGCATCACCGCGTAGCCGTCGTCGTGGCGAAAACAGAGATGCAGGCCGCGCTCCGCGCCATCGGCGGGGCTGGCGAGGCGAAGCTGCGGGCAGCGGGTCTCCGCAAGGCGTAGGAAGAGGCGGCAGAGGGCCAGGCCCTTGGCCTCCACGGTCGCCATCTCGAGACCCTCGAACATTTCGACGCCGGCCTCGAGGGCCGCGAGCCCCAGGATCGACGGCGTGCCGCAAAGGAAGCGGTCGACGCCGGGGGCCGGCCTGTAGTCGTCGTCGAAGGCGAAGGGCGCCGCATGGCCCATCCAGCCGCAAAGAGGCGAGCCGATCGCCGCCTGGTGGCGCTCGGCGACAAAGAGGAAGGCCGGGGCGCCTGGGCCGCCGTTCAGGTACTTGTAGCCGCACCCGACCGCCAGATCGGCGCCGGCGGCGCCAAGATCCACCGACAGCGCGCCGGCGCTGTGGCTGAGATCCCAAAGGACGAGGGCGCCCTTGGCGTGGGCGCGGGAGGTCATCTCCGCCACGTCCCAGCGCCGGCCGGCCGCGTAGTGGACGTGGGTCAGGACCACCAGGGCGGTGTCCTCGTCGATCGCCGAGGCGAGGGTCTCGGGCGGGGCGAGCCTCGGCTCCACCCGGCTGCCGAGGAGGTCGCGAAGCCCCTGGATCACGTAGAGATCTGTCGGGAAGTTGGCCGGTTCGGTGAGGATGATGCGGCGCGTCGGCGCGAGACCCGTCGCCGCGGCCACGAGCTTGAAGAGATTGACCGAGGTGGAATCGGCCGCCACCACCTCGTTGGGCCTCGCGCCGATCAGGCGGGCGATCTTGGCGCCGATCCTTTGCGGCGCGCCGATCCAATCATGGGTGTTCCAGCTTCTGACGAGCCCCGATCCCCATTCGCGTGAGATCACCTCGGCCAGGCGCGGCGCGGTGGCCCTGGGCAAGGCGCCAAGGGAGTTGCCGTCGAGATAGATGACGCCCGGATCGAGACAGAAGGCGGCGCGCAGAGGGGCGAGGGGATCGTCCCGGTCGAGGGCCTGGATGTGGGCGGGAACGGCGGGGAGCGCGCTCAAGGCTCAGAGCGCCGTCCGAAGGTCGAGCAGCTCGGGAAAGAACCGCCGCTCGAGCGCGCGCGCCAGATAGGAGACGCCGACCGAACCGCCGGTTCCGCGCTTGAAGCCGATGATCCGCTCCACCGTCTTCACATGGGCGAACCGCCACTGCTGAAAGCGGTACTCGACATCCACCAACTTCTCGCCGAGCTCGTAGAGGTCCCACCAGCTTTCGGCGTCGCGGTAGACGACAAGCCAGGCCGCCTCGACCCTGGGGTCGGCCTCGTAGGCTCTGGTCCAGTCGCGACCCAGCTTCTCGGCCGGGATGTCGAACCCGCGCCGCGCCAGCAGGCGCAGGGCCTCGTCGTAGATGCCGGGCTGGTTCAGGGCCGAGCTCAGGGCGGCGAGATTGGCCGGTTCGGCGCGGTGCGCCTCGAGCATGGTCGCGTCCTTGGCCCCCAGTAGGAACTCAAACTCGCGGTACTGCCACGACTGGAAGCCCGAACTCGAGCCCAGGGCGCCCCGGAACCTCGCGTAGTCGAACGGGGTCATCGTGGCCAGGATCTCCCAAGCCTGGATCATCTGGGCCTGGATTCGTCCAAGGCGCGACAGCATCTTGAAGGCCGGCTGGAGCGCATCGACGGCGATCTTGGCCATCGCGCCGCGCAGCTCGTGGATGAGGAGCTTGAGCCACAGCTCGCTCGTCTGGTGGATGATGACGAACAGCAGCTCGTCATGCTCGCCGGTGAGGGGCTTCTGGGCGCCGAGGAGCTGGGTGAGCCGCAGATACCCGCCGTAATCCTTCGCCGCGCCGCTCATGCCACTCGCCCTTACCCAGAACGCCCCAGGCCTTCGCCCTCATGGCATACACCAGGGCCGCGCCGGAAGGTGCGGCGATCGCGGGACCATATCAACGGGTGTTTGCGGTCGGAGGCGGCTGGCCCTAAGCAACCTTCCAATGCTGGACGAGCTGAAGGCGAAGAACCGCAACTGGGCGCAGGCGAAGGTCGCCGCCGATCCGGCCTTCTTTCGGCGGCTCGAAGGCCAGCAGGCGCCGCGCTACCTTTGGATCGGCTGTTCGGATAGCCGCGTGCCGGCCAACGAGATCGTCGGCCTCGATCCGGGCGAGCTCTTCGTCCACCGAAACGTCGCCAATCTGGCCCCGCCTCAGGACGCCAACTACCTCTCGGTGCTGCAGTTCGCGGTCGAGGTCATCAAGGTCGAGCACATCATGGTCGTCGGGCACTACGGCTGCGGCGGCGTCAGCGCCGCCGTGGACGGCCGCCGCCGGGGGCTGGTCGATCACTGGCTGCACCCGATCCGGGAGGTCGAACAGCTCCACCGGCGCGAGCTCGACGCGTTCGAGGACCCGTCCGCGCGCCTGAACCGGCTCTGCGAGCTGAACGTGATCCGCCAGGCCGGCAACGTCGCCTCCGACGTCTTTGTCCAGGACGCCTGGGACAGCGGGGCGAAGCTCTGCGTCCACGGCTGGGTCTATTCGCTCGCCAGCGGACTGATCACCGACCTCGGCGTCACCATGGCGGGGCCGCAGGACGTGGCGCGGGCGATGAACCACCCGCTTGCCGGCTGTTGAGGGTCGGCAGCCGGTCCGAAACTTCAGGCGTCGACAAGCTCGTCGGTGACGACCTCGAATCCGACCAGGAGGGCCGGCCCGAAGGTGGTCGCAATCGCAGTATCGGTGGCGTCGCGCCCACGGGCCATTAGGATGCGGCCGATACGGGGGATCCGGTTGCGGGCGTCGAACGCATACCAGGTCCCGTCGAGATAGACATCGAACCAAGCGCTGAAGTCCATCGGCAGGCTGGCCGGGACGCCGATGTCGCCCAGGTAGCCGGTGCAATAGCGCGCCGGAATGTTCATGCAGCGGCAGAAGGTGACGGCGAGGTGGGCGAAGTCGCGGCAGACGCCCAGCCGGTCGTGGTGGGCGTCCCATGCCGTCTTGGTCGGGCTGGCGTGCTGGTAGCCGAAGACGATGTGATCGTGGACGAAGTCGACGATCGCCTGTACCCGAGCCCAGCCCGGCTCGACATGGCCGAAGAGCGACCAGGCGAGGTTGGTCAGGCGGTCGGTTTCGCAGTAGCGGCTGCCCAGGAGGAAGACCAGGACCTCGTCGGGGAGATCCTGGACCGGCGTCTGGCCAGCATCCGGCGCCTGGAGATCGGGAAGTCCGTCGTCCCGGATCACGAAGTCGGCGCCAAGGACGAGCCGCCCGGCCGGAGCGAGAATCCGGTGACAGATATTGCCGAACCGGTCCTGGTAGATCCTGGACTCGACCGGGGGGTCGGTCCGCAGACTGTCTGGAGTCTCGAGATCGGCCGCGCGCGAGGGGTGGACGCTCACCATCAGGAGCATCGGCGTCGGGGCCGGACACTCGTAGGCGATCTCGAACCCGGCGCGAATACGCATCCCTGTCGCTCGTCCGGCCGGGCGCCCTTACGCCGCCTCGGCCCGAGACGCGGGGGGCCAGGCGCGCGCCTCCGGGGTGGTCTCGGTCGTCACCTCGACTTCGACGTCCATGCCGACGAAATCGGTGGCGAGACCCTCGAAGGACCCGTGGAGAGGAACCGCCTGGCGTGGGTCCCTGGCGATGGCGACACGAATGAGATCGCCGTTGCCGACGATGCCATTGGTCGGATCGAATTCGACCCACCCACAGGCGGGCAGATAGACGCGGGCCCAGGCGTGGGTGTGGCCCGAGCCCCTGGCGGCGACGCCCCTTCTCGCGCGGGCGGGGCTGTAGAGGTAGCCGGAGACATACCTGGCGGCGAGCCCAAGGCTGCGCACCGATTCGATCATCAACATCGCGAAGTCCCGACAGCTGCCTCGTCGCAGCTTCAAGGTCTCGTGGGGGGCCTGGGTTCCAACCTCCAGCCGGGATTTGTAGGAGAAATCGGCGTGGATCGCCCCGGTTATGTCGGCAAGCAGGCTTTGCAGGCTCGTGGGTCCTCGCCGGTTGACGAAACGCCGCGCCCAGCGCTCCACGACGCCGCCCGGATCGGGATAGTGGCGCTCCAGGGATCGAAGCAGGTCGGGCATGTCCTCCGGGCTGTAGGCGAACGGCATAGCCCCTGTGTACGGCTCGATCTCCCCGTCGAGATCGGCGAATGCCGGCAGGGGCGCGTGCTCCAGCCGGACCTTGCTCTCGAAGGTGAGCTCGGTGGCCCTGGCGTCGAAACGAGCGATGCCGACGCAGTTCCCGAACACGTCCTGGACATATCTGAGGCGGCTGGGAGCGGGACTGATGGCGACGTGAGAGGCCAGGACCCGCTGGTCGTAGCTTTCCTGCGGCCGAAACATCATGCGATGCTCGCCGAAGCCCACCGCGCGTCGGTAACGGTAGCGCGTCAGATGTCGAATGGAGAGCGTCGACATTGGACTGCATTGAAACCGATTCGGTAAATCCTCCTTGCAACCTTCTTGCCGCAGGCGATCCCCTGCCCGTGATTGTCGAAAAGGCGGGCGCCCGGCGCCCCTTTCTGTTCATCGGCGACCATGCGGGCCGGGCGATTCCCCGCCGGCTGGGCCGACTGGGTCTGGGCCCAGCGGATCTGGAGCGTCACATCGCCTGGGATATCGGCGTCGAGGGCCTTGGGCTCATCCTCGCCTGCGCCTTGAACGCCTGTTTCATCCGCCAGGCCTATTCGCGCCTCGTCATCGACTGCAACCGCGCGCCCGGATCGGAGTCGTCGATCCCCACCGTCAGCGACGGGACGCCGATACCGGCCAACGTCGGACTTTCGCCCGCCGAGAAGGCCCTTCGGGTCGAGTCGATCTATCGCCCCTATCAGGATCGGATCGGCGCCGAACTCAAGGCGCGGCGCGCAGGCAACGTTAGGACGGTGCTCGTGGCGCTGCACAGCTTCACGCCCAGCCTCGAAGGCTTCGATCGGCCGTGGCGCTACGGCGTCCTGCACCGCGGCGACTCGCCTTTCTCGGCGAGAATGCTCGCCGCCATGTCCGGCGCCCTGGGCGCCCTGGCGGGCGACAACCAGCCCTACGCCATGGACGAGACCGACAACACGGTCCCGCTTCATTCGAGGGGCCACGACATCGACTACCTGGAGCTCGAGGTGCGCCAGGACCTCCTCGGCGAGGCGGACGGCCAGGCGCTCGTCGCCCGGGAGGTCGCCCGGTTCCTTACCGAGGCCGACGCGATCGTGGCGGCTCGCTGAGCTGGGCCTCATTCTTGGGCGCCTGCGCCCATGAATGGTGATTTTCCTGCTGCGCCCGGCGTGACTTGGGCGGCGGCCGGCCTAGACTAGGGAAGCGAACCGGAACCTCGAACGAGGGAGCTGCGAGATCCCAGGTGCGGTGAAATCAGGGCGAATGGCGGCGGTGCGGCCTGCGCCGGCCACGCCGTTCTATCTGCCCGGGCGCGCCTATGACGACATGTTCGCCGCCAGCGGCGCGGTGCGCGCCCACTACCGCCAGCTGCGCGGCCGGATGACGGCCCTGAGCGCCGACGAACTCGCCGACCGCCAGCGCACGCTGGAACAGTCGTTCCTCCTCCAGGGCATCACCTTCACGGTCTACGGCGCCGGCGAGGCCACGGAGCGGATCATTCCCACCGATCTCTTCCCGCGGATCATCCCGGCCGGGGAGTGGGCGCAGATCGAGCGGGGCCTCACCCAGCGCCTGCGGGCGCTGAACGCCTTCCTCGCCGACGTCTATGGCGAGCAGAAGATCCTGACCGACGGCATGGTGCCCCGCGAACTGATCCTCGGCGCCCCGTCCTATCGGCGGGAGATGCAGGGGGTCTACGTGCCCTACGACGCCTATGTGAACGTCAGCGGCGCCGACCTCATTCGCGGCGAGGACGGCGGTTTCTTCGTCCTGGAGGACAACCTGCGTGTGCCCTCCGGTGTCTCCTACATGCTCGCCAACCGCGATGCGGCCAAGCGAACCTTCCCGGAGATCTTCCGCAGCGCCCGGGTGCGGCCGGTGGAGCGCTATCCCGATCTGCTGCTGACCGCGCTGAAGAGCCTCGCCCCCGAATGGCGTCCCGATCCGCAGATCGTGGTCCTGACGCCCGGGGTTTTCAACTCGGCCTATTACGAGCACGCCTACCTCGCCCGACTGATGGGAGTTCCCCTGGTCGAGGGACGCGACCTCGTCGTCCATGACAACATGGTCCATATGCGGACCACGACCGGCCTTCGGGTTGTGGACGTCATCTACCGGCGGGTGGACGACGACTTCATCGATCCGCTGACGTTCCGGCGCGATTCGATTCTCGGGGCCGCGGGCCTCTTCAACGCCTACCGCGCCGGCAATGTCGTCATCGCCAACGCTCCTGGGACCGGGGTCGCCGACGACAAGGCGGTCTATGCCTATGTCCCGGACATTATCCACTATTACCTCGGCGAGGACCCGATCCTGCCGAACGTGAAGACTTTCCTCTGCCGCAACCCGTCGGAACTGAGCCACGTGCTCGCCAACCTCGACAAGATGGTGGTCAAGGCCGTCGGCGCTTCCGGCGGCTATGGCATGCTCGTAGGCCCCCACGCCACCATCGGCGAGCGCAAGGCCTTCGCCGAGAAGCTGAAGTCCGATCCGGCCAACTATATCGGCCAACCGACCATCCACCTTTCCACCGCGCCCTGCCTGGTGGAGGGCCAGATCGAGCCCCGCCATGTGGATCTGCGGCCGTTCCTGCTCGCGGGCTCGAAGATCACGGTCGTCCCTGGGGCGCTGACCCGGGTGGCGCTGCAGCGCGGCTCCCTGGTCGTCAACTCCAGCCAGGGAGGCGGCTCGAAGGATACCTGGGTGCTGGCCGCCTCAGGCCCAAAGCCATGATGCTCGCCCGCGTCGCCGACAGTCTCTACTGGATCGGCCGCTACATCGAGCGGGCCGAACACCACAGCCGCCTTTGCGATGTCATGTTGTCCGCCGCCCTCGATCAGAACGACGCAGCGGTCAGCGTGGCCAGGCGGGCGGCCTCGGCGTTGGTCGACATCGACGCGACGCTGGGGCCCGAGGCGATCATGGCGGCGGCGCAGAGCCTGATTCTCGACCGGCGCAACGAACGGTCGGTCGTCGCCTCGCTCGCGCGCGCCCGTGAGAACGCGCGGCAGGTCCGCGACCAGATCAGCACCGAAACCTGGGAGCGCCTCAATCTGCTCTACCTGCGCGTGGTTTCGCCCAACGCCGAGCGCACTTTCCTGCGCGGTCCGGCGGCGTTCCTGCACTCGATCATCGCCGATCTGCATCACTTCAACGGCGCCGTCGACGCCACCATGAGCCATGGTCAGGGCTGGAGGTTCCTGCTGCTCGGCGTCCACCTCGAGCGCGCCCAGCTGATCGCCCGACTGCTGAACGTCTGCTATGGCGAACAATCGATGGCCGCGCCCCTGGAAGACCATATGACGCAGGTCGCGGTGCTGCGGATGGCCTGCGCGCTCGAGCCGTATCTGCGCGTGTACACCGCCGAAATCGATCCGCGGCACCTGCTGCAATTCCTCCTCTTCGATGAGGAGTTCCCCCGCTCGGTCCGGTTCTGCGTGAAGCGAATGGAGGAGCACCTGACCAGCCTCGCTCAGCCCGGCGCGACCGCCGACCGCAACCGGCCGGAAAGGCTCGCGGCGCGCCTGAGCGGACGATTGGAATTCGCCGACATGGAGGAGACCCTCGCGCCCGGCGCTCTCTTGAGCGGCGTCGCCCAGGAGTGCTCGGCCATCCACCACGCCGTCATCGAGACGTTCGTGAGCTACCCGCTAGAGCAGCGGCTGCAGGCCTGACGCCCGATGCTCTTCGATATCCGCCACCAGACGCACTACACCTACGACACGCCGGTGCGCGAAAGCGTGATGGAGGTCTGGGTTCAGCCCAGGCAGGGCAATGGTCAGCGGCTGACGAAGTTCGCCCTCGAACTGGACCCGGCGGCGCAACTGTTTTCCTACGCGGATTTTTTCGGCAACGCCGTCTATCATTTCGACGTCCCCCAGCCGCACGCCTCGTTGACGATCGAGTCCGTCGCCAGCGTCGAAACCACACCTTCCGACCACCTCCCGCCTCGTCTCGACGCCGATGAGTGGGGCCGACTGGAGGCCGCGAGGGCGAGCGGCCGATACTTCGATTACCTGCGGCCGCACGGGTTCGCCGTTCCGACTCCCAGGCTCAGCGATTTCATGGCCAGCCACGACCTGGCAGCGCCGGCCGGCCCAGACCCGCTGTCAGCGGCGCGGGCGCTCTCCAATCGGCTCTACGGCGCATTCGAATACGAAGCGGGCGTGACCAGGGCCGACAGCCCGATCGATCACGCGTTGAGCGAGGGCCGGGGCGTATGCCAGGACTTCGCGCACCTGATGATCGCGGTCTGTCGCATCTGGAGCCTGCCGGCGCGATACGTTTCGGGCTATCTCTTCAACGATCGATCGGCCGGCGACCGCTCCGACCCCGACGCAAGCCACGCCTGGGTGGACGTCTTTCTGCCGTCGCTGGGTTGGACAGGCTTCGATCCCACCAACGATGTCATCGCCGGCGAGCGGCACATCGTGGTCGCCACCGGTCGCGATTACGCCGACGTGCCGCCGACGCGGGGGCTCTTCAAGGGCGAGACCGAGAGCGAGATGAACGTCGCCGTCTCGGTGCGCCAGGCGAGCGCCGCGGCGGTCGAACCCGAATTCATGCGCTCGGCCCGGGCCGTCATCTCCAGCAGCGGCCGGCGCCTGCCGTCCGCCGCCGCGCTCGACCAGCAGCTGCAACAGCAGCAATAGTCCTGGCCCGGCTAGTCGGGGCCCCGGTGACGGGCCTCGCCGGCGAGGTGGCGAAACTGAAGCGCCAGCATCACGCCCTTGAACGGCCGGAGCGCAATGAGCGCCAGCAGACCGATCAGCGGCGGCCAGATGAGGATCTCGACCCAGACCGGAGGATGGAATGCGACCTCGGTGACGAGCAGCCCGGCGCACCCGATCGCGCCGACGATGAGCAGGATGAACACCACGGGTCCGTCACCGGAGTCCGCCGCCGAGAGATCGAGGCCGCAGGCCTCGCAGGCCGGCCGCACCCTTATGAAACCGCGGAAAAGCCCTCCGCGGCCGCAGGCGGGGCATCGGCCCGTGATCCCCGCGAGGAGAGGATTGGGCGTTTTCATGAGCCGCCGGGCTTCGATCCTGGTGTTTCGGGCATGTGTCATTCCTGTCACGCATCGCCGCCAACTGTCGTAACGGCAAGACAGCACCTTGCGCTGGGAGCAATGTTCAAAAAAAGATGGCCCGGCGAATAGGGGTCCGCCGGGCCAGTGGGGCTGCTGGGCGGGGGAGGAATGCCCGCAGCGACACCGAGATGTCGTCTGCGGGCATTTTTTTCAATCCCAATTCGCGTTCGCCGGTCACTTTTTTGTTGCGACGCACAACGGAAGGCCCCCGAATGGGCGCCGGCGCCCAATTCGCGCGCAGTCTCGAGCTCCGCTAAGTGTAGGGCCCGACCAACCGCGTGGTTGGTCCCGCCTTTCCGTCGGCGGCGGCCAATCTTCGAGCGGGGAGTCTCCGGGCGACTCAACCGTCCCCGTCGCCGATCACCACCACGGCGGGCTCTCCAGCAGTTCCCGGCACGCGCGCCTAGCGGATCTGACGAGGGGTTGGACCCCGACCGTCGTCCGCCCGACAACGACCCCTGCCGCATAGTGGGCGCCCTCCTTCGAGTCCGCTCCTTCCAGAGCGCTCAGGGCAAGGCGGGCGGTATCTTCGCCGACGCGAATATCGTTCAGGCGGCCGAGGCTTTCCTGGAGGTCCTCGAGGGCGCCGATGTAGTCGTCGAAGCGCCTACGCCGGTTTTTGCCGACAAGGCCGGCAAAGAACTCGGAGGCGTAGCGTATCTTCTTGATGCCGATGCGCAATTTGTGTCGCGCGATCGGGTCCTTCCAGTCCATGGACTTGTAGCGCTTCTTCACCGCCCAGCGCCGCTTATCGAGCGCCCCGCGCGCGAACTCGCCGCAGGGCGCGGCGGCCGAATGCGCGGTTAATGCCGTCCGGGTCCATTCGCCGTCGGCGATCCACCGGGCGATGTCCACCACCAGGGTCCGGAAGCGTTTTGACCGCACCGCCGCCGCTGCGCGTCGGTAGGCCTCGTGCTGGGCGTCGATCAATCCGCGGCCGAACGTGGCCATGACGCCGGAGTCGACGGCCTGGTCGACGGCGGACCGGAAACTATCCTGGATGAAGACGTCGAGGTTCCGAGCGTCCGCCATTTCACCTGTAAGCCAGCGGAGCTCCTTCTTGACCGCCTCGTATTCACCGTCGGCGAGGACGGGCCTGAACACAATAAGCGCGACACGGAGGCGACGGAGCGAGACCCGCACCTGGTGAAGCGCCTCGAGCCGCGCGCCGGCCGCGAGCAGTTCGGCGTTGGCAGTGAGCTGACGCAGGCAGGCGCGGCCGATTCCCTGGAAGACGACGCCGGTGGGAATCTTGCCCGAGAAGCGGGGGCCCCGGAACTTTGGCGCCCGCTCGCAGTCTCCCTCGGCCAGAAGGTATCCTCGCTCGGATTTGCTCGTGAATGCCGGCGTCAGACCGTCGGCCTGGACCAGCCGCCGGGCCTCGGCGAAAACATCGGCGAGCCTTCCGGACTTAAGTTCGAGTTCGAGCTCCAGAATCGGCGAGGTGCGGCCGGCGGCGATGATCTCTCCCTCGTCGAGACTGAATTCTATCTGGCTCTCTTGGCATTTTCGGTTTTGCGAGCGGCGACGCACCCGGGTGAGGAAGATAGGTTGCAGGTCGTCGTCGCCGTCGATGACGCCGTCGAGTGGCGTTTGTTTCAGAAGCGCGAAATCGACGCTGCCGCGCTTGACCGGGCGTTCGTGTTCATAGCGGCCCTGAACGCTGTCCTCCTCGCTCTTGACGGTCTGCAGCCAGCGGCCGCGGTCTTTTCGAAGGCGAAGGCAAAAGCCGGCGCTCCTCAGCTTGCCGTCTTGAGTGTCGAAATAGATCGACTCGACGTTCCTCGGACGCGCGCCCGCGACCTCGCGGCCGGCCAGCACCCTGCCCGTCGGCGATGCGACGGAAAGTTTGAGTTCAATCTCCCGATCCTGGAGATACACGTCCTTGGCCCTCGAGACGCCACAAGGTCAAAGACGCAAACGCGCGATCGGTCAATCCGGTCGCCGCCGTCGGTCGCGCGACACCCTGGAGAATTCCGGTAGATGAGATGACCGCCGGGCACGGTGCGGTCGAGTGGCCGCCAGAAAGGAGACGCCTCATGGTCAGGTCGACGGCCGACTCCGACGCGCGTCCGTCCAATGAGGCGCAGCGGCTGTCCCCGTCATACCGCCTGCCGGCCCTGGACGAGGCCTTCATCACCGGCGATTCGATGCGGGGAGTCCGCTTCCTCCTGGAATACGCCAAGGCCGAAGAGGCCCTCAGAGCCTGGGGCGTGCGCTCCACGATCGTGGTCTTCGGCAGCGCCCGAGTCGGGGAGTTCGGCGACGGACCCGGTCCCGCCCGGTACCGCGAAGCCCGACGCTTCGGGCGGCTGGCCTCCGAACGCAGCGGCGCGGTGTTCGCCGACGCTGACGGCCAGCGCGACAACGTGATCGCGACCGGCGGCGGCCCGGGGATCATGGAGGCCGCCAACCGCGGCGCGGCCGATGCGGGCGCGCCCACCATCGGCTTCAACATCACCCTGCCGCGCGAGCAGCCGAACCCCTACACGACCCCCGATCTCACGTTCAGCTTCCATTACTTCGCCATGCGCAAGATGCATTTCGCGATGAGGGCCAACGCGCTGGTGGTCTTTCCAGGCGGTTTCGGCACCTTCGACGAGCTGTTCGAGATCCTTACCCTCAGGCAGACCGGCAAGTCACCCCGCCTGCCGGTGGTGCTGGTCGACGAGGCCTACTGGCGCTCGGTGGTCAAGTTCGAGATCCTTGTCCAGGAGGGGATGATCGCACGTGAAGACCTGGATCTCTTCGCCTTCGCGGAGACCGCAGAGGCGATCTGGTCGAAGCTGCTGGAGGACGGTCTCGTCATACGCGGGCGACCCCCTACCCCGTAGCCAAGACGCCGAGCAGTCCGCTTGCCGGGGCCGTCTATCCGCCTCTGGAAAGACGCCGCTGGTTGGCCCGCACCCGCCGGCGGTAGAGGGCGACTGCCCTCGCCGGCGCCAGGTGCGGCTGTCCGCTCAGGGCGCTCAGACCCGCCTCGATCTGGGCGTCGACCACGGCCCGGGCCTTTTCAGCGAACATCCGGGTGAACTCGCTCTCCAGCCCGACGCCGCCGCTGGCGAATTTCAGCATCCGGAGGGCCACGACCTCCTGCGCTTCGAGGGTCAGCCGCATCATGTTGGCGGCGAAATCGAAAACAGTGGTGGGCCGGCGCGACATCGAAACCTCCGTGGCGCCGCGCGGAGCGCGATCTTCACCGTCTCGGAGAATACCCGGCCAATGGTGAAGTTCCTGATCATTTTTTGACGGGCGGCCTTGGAGCGCGTGGCTTAGGGTGATGGTGGTCGAGACTGGTCCAGCGCGGAAAAGGCTCCATGCATCGTCGTGATCGCAATCCAGAGGGGAAGTCACGGATATCGCTCCCCTCGATCGTGGCGGAGAGCGCGGCGCCCATTGGACCGGCGGGGGCGTGATTGGCCGGCGGCGAAGCCCAAATCGCGACGGTCGACGAAGCTGAGCGCTTCCTCGATGCCCATCCAGGGATCCTCTTCTTCGAACTGATCTTCACCAATCTTTCCGGGGTTCCCCGTGGTAAGCGCCTTCGCCGGCACGAATTGGCGCCGGCCTTCGAGCAGGGCCGCTTCCTGCCTGGATCGGTCCTGGTCTGTGACATCACCGGCCAGGATTGCGAGGAGACGGGCCTGGTGTGGGGCGACGGCGATGCCGACCGGATCGCCTGGCCGGTGCCGGGAACCCTCGCTCCGGCGCCCTGGCTCGGCGCCGATGTCGGCCAGTTCATCACTTCGATGTTCGAACTGGACGGGACGCCAAGCCATCTGGATCCCCGCCAGGTGCTCGTGCGGGTGCTCGCCAGGTTCGCGGCCGACGGCATGACGCCGGTGGTCGCCTGCGAACTCGAGTACTACCTCGTCGACCAAGCCCGCGCCGATGGCGAACCCTCCCTCGCCGGAGGGGGACGCAACGGCGAGAGGCCGGCCCGACACGAGGTCTATGGACTGCGGGAGCTGGAGGACTTCGCCCCGTTCCTGAGGGAGCTCTGGGCCGCGTCCGACGCCCAGGGCGTGCCGCTCGAGGGGGCGATTTCCGAATATGCGCCAGGCCAGGTCGAGATCACCCTGAGGCATGGTCCGGATGCACTTCGCGCCGCCGACGAGGCGGTGATGTACAAGCGAATCGCCAAGGGCGTGGCGGCCAGGGCCGGTTTCGAGGCGACTTTCATGGCCAAGCCGTTCGCCCAGCGATCCGGCAGCGGTCTCCACCTCCACGTCAGCGTCAACGACGCATCAGGCCGCAACATCTTCGCCAGCGACGATCCGGCCGGATCCGGGGCTCTGCGTCACGCTGTTGGAGGACTGAAGAGCCTGCTCGCCGGCAGCATGGGAATCTTCGCCCCTAACGCCAACTCCTACCGGCGGTTCCGGGCCAACTCCTATGCGCCCCTGGCGCCGACCTGGGGCGTCAACAACCGGACCGTGGCCCTTCGGGTGCCGGCGGGACCGGCGGGCGGACGGCACATCGAACACCGGGTCGCCGGCGCCGACGCCAATCCCTATCTCGCCCTCGCCGCGCTGCTCGCCGGGGTTCATCACGGCCTTGCCCACGGAATCGATCCCGGCCCGCCGCTGGAAGGCGACGGTTACGCCGCGGCGGCCCGCGGTGGCGATCTCCTGCCCGCGACCTGGTCTTCGGCGATAGATCTCTTCGATCAGTCCGCCGTACTGAGAGACTATCTGGGGGGCCGGCTCGTGGACACCTTCGCCAAGATCAAGCGCATAGAGCAGGATCGTTTCGAGGCCGTCGTCTCTCCGCTCGACTATGACTGGTACCTGAAGAATGCCTGATACGAAAACCCGCCCGGTGGTCGGCATCGTCTGCTGCACGCGGACGGTTGGGACAGAGCCCGCACAGGCGGTTATGAACCGCTACGCTACCGCCGCGATGGCCTGGGCGGATTGCGCCGCCCTGCTCGTGCCGACGCTTCCCGAGCTGATGACCGCGCGAGAGGTCGCGCCGAGGCTCGATGGACTGCTCCTCACCGGCAGCCCGTCAAACATCGCGCCGGAGCGCTACCGCCAGATCGGGTCCGGCGAAACTGACGGGCCGTTCGATCCGGGCCGGGACGAAATGACCCAGGCGCTGATCGAAGCCATGCTGGACCTCGGCAGGCCGGTGTTCGGGGTCTGTCGGGGCCTGCAAGAGCTCAACGTCGCCTTTGGCGGGGCGTTGCGGCGTGACACCGCCGACAATCCGGAACTGATCGTCCACCACGCCCCCAAGGCGGCGGCCTTCGCCGACATGTTCGAACACGAACACGAGGTGATCCTGTCCCCCGGCGGGGTCCTCAACCGAGCCTTCGGGCGCGACCGGCTGCGGGTCAATTCGGTCCACTACCAGGGCATAGACCGGCTTGGCGCCGGCCTCGCGGTCGAGGCGGTGGCGCCGGACGGCGTCGTCGAGGCGGTCTCGGCTCTGGTGAACGGGGCCCCGGTGGTGGGCGTGCAGTGGCATCCAGAATGGCGGACCGAGCAGAACCCCGATTCCCAGGCGTTCTTTCGCCTCTTCGGCGGGGCGCTGCGCGGTGAAATGATCGCCGGCTGACGTTCATTTGACCAAGAGGCGTCCATGGCTCTGAAGAACCACGACATCGCCGAGCTGCGGCGACTCGACGTCGCCCATCACCTTCCCGCCCAGCAGGATTACGCGCTGATGCGGGACGCGGGCGGCAGCCGGATCATCACCCGGGCCGAGGGCTGCTATATCTACGACGGCGATGGAAACCGCCTCCTTGACGCGATGGCGGGGCTCTGGTGCGTCCAGGTGGGTTATGGCCGCGAAGAACTGGCTGCGGCCGCTTACGAGCAGATGCTCGAACTTCCCTACTACAACACCTTCTTCAAGACCGCCGCGCCGCCGACCATCGCCCTGGCGGCGAAAGTCTCGCAGCTCCTTGGGGGCAATCTCTCCCACGTCTTCTTCAACAGCTCCGGTTCGGAGGCGATCGACACCATCGTCCGCCTCACGAGATATTATTGGGAAGTGAATGGCGAGCCCGACCGGAAAATCATCATTTCACGGACTAATGGCTATCATGGCTCGACCATCGCCGGCGTCAGCCTTGGTGGAATGACGGCCATGCGCGGCCAGGGCGGCCCTTGGGTCCCGGGCTTCGAGCACGTGATGCAGCCCTACGCTTTCGGCGACGACCCGTCCGAGGATCCTGAGACCTTCGCGGCGCGGGCGGCCGCGTCGATCGAGACCAGGATCCTGGAGGTCGGACCGCGGAACGTCGCGGGCTTCATCGGCGAGCCGGTCCAGGGAGCGGGAGGCGTGATCATCCCGCCCGAGGGCTACTGGCGACGGGTCGAGGCGATCTGTCGCAAGTATGGCATCCTCCTCATCTGCGACGAGGTGATCTGCGGGTTCGGGCGTCTCGGCCGCTGGTTCGGCTTCCAGCACTACGGCCTTTCGCCGGACCTCGTCTCGATGGCCAAGGGCCTGTCGTCCGGCTACCTGCCGATCTCGGCCGTCGGCGTCGCCGACCACATCGTCGAAACGCTGCGCGGCGCTCGCGGCGATTTCGTCCACGGATACACCTACTCCGGTCACCCGACCTGTGCGGCCGTCGCGCTGATGAACATCGAGATCATGGAGCGCGAGCGGCTTGTCGAGCGGACAGCCTCCGACACCGGCCCTTATCTCGCAAAAGGCCTGGAGACGCTGGCGTTACACCCGCTGGTCGGCGAGACGAGGTCGCTGGGCTTGATCGGCGCGGTCGAGATCGTCTCGCGCAAGGGAACGAACGAACGCTTCGGCGGCAGGGAGGGCGTCGCCGGGCCGATCGTGCGCGATATCTGCATCAGGAACGGCCTGATGATCCGCGCCGTGCGCGACACCCTGGTGATGAGCCCGCCCCTGGTCATCAGCCATGCCGAGATCGATGCGATGCTGGCCATCATCGAACGCTCGCTCGACGAGGCCGAGGGCGTTCTGCGCGCCCAGGTCTGAGCTGATCCTCGCCAGCGAGCGCCGGCCTTCGCCAAACCACGATCGCGGTGGTAGAGGCGGGGGCCGGCGATGCGAACGGCCGGCCGTCGTGAGCGGGCGCGCATGTCGGAATTGAGCGATTGGATCGAGCGGCACGCTATCGACGGGGTCGAGTGCCTGATCCCCGACATGAACGGCATTCTGCGCGGCAAGGTCATGCCGGCGGCCAAGTTCGTCGCCGGCGAGAAGGACCGATCCCTTCGGCTGGCGAGCAGCGTCTTCGCCGTGAGCGTGACCGGTGGCTATGCCGCGCGGCGCGGCGACGATGGACCTCACATCGATCCCGACATGGTCCTGCGCCCCGATCTTGGAAGTCTCCGCATCGCCCCCGACGCCAGAACCCCCACGGCTCTGGTGTTCGCCGATCCGTATACCACCGATGGCAAGCCATGGGCCTGCGCCCCGCGGCATGTGCTCAAGACGGTGGCGGCACTCTTCGCCGCCAAGGGCTGGAGCGTCGCCGTGGCGCCGGAGCTGGAATTCTACCTGACCGCGCAATGCGCCGACGCGGCGCGGCCACTCTCCCCGCCCGCCGGCTTGGAGGGGCGGCCGGTCCCGCCGGCGCCCTACGGGATCGAGGCCCTCGGCGAATACGAGGCGGTGATCGGGGAAATCCACCAATCCGCCGGCCTCGCCGGATTGGAACTGGAGACCGTGATCCACGAATCCGGTCCTGCCCAGTTGGAGATCAATTTCACCCACGGCGACCCGGTCGCCCGGGCCGACCAGACCCTTGTCTTCAAACGCATCGTCCGCCGGGCGGCCACGAGAGCGGGCCTTGCCGCCACGTTCATGGCTCAGCCGCTGGCGACCGAGGCCCCGAGCGCCATGCACCTGCACCTGTCGCTAGCCGACGCGGCGAACGGACGAAATCTCTTCGCCGAGGACGACGGCGCCGACAGCGCCACGCTGCGCTGTTTTCTTGGCGGCCTGCAGACCTACCTCCCGGCGATCGCGCCGCTCTTCGCCCCCAATGTCAACTCGTTCCGCAGGATGCGGCCCAGGTACAGCGCCCCGGTCAATGTCGAGTGGGGCCATGACAATCGCACCTGCGGTCTTCGCATCCCGATTTCGGATCGCGCCAACCGCCGGGTGGAGATCCGCCTGCCCGGCGCGGACGCCAATCCCTATCTGGCTATCGCCGCCGCCATGATCAGCGGCCTGTTGGGTGTCGAGGAGGGGATCGAGCCCTCGGCCGAGGTGACAACCAGCGCCTATCGCAAACCGCGGTCGCTGCCTCGGACCATGGAGGAAGCCCTGGACCGTTTCGCCGCCTGCGATCCGGTCCTCCGCATTCTGGGCGAGCCGTTCGTGCTGGCTTTTCTCGCCGTCAAGGAAGGGGAGCTGGCGGACTTCCAGACCCAGGTGACCCCGTGGGAGCGGGAGCATTTGGCCGCGAAGGTCTGATCGTGGGTTTCAACGACGGCCTGGGAATCGAGGGTTCCTACTACGCCGCAACGGCCGGCGAAGCGGCGGACTTCCCGCCCCTGGCCGGCGAGATCGATGCGGACCTCGTCGTCGTGGGCGGCGGCTGCACCGGCCTCTCGGCGGCGCTGCATGCCGTGGAGCGCGGCCTGTCGGTGGTTCTCCTGGAGGGTGGCAGGATCGGCTGGGGCGCGTCTGGCCGCAACGGCGGCCAGATGATTCCGGGACTGCGCAAGGGGGCCGTCGGCCTCGTCAACGCGTTCGGACGCGAGCGGGCGCGGGCGCTCTTCGATCTGTCCCTCGAGGCGCGGGAGCTCGTCCTTGGCCTCATCTCGCGACACGCGATCGATTGCGATCTGAAGCTCACCGGTCATCTGGCGGCCGCCGTGAAGCCCTACGACCTGCGGCGGATGGAGGCTGAAGCGGAAAGTCTCGCGACGGTCATGAACTATCCCCACGCCGTGCTCGTCGGCGTCCGCGAGGTCCGGGATATCGTCCGCGCCGACTATCACGGTGGTCTGATGGACCGCATGGGCGGCCACCTTCACCCCCTAAACTACACACTGGGCCTGGCCAGGGCGGCGCGCGCCGCCGGCGTTAAGCTACATGAGAACTCGCCGGCGACGGGGCTCGAGATCGGCTCTGGCGCGCGGGTCTCGACGGCCCGAGGCGCGGTCAAGGCTCGCCATGCCGTCCTGGCCGGCGACGCCCTGCTCGAGGGCCTGCTGCCACGGGCGAGCAATCGTATCATGCCGGTGGCCAATTACCTCGTGGCGACCGAGCCGCTGGGCGATCCCAGTGCTCTCATCCCGAGCGACGCGGCGATCTCCGACAGCCGCTTCGTCGTCAACTATTATCGGCTCACGGCCGATGGCCGACTGCTCTTTGGCGGCGGCGAGCGCCATACGCGGAGACCGCCGGACGACATCGCCGCTTTCGTGCGCCCGCACATGGAGGCGGTCTTCCCTCAGATCGTCGGAGCGCCGATCGCCAACGCCTGGGGGGGACTGGTATCCATCACCACCACGCGGATGCCGCACATAGGCATGCAGGGACCGGTGTTTTTCGCCCATGGCTACTCGGGCATGGGCGTGCTGCTCTCGACCCTGGGCGGCAAGCTCCTGGCCGAGGCGATGACCGGCGAGCGGGCTCGCTTCGACCTCTTCGCGAGCATCGAGCCGCCGCCCTTTCCGGGCGGCGTGGCCCTTCGCGGGCCTCTGCACATCCTGGGCATGCTCTGGTACGCAATGCGGGATCGCCTGTGAAAGCGCGTTCACCGGAACAAGGACAAGGGCGATGACGAAGAGAAGAACGGCGGCCGGATTGTCTCTAGGGATGGACCAACCGATCGACCGGCGCGACTTTCTGAACGGCGTGGCGGTCGGCGTCG
>Ga0302325_10009604_pt1 | contig 21090 bp, 20 predicted proteins | sample Palsa_T0_2_FD_201948 | JGI IMG/M metagenome (GOLD analysis project Ga0302325, IMG submission 201948) | Peat permafrost microbial communities from Stordalen Mire near Abisko, Sweden - Palsa_T0_2 | ecosystem: Environmental > Terrestrial > Soil > Palsa > Peat permafrost | place: Sweden: Abisko...
CGTCCGGCGAGCGGAAGTCGTTGACTGCTCGTCGCCAGCAAATCCACTGAACGCGCGGACCGAGCCAGGTAGAGCGCGTAGTTCAAGCCGGAGAAGGCCGAGGTGCTGGAGATCGGAGACCGGCGATCCTCAGGCAATGCGCTCTCGGCATACACCGCGTACGACGGCTTACTACCGGGGGCGAAGTAGGCATAGCCGAGCCGGAAGTCGCCGCGATGAAGAAGTCCAATCACGCGTAGGAGCGGTTCCGTCGACGTTCCCGAGAACAAGTTCGTGGCGCGCACCGACCCAGAGGCGAGGTCGGGCGCCACGCCCTCCACCGCAAGCGGGCGCACCGGGCTCTGGTGAACCGGCCACAGGGATGCCGAAACGAGCGCACCGACGTCAGCATAAGTGCTGACGTGATGGCAAAGGGGTCCGGGAGCACAAGCCAGCGACTCCGCCGTGGACGCCCCATCAATGTGGGTAATAAATAGGTAATGGGAGTATGTGCTCAGGTGATCAGCCGGGGGACTCGAGTTCCGGCGACTCAGGCGAGACCAGAGAGACCTTGACCGCCATGAGAGATCACTGGATCGACGATGGCGGCGACGTCAAGGAACTGTCGCTGGCGGGAGTGCCATCAAGCGTTCGTACCGCTCGGCATTTCGTCCGGACGGTGCTCGACGAGACCGGCGCGGAGGAGCGGCTGATCGACGACGCCGTCCTGCTGGCGAGCGAGCTGGCCACCAACGCCGTCATCCATGCCCACGGCGACTTCGTCGTCGGTATCGAGGCCGGCGTGGAGTGGATCTGGGTGGGTGTCGTCGACCACGCCGTCGAGACGGCGCCACACACGCCGCCCTCGTCGCAGTCGATCGGGGGCAGGGGATTGCTCATCGTCGACGCGGTCGCCCCCCGTTGGGGTGCCAAGCCCATAGACGGAAGCAAGATCGTGTGGTTCGCGCTGCAACGCCCGAGTAGGAACGGGCACTCGCCGGCGCACCGATAGTCCGACGAGGCTGCTGAGGTCGGCGGCGCCGGCGGTGGCCGGCGACGGCCGGCGGTGGTCCAGGGAACCTAGAGGGCCCCGCGGCGGCTCCTGCCGTGGCGCAGGAACAGATAGAGCACGGCAAAGACGATGATCAGGAAGAGAAGGGGGTGGACGGTCAGACCGAGAACCACGGCTACGGCCGTGATGAGCAGAGCTACGAGTAGGTCGAATAACACGATTGCCTCCTGCGCTACCTATGAACTGCGTATTTGGGCTACGTAGACTGCCGTTATCCTTCCCCCGGCCCACCTTGTCAATCGCCGGATGAGGATTCAACTGCGAACCAGTGGAAGAATTCGGCGCGAGAAAGAAGAGACGGACAATGTGCGCCCCGTCGAGCGCAGCTACCGCGCCGACCCGGCACAGTGGTGCGATCTTCGCGCCAATCGGGTACAAGATCGCACCCGTGTGGCCGGCGACCTGAGGACCGGGCGGAGGAGTTAGGGCGGGTGGATTACGTTTGCCGTCCTTGCTTCCGGGTATTTCAATAGCGGTCCAGGACATCCCGGGATCCGGAGGTGATTACTCGTTATGGGCATAGGTACCAGCATTCTTCTGATCGCGGTCGGGGCTATTCTCGATTTCGCGGTCAAGGTCAACAACACGCACTTCAATGTCAACACCATCGGCCTCATCCTCATGATCGTCGGAGCCGTGGGTCTCGTAGCCTCGGCGATGTTCTGGAATTCGTGGGGAGGCTTCGGCCACAGCTATGGCCGGCGCAGCGTGTACCGCGACGGCGTCGGAAACACCGTGGTCGAAGAGCACCACGAGGTCGTCTGAGCCTGCCGCTCAGCTCCCCTTCAGGAGGACGACGGGAGTTCGATCAGGATGGCGACGGAGTCAGGTGGAAGGATCAAACCTGACTCCGTCAGCCGTCCCGACGGATCGGAGGCGGCATACAGAGTCGTGGCCGGTCGGATCGGGAAGGTCCGGTCCTCGCTCCCTAGGTTGACCACGACCAGGACAGTTCCCCTGCGGAAGACGAGCCAACCTTCCTCTTCGTCGAATTGAGTCACGGACAACTCGAGACGTGGGTCCGTCAACTCGGGGAGCTGTCGCCGAAAGATGATCAACAGGCGATACCAGTCGAGGAGCCCGGCGTGGTGGTGGGATTCCCGCTCTGACCAGTCGAGCCGGGAGCGAGCGAACGTGGCCGGATCTTGGGGGTCTGGCAACTGCTGCGTGTCCCAGTCGAAGGCCGCGAATTCCTGACGACGACCCTCGGTGATGGCTTGGCCCAACTCCGGATCTTCGTGGTCGGTGAAGTACTGGAAGGGACCGGTGGCGCCCCACTCCTCCCCTTGGAAGAGCAACGGCACGAAGGGTGACGTGAGCAACAACGCGGCGGCTATTCGCAAGCGCCCGTCGCTCATGAGGGCGCTGGTACGCTCGCCCAGGGCCCGGTTGCCGAGCTGGTCGTGATTTTGGGTACACACCACAAATTGCGATCCGGTCAGGCCGAGGGGTGGCCGTCCGTGCACCCGCTGCCGGTGCGGCGAGTAGACACCGTCGTACACCCACGCCTGGCGCAGGGCCTTGGACAGCAGGCTCAGTGGCCCGAAATCCTCGTAGTAGCCGCGCCGGTCCCCTGTCAGGGTGGCGTGCAGGGCATGGTGCCACTCGTCAGCCCATCCGGCGTCGAGGGAGTAACCACCCGCATCTCGGCTCCGTACGTAACGAGTGTCGTTGAGGTCGGTCTCCGCGATGAGGAACAGCGGCCGGCGCAGGTGGGCAGCCAGGGAGCGGACCTCGATGGCCATGGCCTCGAGGACGTGAATGGCGGAGTCATCAACAATGGCGTGGGCGGCGTCGATGCGGAGGCCGTCACAGTGGTAGTCGCGCAGCCACATGAGGGCGTTGTCGATGACGAAGCGCCGGACCTCGTGGCTGCCGGGGTCGTCGAAGTTGACGGCGTCGCCCCAGTTGGTCTGGTGGATGGGAGAGAAATAGGGACCGAACTCCTGCAGATAATTGCCGGCCGGGCCGAGGTGGTTGTACACCACGTCGATCACCGCACCGAGCCCGTGCGCGTGGGCGGCGTCGACGAACCGCTTGAGCCCATCGGGGCCCCCGTAGGCGTGGTGGGGGGCGAACAGATCGACGGAGTCGTAGCCCCAGCCCTTCTTTCCAGAGAATTCGACGACGGGGAGCAGTTCGATGGCGTCGATCCCGAGATCCACCAGGTGGTCGAGATGCTCGATGGCCCCGTCGAAGGTGCCGGCGGCCGAGAAGGTCCCGACGTGGCACTCGTAGAGGATCGATCCGGGCAGCGGCACACCCCGCCAGGCCCGGTCGCTCCACACGAAGGCGGCGGGGTCGACCAGTCGCGATGGTCCGTGTACACCGCCGGGCTGGAAGGCCGAACGGGGGTCGGGGCGGGGTGGGCCGCCGTCAAGGCTGTAGGCGTAGTCGCAGCCCGGCGCGGCCTCGGCGACGACGACCGCCCACCATCCCCCTTCACGGGGCTCCATCGGTATGCGCCGATCCTCGAGGACGACTTCCACCTTCTGAGGGTGCGGCGCCCAAACCCGGAACTCGTACATCAGAGGGGTCTCGCCAGCACCGCGACCGGGAACCGTCGACACAAGTCGTCGACGCGGGCGAGGCCCCCGATCACCTCGTCTTCAGTGAGCACGTTGACCCATCTACCCTCGGGCAGCGCCACGGTGGTGTCGGCCCAGTCGTCCCTCAGCCCGATGACAAGGCGCGGTACCACCACCACCAGCCCGCCCGTGCGGGTGAACGCCACTGCGTGCTTGGCCTTGCTGCCGGCGGCGGGTATGGCTTGATAGGCCGACCCCCGGCCGAAGAGGGAAGGCCGGCGACGGCGGTACATGAGGAGGCGATGGATAAGCCAGAGCTTGGGACCACCATCGTCGGGTCGGGCCAACGCCGCCTCCGGCCCCGCTTCGGCGAGACTGCCTAGGAGTTGCCGGCGGTGGTCATAATCGACGGGCCGCCGGTTGTCGGGGTCGACCAGGGACAGGTCCCACACCTCGGTGCCCTGGTACAGGTCAGGGATCCCGGGGCAGGTCAAGAGCAGGGTGGTCTGGGCCAGGGAGTTGACGTGGGCGCGCTCGACCAGGCGGTGCTCAGACAAGAATTCCTTTATGTCGGCGACGAAGGCCCGGTCTCCTAGGGCGGCGGAGACAAAGTGGCGGAGGGCCTCATCGTATTCGGGGTGAGGATCGGTCCAGGAGGTGTGCACCTTGGCCTCCTTGGTTGCCTTCGCCATAAATGCGCTGACCCGCTCGGTTTCGATGGGCCACGTACCCACCAGGGTTTGGTACAGCAGATGTTCGGCGTTGCGGTCTGGCCAGTCACCGTCCTTGTGGCGGGCGTTGTGCTCCGCCCATCTGTACACGGCACGTTCCCATGATTCGGGCAACTCCGACAACAGGTTGATGCGGGCCCGCACATCTGCGGTGCGCTTGGTGTCGTGGGTTGAGAGGGTGAGCATGGCGTCCGGCCATCTGCTTGCGGCCGCGTCCATGGTGCGGTGGAACTCCTCGGGGGGAGCGCCGAAACGACCGGGATCACCTCCCACCTCGTTGAGTGAGACCAACGGGTGGTACCGGTAGAAGGCGGTGTCTTCCACACCCTTGGCCATGACCGGTGAGCTGACCTGGCCGAAGCGAACGGCGAACGAGGTCTCCGTCTCGCCGGGATGGTCGAGCACCAACAGCTCGCCGAGGAACCGAATCAGCTCGGCATCGAGCTCGGGCCGGCGTTCTTGGGCGGCGGCGACCGCGGCGGCCACGTACGCACGATCTTCGGGCCTGACGGGAAGACCCGGGGCGGGATAGATGCGGTAGACCGGGAGGGCTGCGATCACCTCGCGTAGGGCGTCGCGCAGCTCTCGGCGGGTGTGGTCCTGCTGGCGTCGATGCTCTTCGCAGATCTCGGCCAAAAGGCTCGTCAACCTTTCGACTTCGGCGGCCAAGTCCTCGCGCATAATCTGCCGCTTGGCGGCGTAGACCACCTGGGCGAAGCTCTGCTCCTCCCCGGTGAAGCGAGCGTAACTGGCTCGCATGGCGGCCTCGTGGTCCGAGTCGACGAACAGCTGGTTGACCCGGTTCAAGAAGTCATAGCCCGTCGTTCCGGCCACCGGCCAGGTTTCAGGGAGGCGCTCGTCTGCCTCGAGGATCTTCTCGACCACGACGTAGACACCCCCCGTAGCGTCTTGTAGCCGGCGAAGGTAATTCTCGGGGTAGCCCAGCCCGTCGATGTGGTCGACGCGCAGGCCGTCGACCGCGCCCTGGGCGACGAGGTCGAGAACGAGACGATGGGTGTCGGCGAAGACTTCGGGCCGTTCCATCTGTAGGGCGGCGAGGGTCTCGATATTGAAGAATCGCCGGTAGGAGAGCTCCTCTGAGGCCGTGCGCCAATAAGCGAGCCGATAGTTTTGCCTTCTCAATAGCCGGTCCAAGGCGTCCGGGTCTCGGTTTACCGTTTCGATCTCGGCGTCGATTGATGCGGTCACCTCTGGCCGGCTCGCTAGCAGCTCGGCCAGCTGCGCCCGAAGCGTCTCCTTGGCCCGATGGCGTTCGGCCACCGATGCCGGGTCGGTACGCAAAGCGTGGGGAAGCTGACCGAAGGCCGCGGCCAATCGGCGCAGTTCCTCGGATCCCGCCCGCTCGGCCGCTCGAGCCAGCAGGTCGTCGAGCGTTCGGGGTGACACGGGCATCTCGAGGTCCTGGTAGCGGACGACGAAGCTGTCCCGCTGGCGTTCCACCTTCAGGTGCCCGAGCTCGAGCTCCCGGCCATAATGATCACCCAGTACGGGGACCAGGACGGTGGCCGTCAACTTGCGCTGCGGTGGATCCCAGTCGATGTCAAAATAGGCGGCGTAGGGGCTCGAAGGGCCGTTTTCCAATACGTCCCACCACCAGGCGTTCGCCCGTCCGGCCAGAGCCATGTGGTTGGGAACAATGTCGAGTATCTGGCCCAGCCCGGCCCGGGTGAGCTCGTCAACGAGTCGGCTGTAAGCGACGGCACCACCGAGTTCCTCGTTGAGCTGACCGTGGTTGACCACGTCATAGCCGTGGGTGCTGCCCTCGACGGCTTGGAGATACGGTGAGCAGTAGAGGTGAGAGATTCCGAGGCTGGCAAGGTACCTCGCTATGCACGCGGCGTCGTCGAAGGTGAAGCCGGAGTGGAGTTGGACTCGGTACGTAACGAGTCGCGGTCGGGAGTCCGAGCCGCTCGATGGGGCCATATCCTCTATATTGTCGCCGTCCACGTCGCGGCCGCCGGACGCAACGTCCATGGCCTCGGCCTACCCAGACTGGCAGGGCGGCAACCGTCCCGGGTTTGCTCGCTGCCGCCCTGGGTAGTGGTCTCCCACGAGCACAGGAGTGATTGTGAGTACCAGAGAGGTGCCTACGGGCCAGGTGTGACCAGACTGCGTCGATCCGACTGTTCCCTGCCGGGACTCCGCCGGCGCCGATCGGGACGCGGCTTCGTCTATCTCGACCCGAGCGGCCGGCGAGTCGTCGCGGCCGAGATCCTGGATCGGATTCGGTCCCTGGCGATCCCGCCGGCCTGGACCGACGTCTGGATATGTCCGTTGCCGAACGGCCACATCCAGGCGATGGGTACCGATGCTCGCGGCCGGCGCCAGTATCGCTACCACGATCACTGGCGCATCAAGCGCGACCGGCAGAAGTTCGACCACGTGTTGGAGTTCGCCCCGCTCCTTCCTTCCATCCGGAGGGCGTGTGCAAAGCATCTCGAGCAGCCCGCCATGCCGAAGGAGCGAGTTCTGGCGTGTGCTGTCCACCTTCTGGACGTGGGTTTCTTCCGGATCGGTGGCGAAGAGTATGCGGACGAAAACGGTAGCTACGGCCTCGCCACGCTGTTGAAGCGGCACGCCCGCGTCGTCGGTGACGAAGTGATATTCGACTACCCGGCCAAGAGCGGCCAGCGCCGGGTGCAGGCCATCGCGGATCCAGAGATTCGTGACATCGTCGGAACCCTGAAGGGCCGGCGGGGAGGGGGACCGGAACTGCTGGCCTACCGCGATGGTCGCCGGTGGGTGGATGTTCGCTCGGTGGACATCAACGACTACCTCCGAGATGTATCCGGTATGGACGTCACCGCCAAGGACTTCCGCACCTGGAATGCCACGGTCCTGGCGGCAGGGATCCTCGGTGGGGATCAGTCGCTCCCGTCCAGCGAGCGCGCCCGGCGTCGGGCGATCCGCCAAGCTATGGAGTCAGTAGCTGCCTACCTCGGCAATACGCCGGCGGTGTGCCGGTCGTCCTACGTGGATCCCCGCATCGTCGATCTCTACCTGACGGGATCCATCCGACCCCATGGTTTGCCGTCGATCGGGGAGACGGACCTCGCCGTGATGAAACCGTCGACAAGGGCGCAACTCGAGGCAGCCGTGCTCGACCTCCTCGACAGCCCCGGCGTCGAAGTCGCGGCCTGAGCCTCGGGCTCGACATTTGTCCAAGGTTCTCCTCTCTTTCGGTGTTGCAGAGTCACCGGCTCGGGTATGTGACGGCTATGGATGCCATCACGTTGCTCAAGACGGACCACAAGACCGTAGAGAAGCTCTTCAAGCAGTTCGAGAAAGCCGGCGACCGGGCGATCCTGACCAAAGGCAAGTTGGTCGGTGGCATGGTGAAAGAGCTGTCCGTGCACGCCGCCATCGAAGAGCAGGTGTTCTACCCCGCTGTGCGTCGTGAAGTCGAAAACGCTAAGGACCAGGTTCTCGAGGGCCTCGAAGAGCACCACGTCGCCAAGTGGCTGCTATCCGAGCTCGACGGCATGGACCCTGAGGACGAGCGGTTCGACGCCAAGGTGACTGTGCTCATCGAAAGCGTTCGCCACCATGTCGAAGAGGAGGAGGAGACGCTCTTTCCCATGGTGAGGAAGGCGCTGGGGCGCAAGCGGCTGGCGGAGATTGGAGCCCAGCTGGACCAGGCCAAGAAGGCGGCTCCGGTCCACCCCCACCCCCGGTCGCCGGATGCGCCGCCAGGAAACGTCGTCGTCGGTGCCATCGCGGGGGCCATCGACAAGGCCCGTCACGCATTCGAAGAGTAGGGTCCAAGGGGCCCGGGTGAGGGGCCCGGGGTGAGCCGTCGCCGGGCGATGAGGGAGTTTGGGACAGACCTCGGTGCCGGTCCGGCCTGCGGCCGCGAGGTCTGTCCGTCGCAGTGCCGAATCTGACGCCCGGGCGGACAGACCTCGGGTCTGGTTCGGCCTGCGGCCACGAGGTCTGTCCGTCTCAGTGCCGGAACGAGCTTGGACGCCCTAGCGAGGCATCAGCGTTGTCCTAAGGTTGATCGCTCGGGGGTCGATCGGCATCGTGCGCGGTGGCCTCGGCGATGCTCCTGGTTTCGGTCACCACGGTCGAGACGACCTCGGAGAACACCCCACCTCTCGTCCCTCGCAATCCGGAAGCAATCAATCCGAACAGCGCTGCCATCAGCACGATGGCCGGGAACCAGAAGAAGTGCACCGCGAACCCGATCACGCCGAAGATCAGCGCCAACGCCAGGATGGCAAGCTGTTCGACTTGTCGGACCGAATCCCGACTGGCCACCGGGCGTCGATCAGGCTTGACCGATCCGTTCGTCGCCATCGGATCGTGGCCGGACGCGGCCGCCTTCCGGCCAGACCGACCAGAGCGAGCAGTAATGGTCGCAGACCGGGCGCGCGGTCTCGACCCGTTCGTACTCGCGCTCGTTCTCTTGGCCACGCCGGCCCGCGCCGTCGATGACGGAGCTTTCGGTGACGAGGCGGCCTTGGATGACGACGCAGCCTTTGGTTGGGTCCGTCTGGGCATCGCGAGCTCCTCTAGGCGGCCCGATCAGGCCTGCCGGTTGTCCTCTGACTTCGAGGTACCCGTCGCCGGGTCGTTCAAACGTCGGCGTCAGGCCGCCGGGCCACCAAGGAGCAGGGGTGGATCGCTCCACTCGGCCGGACGTCGTCGGCGACGGCGATACTGACCGTGGTGAGAAGTACCGGACTGCCGTGGATGCCCGCCTCGGACCAAGTGGCGACCAGGGCGGCGCTGGCGGCGTCGAGCAACTCGATCTGGCTCAAATCGAGGATGACCGGACCGTCGACGCTCACCAAGCGAGCGGCGTTGGCGAGATCTGCGAGCAGAGCTACGTCGACCGAGCCCATGGCGGAGATCACCGTGGCGTCCGAGTCCCGTCGTGCAGTGATCACGATCTCGCCGTCCGTCGCTCGCGGGGACTCATCAATTCTGACGTCTTGGCGCATCGGTTGTCCCTCAGCGGCGTGGCGCCGGCACCGGAGATGCCGATGGTTCGCCACATCCCGCCGACGTGATACCCACGTCTGAGACGCGCTAACCCCAAAAAGCAGCCGGTCGTCGTTGACTAGCCGACCGGCAGCTGATGGTGTGCTTTCGACAACAGTTCGCCGGCGTGTTCGGCGCCGGCAGTAAGGAATTCACCGGCCCGCTCGGTACCGGCAGTGAGGAATTCGCCGGCGCGCTCGGCCCCGGCCGTGAGAAGCGGACCGGCGCGCTCAACGCCGGCCGTGAGGTAGGGGCCGGCGCGCTCTACGCCAGCAGTGAAGTAGGGGCCGGCGCGCTCAACGCCGGCCGTGAGGTAGGGACCGGCCACATCGGCGCCCGCCCGCCCGGCTTTGACGACGGCACCTTCGGCCTGCCAGCTCGCCCGGCGTCCGGCTCGGCCGAGTTTGGCGGCGGTTTCGTGGGCCTTGGCGGCCTCTTTCTTGGTGGCCCGGCGTCCGGCTCGGCCGAGTTTGGCGGCGGTTTCGTGGGCCTCGGCGCCCGCCCGCCCGGCTTTGACGACGGCACCTTCGGCCTGCCAGCTCGCTCGGCGTCCGGCTCGGCCGAGTTTGGCGGCGGTTTCGTGGGCCTTGGCGACCTCCTTCCGGGTCCCCCGTTTTCCCGACCGGTTGAGCTTCGCCCCGGTTCCGTGGGCTATCGCGGCCTCGCCCGCGAGCCGACCCGCCGCCACCGCCTGGCCGACCCGGCGACCCTGGCGCCGGGCCCGCCAGCCCAGAGAAGGTGCCCCCTCCGTGTCAACGGCCTCGAGGATCAATCCACCCAAGAGCCCCAAATTCTTGAAGAAGTGGATGCGCTGCTGGGCCCGGTTGCCTTCATCGGTCTCGTCCCAAAAGCGGTGGCCCGCGTAGGTAGTCGGAATGATCGACCCGATCAACGCCAAGGCGGCGAGCCGGCGGAACTTGCCCACCGCGAGCAACACCCCGGCCCCGACCTGGATCGCTCCGTTTACCCGCACGAACGTCTCGGTGTTGTCGGGCAACGATGGAACGATTTCGGTGAGGGGCCCAACCACCGCGTCTGCAGCTTTGACCTTGCTTTCCGGGTTGCGAAGAGCATCAAGGCCACCGGCAACAAACATGGAAGCCAACATCGGGCGAGCCAGACGTCTGGAAATGGTCATGCTTGTCATCTACCCAGGGTCCGGTCCCAGTCGTCGCGCCACGCTGCTTTGCGGTAAGATTTGCGCGGCCGTCGGGTGGCCTCAGGTGACGGATGGAGAAATGGTGCAAGCTCCGGCTGGGCAAGGCGCGGCGGGACAAGCCGCCGAGGACCCGCGGGATCATGTCGTCCACTTCTATGCCCTCGACGACGAGTTAGCCGAGCGGGTTGCCAGCTATCTGGCCGACGCCATCCAGGCCGGCGGGGTGGCCATCGGGGTGGCCACAGCCCACCATCGAGCCGCCTTCGAAGCCCGCCTGTCGTCAGTCGGCGTTGACGTGACCGCCGCTCGGGCGAGAGGCACCCTGATCCTCCTCGATGCCCGGGAGACGATGACTGGGTTCCTGGTGGATGGCAGGCCCGATCCGGTCCGGTTCCACTCGGTCATCGGCGACCTCATTCGTGGGGCCACCGAGACCGGCCGCCCGGTCCACGCTTACGGCGAGATGGTGAGCTTGTTGTGGGACTCGGGGCAGGTCAACGCAGCCGTCGAGCTGGAGCGCTTGTGGAATGAGCTCGGCCGCCAGCTGGCGTTCTCGCTGTTCTGCGCCTATAGGTTCGAGTCGGTCTCCACGGATGACCGAGTCGACGCCCTCCGGGATGTCTGCCGGCTCCATTCGGCTGTCGTGGGGGGTTCGTCCGCGATACCCGCGGGGGAGGGCTCGCCCGCCTCGGCCAGTGCCAGCCGCAGTTTTTCGGCAGGGGTGGACGGCCCGGGAGCGTCGCGACGGTTCGTAGCTGACACCATCGCCACCTGGGGTGACAAACGGCTGGCTGAGGACGCGGCTCTGGTGGTGACGGAGCTCGTTACCAACGCCGTCGTCCACGCCCGATCGGATTTCACCGTCACCCTCTCCTCTTCGCCGTTGGCATTCCGTATCTCGGTCCGGGACTTCAGCCCGGCCCACCCGGCGCCGGGCGAAGCCCCCTTCGCGGCCACCTCGGGCCGGGGACTCGGCCTTATCAGCGCGGTGTCGACCTGCTGGGACGTAGAGCCCACCGGGGACGGCAAAGTCGTCTGGGCAGAGCTACCGCGCTGAAACTCAGCGGCTGATCGCTGGCCTCAGCTGGGCGGCGCGAAACCCGAGTCTTCCGGAGGGACCAGCGTCGGAACCACCGCGGGAGGGGGCCCAGCCGGCGAGGGTCCAGCCGGTGAGGGTCCAGCCGGCAGAGGAGGATATCCGGCCACGGGCGGGAGGCCATACCCGCCGGCGGCAGGGGCCGGGCCATACCCGCCGGCCACGGCAGGACCGTACCCCCATGGCCCGCCGTAGCGTCGTTGCGAGGCGGCCGCGACGCACATCAGGAATGCCTCCGGATGCATGGCTGGCGCGGTGAGTCGCAACTTGGCCGCCACCGGATTCGCCAGCTCTACGGCGAGCGAGTAGCGGACCTGGGGTGCGAATCGGGGCGTTCTCAACAGGTACCCGCGGATCAGCGAGTAATCGTCGGAGGTCAGCACGCTCACGTCGAGGGTGGCCACGTAGTCCTCGTAGCCGTAGGGGGCAGGGAACGTCATGGCGGTCGGCAGGGTCGCTCCCGACCGTTCCCGGATCACGATGGTCCCGGCCACCATGTCACCGACGCGCACCGTGTCGCGGGTCAATAGGAGGCAGAGGATTCCGATCGTCGGCCCCAGCAGTATCCCGTCGACGAGGTAGAGCGCCGAACGGATGGCCGCGTGGCGGAAGCGGATGGGGGCGCCCTGGCGGGTCACCACGCGCAGGCCGAAGGCGGCCTTGCCGAGGGTGCGACCCCGCCAGGTCGTCTCCATGATCGCGGGGTACCCGAAGACGACGAGAAAGGCGCCCACCAGGTCGATGACGACCAGCGCCACGCCACCGCCGTCACCCCGCGCCGCGATCGCGATGGCGATGTCGAAGATCACCAGGACGATGGATTGCAGGAGCATGTCCAAGCCGCGGGCGGCGATCCGGGTACCCGGTCCGGCATGCGGCACTTGGAGGACGACAGCTTCAGGGGTGACCAACTTCCCCTGCTGGCTCTGCATGTGGCTACCGTACTCAAGGGATGGACATCGACCAGTTCCTGACCCGCAACTCGGGAAGCTGGGCGCGCCTCGAGCAACTGTTGAAGCGGGCCGGTCATGGTGCCCGCCGCCTGGATCCAGCCGAACTTGACGAGCTGATCCGGCTCTACCAGCGGACGTCCGCCCACCTGTCGTACGCGTCGACAAACTTCAGCGATCCGGGGCTCACTATGCGGCTCTCCCGCCTCGTCTCACAGGCCGGCGCGGTCATCTACGGAACCCAGCCCCGCACCTGGCGGGCCTTCGGCAGGTTCTTTAGCCAGACCCTGCCCGCGGCCCTGTGGTACTCGCGACGTTTCTTCCTGGTAAGCGCGGCGCTGACCTTCGTGCCGGCCATCGCCCTGGGCATCTGGTTGGCCAACTCGCCCAAGGCGGTCGACGCCACGGCGCCCGCCGCAGTCCGTCAGGCCCTGATCGATCACGACTTCACGGCTTACTACCGCTCGGCGCCCTCGATCGAGTTCGCCACCCACGTGTACACCAACAACGTAGAGGTGTCCTTGGAGGCGTTCGCGGGCGGCATCGTCCTCATCCCCACGGTCCTGATCTTGGTCATCAACGGCGCCAACCTGGGGGTGGACGGTGGTCTCTTCGCGGCGGCTGGTCAGTCCGGCAAGTTCTGGGGGTCCGTCACCCCGCATGGGTTGATCGAGCTGACGTCAGTAGTGATAGCGGGGGGTGCCGGCCTGGCATTGGGCTGGGCCCTCGTCAGCCCGGGGGACCGCTCCCGACGTGAAGCGGTAGCCGAGGAGGGGCGGCGCGCCATCGTCCTCATCTTCGGGACAGTGTTTACGCTGGCCATCGCGGGGACGATCGAAGGCTTCGTGACCGGCTCGGACCTGCCGACGGTCGTGAGGGTTGGGATTGGCGTCGTCGTCGAGGTGGCGTTTCTTGCTTACGCCGTGATCTGTGGCCGGGCCGCCCACCGTCAAGGTCTGACCGGCGCCATCGGCGAGCGGGACGAAGGCTGGGCCACGCCACTGTCGCGGCAACGACTAGAGCTGGCCGGTCGCCTTGACTCGTAGGTAGGCGTCGGCCAGGCGCGGCGCCAGCTCTCCTGGCGGCGCGTCGACGACGGTTGCCCCCATGGTGCCGAGCAGTCCCACCAGCCGGCGGCGATCGGCCAGAGCGGCGATGGCGGCCGCCTTGCGGTACGCAGTGCCGGCTTCGGTCGGCTCCGACTCGGCCCACCGCTGCACGTCCGGATCGCGCACTGCTCCGATCAGGACGAGATGGCTGCGAGCGACCAACGGCAGGTCCCGCAGCAGGGTCTCTTGGACGGCCTGATCGGCCAGCTCGGTGAGGATCACCAGCAGGGCCCGCCTGCGAAAACGGGCCAGCGTTTCGGTGAATGCCCCTCGGAAATCGCTCTCGGCCAGCTCGGGTTCCAGCCGGTACATGGCCTGCACGATCCGGCCGAACTGAGCCCGGGTCTGGGTCGGCGGGACCACGGCGCGCACCCGGCGGTCGAACACGACCAGACCGATCCGGTCGCCCAGCCTGGTCGCCACCGCGGTGAGCATCATCACCGCGTCCATGGCGTGTTCTAAGCGCGGGACCTCATCGACGCGCCCAGCCATGAGCCGGCCGTTGTCGAGCAGGACGATCACCACCTGGTTGCGCTCGGCGCGGTAGGTCCGCACGATCGGCCGGCCGGCGCGCGCCGTCGCGGCCCAGTCGATGCGTCGGAACTCGTCGTCCTCGCTGTAGTCGCGCAACTGCTCGAACTCCGTACCGCCACCGCGCGCCTTCGCCGAGCGGAGGCCGACCTCCAAGATGCGGGCCCGGTCGATACGGAGCTCCGCCTCCTGCTTGGAACGAAACGGTGGAAACACCCGGAGCAGCCCGCGATCGGTTCGCTTGCCCTGACGGGCTACCAGGCCGAGCGGACCCTCGACGCGCACGACCAACTCGGCCGGGGAGAAGTCCCCTCTCCGCAATGGGCACACCGCGGTCGTTGCCGTCGCCCGCCCTCGCGCGGGCACCGTTAGCCGGGCCCGGCGCGACGTGGCCTGCAGCGACGGGGGATACTCATCGGCCAATGCCACCCGCAACGACCGGCGACTCGGGTTCGCCACTTCCCAGGCGACCTGGCCGTGCTGTCCGAGGGTCAGCGACGCGGGCAGGACGCGCGTCACCTCGATCCGATCCGGCGTCACCGCGACGGCCCAGTCGAAACCGGCCGCGACCAGCAGGGCTGCGAACACCACGAGGACGCCCCACGGCGTAGCCAGCGGCAACAGGGCTGCCACCACCGACAGCACCGCGGCTGCGGCCCCGAGTCGCCATGTCGGTACGGGCCCTGATCGCCGCCGGCGTGACGGAACCGGCGTGGGCCCGGTGGCCGCGACGGTCACCATTTTTTCAACGAGGAACAGGGACGCTCGTCAGGATCCCCTCCAGCACACCGTCGGGTGTGACGCCATCCAGGGCCACTTCGGGCCGCAGTTGTATGCGGTGGCGCAGGGCCGGGCGGGCCATGGCCTTGACCTCGTCGGGCGTCACGAACTCGCGGCCGCTCAGCCACGTCCACGCTTTGGCGGCGCGCAGGAGCATCACCGCGCCGCGGGGCGACACCCCCAGGGTCAGCGACGGAGAGTCCCGCGTGGCCCGGCAGACTGCCGCGATGTAGGCCAGGACGGGCGGTTCGATCCGCACCCCGCCAACTGCCGCGCCCGCCGCCGCCAGGTCGGCCCCGCTCGCCACGGCCCGCAGGCCCGCCGCGGCCAGGTCGTGGGGGTCCATCCCCTCGTCGTGCCGGGAGAGCATCTTGAGCTCCTGCTCCTCGGACGGGTAGGCGACAGTGAGCTTGAGGAGGAAGCGATCGAGTTGGGCTTCGGGCAGGGGATAGGTGCCTTCGTACTCGACCGGGTTCTGGGTGGCAACGACCATAAACGGCGCCGGTAACGGATGCGCCTCGCCTTCTATGGTCACCTGGCGCTCCTCCATGGCCTCCAACAGGGCCGCTTGGGTCTTGGCCGGCGTCCGGTTGATCTCGTCTGCGAGCACCAGGTTGGTGAAGATCGGGCCTTCCCGGAAGCGGAATTCTCCGCCCCGGGCCTGGTAAATGACCTGGCCGATCACGTCGGACGGCATGAGATCGGGCGTGAACTGGATCCGTTTGAAGTCCAGCTGGAGACTGGCCGCCAGCGCCTTGACGATGAGGGTCTTCGCCACGCCCGGCACCCCCTCGAGCAGCACGTGCCCTTGGACCAGCAAGGCGGCGAGCAGCCCTGACAGGACACTGTCCTGCCCGACCACCACCTTGGCGATTTCGTCCCTGACGGCGACGAGCGCCTGGCGCGGCGTATCCGGGTCGCTGACCTTAGCGGGCACTGATGACCTCCAATCGGGTCGCTTCGACCATCTGGGCGAGCGCCAGCAGATCGCTGTCCGTGGCCGGCGGCGGCCCGGCGAGCGCCACCATGAGGCGGGCCACGGGGATCCCGGTCCGCGCCGCGGCGACCTCGGCGACCGTCTCTGCCGGCAGACGCCCGTCGACACCGAGTCGGTCCGCCACGATCCGGCGCAGATCGGCCCGGAGCAGGGTGGCGGCGTGCCCGCGCTGGCCGGCTTCTTGGAGCAGGTTGCCCGTGGCGACCACCAGTCCGGAGCCGGGCAACTCGACGGGGACGAGGTCGGGTACCGGCCGCCCCAGCCGTCGGGCCCGCCACAGCACGATCAGGAAAAAGGCCCCGACCATGCCCCAGAACGCTTCTTTTATCCGAGGCGAGATCAGCGCGAGGAGACCTTGGTTGCCTCCCCCTATGCGGCTGGCCGCGATAACTGTCACGTCGGTACGGGGCGCGGGAGCGAGCAGGTCGGCCGCCAGCACGCCGTTGTCCGCCAGGCCGAGGTTGGCGTTCTCCCACAGCCCCGGTCCGCCGATGACGACGACCGTGCCGGCTCCCTGGCTGCGGGCGACGAGGAAGTCACCGTGGCCCGCCGCGAAGCAACCGGCCTGTCCCGAAGCCGTCTCGAGGAGAATGGCGCCCGACGGGTCGAGGCTAACGACATCCTGGAGGCCGGGCAGGGGGCAGTTGGAGTTGATCGCCAGCCCGCTGGCGCCGAGGATGGCGTCCTGGGTCGACTCGTCGGGCGCTACGCCAGCTAGAGCGGAGCTGGGATCGGTGATCACCAGCTCTCCACCGCGGTTGACCCAGGCTTGCAGCGAGCCCCGATCTGCGTCGTTGAGCTGGTCCTGGAGCACAAGCACCACTCCGGGCCCGGCGGCCGGCACCGCGGTGCCGGTGTGGACGTCGGCGCCCAGGTCGCGGAGCAGGAGCACCAAGGCCTTTGTCCCATCGGGAGCCGTCGACGCCGGGTCGAGGGGGGCGGGGCTGCTCGACGGAGCCCCCGCGATGAGGGCGACGGCCACCAGCGCCACCACGACGACGAACACCCAGCCGTGCCGGCGGAGCCAGCCTCGGTGGGGGGCGGGGGCAGCATCGGTACTGACCGCCGGCGCGACTCCGTGGGCGGCGGAGGCCGCTTCGGTGTTCACCGCCGGCGGCCGGTCTCGGCGAGCACCCGCCGGCTGAGGTCCTTGAGTTGCTCCTGCTCGGCCGGTCCGCCGGCACGGTTGCCGTACCAAGCCGCCTCGAACAGCTCGCTCGCCCCGCCGAACTCCGCCACCGCATTGGGAAGATTGCGGGTCACCAGCACCTGGTACTCCCGGGTCGTGCGGCCGGGGACCTCGTCGAGCACGCCTCGCTCGGCCAGCTCGGCGATGAGAGCCCGGTAGCGACAACGGAGGGCGTCGCGCCACTGTCCGGCTCGTTCGTGGGCGGCCGCCTCGGCCGTCCAGTCGGTCGCGGTCTTCTGGGCGCGGCGCGAGATGTCCGTCTCTACGCCGGGGTCCAACTTCACCCGCCGGGCAAAGCGGGTGACAAGGAAGGCGGCCGCCACGGCGACGGCGACGATGATCACCCAGCCGAGCCCGGTGGCGTGGCCACCCGACACCAGGTTCGTCAACAGGCGGTCCAATTCCCGGGCGATCCAGCTCTCGGCGCGGGTAGTCCACGGCTCGGATGGCTGGCGGAACTGTCGCTCGCGCAAGATCTGGCCGACCTGGGCGTGGACGCGGCCCGGAGTGAAGTCCGGGACCGGAAGTCGGATACTCGCGACTACCCGCACGGTCTTAGTGGTTGAGCCTGTAGGACAGGATCTGCAGGTCGAAGCCTTCGTTGCGGATGCGACCATCGAAGTACACGAGCGTGGCCACGATCGTGCCCAGCGGCAACGTGATCACCGACGACAAGACCCGCCCGATAAACAAGAGGATCCATCCCCAGTGCAAGCCGACGAGGAAGCCGGCGATCTCGAATGGGACGCCTACGACGCCATCTACGACCAAGAACACCCCGCCAGTCAGAAGGGCGATGCCCAGGATGCCCCACAGCCTTCGGCGGTCGAGGCCCCACGATCGCCGAATGCCCTTGACCGGCCCGAGGCGCTCCATCACGATCGCCGGGACCACCGCGACTGAGAGAGACATGACGAGCAAGCCCGGGAGGATGAAGAACAGCAGACCCAGCACCTCCATCAAGTGGACCAGGATCCACGCGAACAACAACGGGAAGTAGCGGCGCCCGGCGGCGCGCAGGGCCTCGCCGGGCGAGGTTGCGATCCCGAGGTAGGAGTCAGCCACCAGCTTGCTGATGGCGCCGGCTGCGAACGGTACGAGCAGGATGGTGGCGATGGTCGAGATCGTCGACGCCGCCGATCGCGAGTTGTTGGTCTGGGTCGGGACGCCGTTGGCGGCGTTGTTGATCACCGTCACCACGCTGTTGCCGTTGTAGACGCTGCGGGCGGCCAACGCCCCGAGCAGTTGGATCGGGACCACCAGGACGGCGATGATGATGGAAATGGCGCGGAAGTTGGCCCTCAGCAGTTGGAATGAGGCGTCGAGGATGTCCGAGACGTTCATCGGATGCAGCGGCAGCGGTCCCGTCTGCCCGGGTTGGTCAGGTGGCAGTACCGCCATGTCCTCTCGATCCGCTTTCGCAGGCCCAGCCTGCCATATCGCACCGCTATCAAAGCACGTCGGGGCCGCCGGCCCTGCGGGTGAACGGTCTCGCCGGCGCCAGCTCCGCTCGCTTGGACGTCGGGCGTGGGGCTCAGTGCGCTCAGCTGCGGACGGGTGATTTCGGCTTCGGGCGCGGGTTCGTATTACGGCGCCGGCGCGGCGGGGTGGGAGCTGCTTCCTCCCGAGGGGCAGCGGCCGGTCCCTCCAGCGACAGCAGCAAGGTGCGCAGATCGGCCGACATGCGTGCCAGGGTGTCGCGGTCTACCGGGCCAAAGAGTCGCTGTTCCGTCTCCGTCTTGATGGCCAGGAGCCGATCGGCACGGAGGAGTCCCTGTTTGGTCAGGGTGACCAACACCTGACGGCGGTCGGATGGATCCACGTCGCGTCGCACCCACCCCCGCTGTTCGAGCCGGGCCACCCGATTCGTGATGGCTCCCGACGTGACTTGCGATTCCTTGACAAGGGCGCCGGCGCTCCTGGAGTGGCCGTCGCTTCGTCGTAGGCTGAGGAGGACCTCGGACTCCCACATGTCCGTATCGTGGGCGGCCAGTTCCCGCCGCAGTTCCCTCTCGAAGTGGTGGGCGGCGCGGCGCAATCGGATGGCGAGGGTCTTGGTGACCAGATCGACCTCCGCATGTTCCCGGCACCAGTAGTCGACTATCTCGTCAGCTTGATCCCGTTGCGGAGGCTCTTCCACGGGAACAAGGGTAACTCGCTCAACGTTAAAAGGCTCTGACGACGGAAAAGAGCTTGACACGTTGCGACTATGGCTTATATCTTCACGTTAAGTTATTGAATGTTAAGAGATATCGAGGATGACGTGTCAGGCTGTACCCAGAGGAGAGCAGGATGAACGCGACCGCGCCGCGGGGTGCTGACCGCCAGGTTCCGGCGTGGCTGCCCAGCTGGACCGTGCTGGCCATCTGCTGCATGGCGCAGTTCATGGTGGTGCTGGACGTGTCGATCGTCAACGTGGCCTTGCCCCAGATGCGCCACGACCTCGGTCTGTCGGTGACCGGGCAACAGTGGGTCGTCAACGCCTACACCCTGACCTTCGCCGGCCTCCTGATGCTCGGTGGGAGAGCAGCTGACCTGTTCGGACGGCGACGGGTGTTCATGATCGGGCTGGCTGTCTTTACCTTCTGCAGCCTGATGGGCGGCTTGGCCCAGAACGGGACGTGGCTCATCGCGGCTCGGGCGGCCCAAGGCGTTGGCGGAGCGATCCTGGCCCCGGCGACCCTGAGCCTGCTGACCACCCGGTTTGTCGACCCGATCGACCGCCGCCGGGCGCTCGGAGCCTGGTCCGCGACCGCCGCCAGCGGGGCGGCGGTAGGTGTGCTCTCCGGCGGGATCCTGACCGACCTGCTCGATTGGCGCTGGGTGCTCTTCGTCAACGTGCCGATCGGCATCGTCCTGTTGACGGGTGCCTGGTTGGCCATCAGCGAGTCGAGGCTGGTCGGGGCCCGCACCTCTCTCGACCTGGCCGGGGCGCTCACCATCACCGCGGGCCTGTCGATCCTCGTCTACGGCATCGTCAGCACCGACACCCACTCGTGGGGGTCGCCCGAGACGATCACCACCCTGGGGATCGGCACGGCGCTGCTGGCCGCGTTCCTGATCATCGAGTCCCGTTTCGCCGACCACCCCATTGTGCCGCTCGACATCTTCGGTCTGCGGGCCCTGTCGGCCGCCAATGGGATCGCGGTGACCGTCGGTGCGGCGCTCTTCGGCATGTACTTCTTCCTGTCCTTATACCTACAGCAGGTCAATGACTACAGCCCGCTGCGCGCCGGGTTTGCGTTCCTGCCTGCCGGTCTGGCCACCATGGCCGGGGCGCTCAACGCATCCAGGCTGGTGGCTCGCATCGGTGCCCGTCGCCAACTCATCCTCGGTCTCCTGCTGGCCGCCGCCGGCCTGGCGTGGATGAGCGAGGCGTCGGCCCATGCTGGATACTTCGCTCATGTGTTCGGGCCGGTGCTGCTCGTCGGAGTCGGCCTCGGTCTGTCCTTTGTCCCGATGACGATGGCAGCGACGACCGGGGTGCCGGTGCACCAGGCGGGGCTCGCCTCCGGTCTCGTCAACACCTCCCGCCAGGTTGGGGGCGCGGTGGGCCTGGCCGCCATGGCCACGGTGGCCGCCAGCGCGGCCCGTGATCACGCGGTAGGCGCTTCCGGCGTCATCGCGGCCCTCACGACCGGCTACGACCGGGCGTTTGCCATCGCGGCTGCCATCCTGGTTGTCGGCGCCGGTCTGGCTCTCCTGCTGCCCGGCGTTCCCAACGTGGCGCCGGTCGTCGAAAAGGTGATCGAGGAGCCGGTCGAGGGGGTCGTCGCCGTCGAAGCGTGAGACTGTGCCCTGTAAGTTGCGAATCGCCTTGTCGCGGCCGGTTGGCGCAGTGGTAATGTGTCTGGACCGCCGCGGGGTGGAGCAGTCTGGTAGCTCGTCGGGCTCATAACCCGAAGGTCGTTGGTTCAAATCCAACCCCCGCCACCAATGAGGTCTTCACGTTTGACCTCTTT
>Ga0302325_10009605_pt1 | contig 21088 bp, 16 predicted proteins | sample Palsa_T0_2_FD_201948 | JGI IMG/M metagenome (GOLD analysis project Ga0302325, IMG submission 201948) | Peat permafrost microbial communities from Stordalen Mire near Abisko, Sweden - Palsa_T0_2 | ecosystem: Environmental > Terrestrial > Soil > Palsa > Peat permafrost | place: Sweden: Abisko...
TCCTGGCTACGACTTACATACTGGTCGCCTTCGGCCGGGATTTTTTGCTGGACGCACCCGGCCAGCTGACACAGCATTGGCTCTCCTTCGTCGAATATGTGCCGTTCGCACTGTTGAGTCTTATCGCCATCCCGCTGCGCCTTGCCGCGTTTCTTCGCCAGCGCTTCGGATCGTCGCCGGTTTCGACGAAGCCGGCGAAACGAACACTGGTTGATCGTTGAACAGAGCCAAATCCTTTCCCGTAGGGGGCATGTTGTCGACGCCGACCAAGGCCGATGTGAAGCCGCTGACGCAGGCAGACCTCGTCCGGCTAACAGGCTTAGAAGTTCTGGCACGCCTACCGGTGGAGATCATGCGCGCCGAGCGGCGGGCAGGCCGCAACACCGCCGGCTTCATATCTGGCTACGAAGGTTCGCCGCTGGGCGGATACGACATGGAGCTCGACCGGCACCGGACGCTACTGGACGAGTACGGCATCGTCTTCCAGCCTGGTGTCAACGAAGAGCTTGCGGCGACGGCCGTTCAGGGGAGCCAGCTCGCGTCGGCGTCGCAAGAATGCACGGTCGACGGCGTCATCGGGTTCTGGTACGGCAAATCGCCAGGATTGGATCGGGCGTCGGATGCGTTCCGGCACAACGTTCTGATGGGCGTGCCCGCCAACGGCGGAGCCCTCGTCTTCGTTGGTGACGACGCGTCAGCGAAGTCATCGACGGTGCCCGGCGCATCGGAACGGTTGCTCGCTGATTTGGGCATTCCCACGCTGTACCCCGCGGACCCTCAACAGATCCTGGACCTTGGCCTACATGCCGCGGCCATGTCACGAGCCAGCGGCCTATGGGTGGCGCTCAAGATATCGACCGACGTCGCCAACGGCTCTATGACAGTCGATGTCGCCCCAGGCCGCGTAATCCCCGTGGGACCTGTACGCGCAGTTGACCACGCAGTCACGGCAAAGATGATGCAACCGATGCTCGGAGTTCTGGAACGCAGTCGGGACGGCGAACGTCGTCAGGCTGCACTCGACTACGCCGCGGGAAACCAACTCGACCTCGTCACCGCGCACGGTGCCCTCGACCGCATCGGGATCATCGCCGCCGGACCCACGTTCCTCCACGTCCGTGAAGCTCTGCGGCGGATGGGTCTCGACGATATAGAGCTGGCGCAACACGGAATTCGCCTGCTTCAGCTGGGGATGATCGACCCCATCGAGCCGCGCACGCTGAAAGGCTTCGCCTCAGGCCTGCAGAAGATCATCGTGGTCGAGGACAAACGGCCCTTCATTGAAACCGCCGTCCGCGACCAGCTTTACGGTCACAACGAGGGCGGGCCGGTGATCGTCGGCAAGCGGAATATCGAGGACGGCCCGGCGTTCCCAAGCAACGGCGAACTCACCGCCGACACGATCGCCCCCGTGCTTGCCGAAATTCTGCTGGGCCACAGCGAGCTTCCCTCGGTCCGGGAGTGGCTCAACGGGCGCCAATCACCGAAATCGCGGCTGGCGCTTCCCTTGGTAACTCGCAGCCCTTATTTCTGTTCGGGGTGTCCGCACAATTCGTCGACGAAGGCGCCTGATGGCTCGTTGGTCGGCGCCGGCATCGGGTGCCACGGTCTAGTCACGCTCATGGACGAGAAACTGGTGGGCAGCATAACCGGGCTGACTCAGATGGGCGGCGAGGGCGCGCAGTGGATCGGAATGAGTCCTTTTGTCCAGCAATCCCATTTGATCCAGAACCTGGGGGATGGCACTTTTCATCACTCCGGCAGCCTCGCGGTGCGCGCCGCCGTCGCAGCCGGCTCTCACATCACCTACAAAATCCTCTACAACTCCGCGGTCGCGATGACGGGCGGTCAGCAGCCCGAAGGCGCGCTCACCGTGAAGGATCTCGCGCGGGCATTGCTTGCCGAGGGGGTCACGCGGATCATCGTCACCACTGACGACCCGAAACGCTACCGCCGCAACGATCTACCGCGTGGTGTGCGCTGCTGGCATCGCGATCGTCTGGACGAGGCGCAGCGGACGCTGGCTGCCACACCGGGTGTCACGGTCATCGTCCACGATCAGGAGTGCGCTACCGAGCTGCGTCGTAAGCGCAAGCGCGGCACAGTAGTTCAACCCATTCAACGCGTCATGATCAACGAGCGGGTGTGCGAGGGCTGCGGGGACTGCGGTGCCAAGTCGAATTGCCTGTCGGTTCAGCCGATCGAGACCGAGTTCGGTCGGAAAACGCGGATCGACCAATCTTCGTGCAATTTCGACTTCTCCTGCCTCAACGGAGATTGCCCGGCCTTCATGACAATCGTGCCTCGCCGCTCGAGCCCCGCAAAACTGACATTGAGGGAACTCGAGACGGCTGATCTCCCCGAACCGCCTCAGCTGGCCGCCGCGCCGCACACCACCCGAATCACCGGCATCGGCGGATCCGGTGTCGTCACGGTCGCCCAGACGCTGGCCGCAGCCGCGACAATTGCGGGGCGCTACGTTCGCACTCTGGACCAGACCGGCCTAGCCCAAAAAGGCGGAGCGGTGGTTTCCGACATAAAGATCTTCGATCATTCGACAGCGGTGGCGAGCCGCGCCGGCGAGGGCGAATGCGACCTGTACCTAGGTTGCGATTTGCTGGTCGCGGCCGAAGCTGGCTACCTGCTCGCTGCCGATCCGCACCGCACGGTTGCAGTCGTCTCTTCGTCGGCGGTGCCAACCGGCCAAATGGTCGTCGACCCGGACACGACGTTCCCGGCAATCAGTCAGGCGATAGCGCCGATACTCGAGGCAACTCGCGGCGAGCACGCCGTCATCCTCGATGCCCGTAAGCTGGCCACCACTTTGTTCGGCCAGGATCAGTTCGCGAACATGCTGTTGGTGGGTGCGGCGTACCAAACCGGCAGACTACCCCTGCGCGCCGAACACATCGAGGAAGCCATTCGCGGCAGCGGCGTTAAGGTGCAAGAGAATCTGCAAGCATTCCGCCGAGGTCGGCAAGCCGTGGCGGCACCAGCCGATTTGGACGCCGTCGTCGCACAATTGCGAAAAGAGCCTCGGCCCAAGACCATGTCGCCCGATGCCCGTCGCATTGCAGCGATAGTTCGGGCAGTGCCCGAATCGCCGCTCGGCAAGGACGTCGCGTTGCGCGTCTCCGATCTGATCGCCTATCAGAGTCGCCGGTACGCACAACATTACGCAGAGTTCGTCGAGCGGATTCGTGTCGCAGAAGCAACGAAGGTGCCCGGTGTTGACGACCTGACCAGGAGTGTCGCTCGAAATCTGCACAAGCTCATGGCATACAAGGATGAGTACGAGGTGCCTCGACTCTGCCTGGACCAAGAGGCCGACGCTCGGGTGCGCGAGGCGTTCGGGTCGAACGCGCGGGTGTCCTACAAGCTGCATCCACCGTTCCTGCGGGCGATGGGTTTGAATCGGAAGCTCACCTTGGGCCCATGGGTGCGGCCGTTCTTTCGGACGCTTGCCACCCTGCGGTTCGTCCGTGGCAGCTTTTTGGATCCCTTTGGCCACACCCACATTCGTCGTTTAGAACGGCAGTTGATCGTGGAGTACCGAGCGTGGATGGACGCTGTCGCCGGCGTCATGACTCCGGAAAATCACGCGCTCGCGGTCCGCGTCGCCGGGCTACCGGATATCGTGCGTGGATACGAAGATGTCAAACTCGGTAATGTCGCCCGATATCGAAAAGAATTCGAACAGTTGATGTCTGAGTTGAGGATGCAGGCGCCGCAGCTTAAGGGAGAGGCGCGCATCAGCCGCGGCTGAGGTGGGCCCGGATGGCAGAGATGGTCGCCGTGGTGGCGTCCGCGCTGCCGCCTCCCAATGAGGCTCTACTGATAAAGCCGTGCGTAAGTGCATCGAACTGCCGGTGATCGACCGTGACCCCGGCCCGGCGTAGCGCCCCGGCGTATTCGTTACCCTCGTCGCGCAGTGGATCGAATCCTGCGGTGATCACTAAAGCGGGAGCCAACCCAGATAAATCAGCGGCCTTCAGCGGCGATACCCGTGCATCGTCGGCGGCAAGGCCCGAGCCGCCCAGATACAGGTCTAAGAACCGTTCCTCCTGCATCTTGGACACGAAGAACCCGTCCGAGAACAAGGTGCGCGACCGGGTCTTCGCGGAGAGGTCGACGACCGGATAGATCAGCACTTGCAGCGTCGGCTGCGGAATACCCTCTTCGCGGCTACGCAGCGCGACGAGGGCTGCCAGGTTTCCGCCGGCGCTTTCACCGCCAACGCCGATTCGGAACGGGTCAGCGCCCAGTTCGGCGGCGTGTCCACGTGCCCATCGATAGGCCGCAACGCAGTCATCGCCCGCAGCCGGGGACCTGTGTTCAGGTGCGAGCCGGTAGTCCACCGACAACACGTGTATCGCGGCGTCTCTGCAAATCATCCGACACAGTCCGTCGTGGGATTCGATGTCGCCGACGACAAAACCACCGCCGTGGAAGAAGACAAGCAGCGGGGCCGCCTCCGCGACGGCCGGTCGATAGTGCCGCGCTCGAAGGGGGGTGTCGGGGCCGGGAATCGTGAGGTCGGTGGTGGGGACTTCCACGTGGGTATTCATCGCCGCATGCGATTTCCGCACCAGGGCGCGGGCAACTTCCAGATCCCCATCAGCCAAGAGACCGCCAGTACGTGTGCTTCGCTGGGCGATCAGCATCAACTGAAGCGTGGCGTCAAGGGTGTTGCCGTCGATGGTGATCCTTCTGCCGCCAGTCAGGAGGCGTTTTAGCCATGGCGGAATCCACGGTATGACTTTGACACCGACGCCACGCACGGCGTTTTTCACCGCGAGGCGGCGGGTTTTGGGCCGCTTGTGTGTTATGGCTGCCTCCGTGTCTGCGAAGTGACTTCCGCGGGCACTGTGCTCGGAACACATATTTTGTTCCAGGATAAGCGGGGGTCACCCTTCATACCTGCTCTAGCAATGAAAATGCGAGCGCAAGAAGACAGTTAGTTACTCCATGCCTGTCCGGTTCACGCCTGCTCGACGTGTGGGCGCTTGGTGATCCCGCAAGATCAGAAGACGGCCCGAAGCTCACCCGTGAACAACATCCCGCCGAACAAAGCTTGACTCCCTCCACAAAAACATGTCACGCATTTTTGGCGAGGGGCACTAGCGGATTTCGGCGACTCTCTATCGACGTGATGTCCGATACGGGGATGTGCTCGGTTGGGGAAACGGCAGCTACCGGCAACAGCACATTGCGGATCGCCGCCAATATCGCCGGGTGATGGGCGGAATGATCGCCGGTGGGTATGGCGATCAGGCGGGGCGGCTGCGACGTCCATTGCAGCCGGTCGAGGGCTGCCCGACCGCCTTTGGCAGTGAACTGCTCGGCATCCTCGGGCGAGGCAATCAGCGTCACGTCGGTTCCACGGTGCGCAAGCGTTGTCAGAGCAACCTCCGGCAGGTACACGAGTCCGACCCAGCTCAACACCCGCAGGACGTATCGCGGGAGGTGGTTGTGCATAAAGTTCTTCGTCGGCTTCCGAGCCGGGTCGAGAAATGCTCTGAGGTGCTTAGCCCTGGACCCGCCAGCGCCGCCGCCCGTGTCACCAGGCGCGTTGGTGTTTAGCGTTATCTTCCGATAGCCCCACTGTGACAACAAGGTGGGGGTGACGCGCCAATTCCACACCAGCAGGTTGACCAGAATCGCCGAGCGCGCATCGATATTGCGGGCGACCTGAGCGGCGTACCACGCGCCGGAGCAGATACCGACAAGCTCGAGTTCGCCGGCGTCTTGGCACGCATGTCTGGCCACCGCTATCGATTCGGTAACGTCAGCCTTGGAATAGATTCTGCGCCAACGGTTCCGGCTGATCTGGCCCGACAAGCCCTGTCTTGCCGGGTCCCAGCGCACCGCCTGGGACCCGGCCGCTGCAATGCGACGCGACAATTCAACCCACTCCCGGGCGGGTCCTACGTGCAAGTCGTTGGCCGTCACGAAGAACAACACGGTCTTCGCGGGCGCGGGACTACGGCGTCGGGGCACCGTGCGGATGGCGAATAGGCCGTTCGGCTCGATTCGTTCGATGCTCTCGAAAACATCGGCCCCGTCGGGCCCTTCGGCCGGCATCGTCACGGTTGTCAGGTATTGGGGTACCACGCGACGGGTGCGAGTGGGAACGTTCCCGTCGATCCACTCGACGATCGAATCGACCGCTGCGAAAGGGATCGGTAACGGCGTCGGCGTCGGCGCGGCGCATTCCGGGAGACCGGCGGCAATGATCGAATCAACTCCCTCGGCCGATGCCAAAGTGGTGACGTGCTTGTCGGTCTCGGCTGGTCGTCCCACCAGAAGTACGTTGTCGACGCCGTGGGCGTTAATTGGATTGGCACCCATCCGCAGCGCGGTGAATTCTGCGGCGGCGTGGTCGCTCAACCGCCCCCCGACGATTGACACTTCGCCGGGCGTAGCAGCGTCCGCACCCACCGACAACCGGAACAGTGTTCTGTGTTCCCGGAGGTAACGCCTGCCCGTTCCATAGGGATCGAGATAGACCACGCGGTTGACCGCGTGGGATTGGCCCAGGTACTCGTTGAGGATCAGGCAGCCGGCACGTATGCCGATAGCGGTTGCCGACTGCGCGCCGATCAGCGTGAGGTAGTCGAGCGCGTGGCCCACGCTCGCCACCCAGTTGGCCACCGCGTCATCACGGGCCTGGGCGTATGCAGAATCACCCAAGCCTAGGTAGTCAAAACGCAGCACAGCGAAACCGCGGCGCGCCAGGCTTCCGGCGAGGACCCGTTGTAGCCGGACACTATCCATCCCCTCCTTTCCGAGCGAACCACAGATCAATACCCCGCCCCTGATCTGGTTATCGACCGGCAGATGGACGACGCCAAACAATGGCGAATCAGACGGTCCGAAAAATGTGGGCACCTCTGTCGTTGTCAATGGCATGTTGTGCGGGCTCCACGGTCGGCTTCCGCCGCTGGCGGATAGTCGTGCTCTTGACGTTGCTTCGCTGGTTGTAATCGCTCGGTCCAATCCGCGGACTCGAAACCGTGCGACCGGGTGAGGCTCATCACAATTCGCTCCATTCCGAATCCGACGCATGCGCTGCCGATGTCACAGAATCTCCCGCCTCAAACCCGTTCCCGCCATAGACGATTCGGCGCCCTCGATTGGTCATTGCAGAGGCAATGCCCAGTAAGTTGCCTGCCGCCACCGTCGACAACTCTGGCTGCGCGTTTTCAAACGACATGCGCTCCTCCTTGCGGAACCAGCGGGCTGGCGGTGACTGCGACGGTGCCTCGTACCACTGCTGTGCATACCAACTGTGCATCTCGCACGGATAATACATACTATTTGACTGCTACACTACCCAGTAGCAAGTTTACAGTCTCTGAAGTCCGGACGTTCAGACAACTGAGAGTTGGATCAACAACGCTGCCGAGCGCCAATCTGGCCGGGGCATGCCGGCTACCGGCTAGACGCCCGTCGAGACTTCGTAGTGCGATCCTGCGGGCGGTATGTCGCTCAGAGCTTTTCGGTGATGTTGCCGTGTTCGGTGGTGAACCGACCGCGGGGCACGGCTCGGCGCAGCCTAATCGCCTGAATGAGCGCGATCCCTGCTGCCAGGCCCGACAATAAGTCCGACACCGTTATTCCATGGGTAGGGTTGATCGTGAGAAGGATGTTCCCTTCTAGGTTCCCGTTGACGAACGGCCAGACAAGCGCAAGCGTCAAGACTGTCAGAATCGACGACCGATTAGGCTTGGCGGCACACCACGCCATCGATGAGAAGAGCGCATTCATTGCCGCGATGCTGTAGAACAGCTCGTTCATTTGCAGGCTCCCGTGACTTCGATGCGCCGGACAGCCCCGTCTGCTCAGCGAATCGACACCGGGGCTGAATCAAAACTAGCAGCTCGAGCTTCCGACTAGCGCGATCTTGAGGGGCTATCTCGGGTGGGATGCGCTCAGTGTGCCGCGGTGATCTCGGATACCGAGTTTGGTTGTTGGATAAGTAAATTGGGCTTAGTGGTGTCGAGTGTTGGCGAGTATGCCGCGGGCAGCTTGAGGGCCGACGCCAAGGCCCGATAGGAACGGATCAGGTGATGACCGCCTACCGCTATGTTGCGTCCTCCTAGGCTGTTCCTGCGATTCTGCTTGGCGACACCCGTCGGTCTCGCTCCGCTGAACGCGACTGGGAGCGGGTTGCGCCAAGAGCAGTTGCGGGTAAGGACGGTAGCGGGCGTGGCGGGCGATCGATCGTGATACCGGAGCGTCAGACTATAAGTTGGCCAAAGTAATCCAATCGCTACAAAAGGTATGTAACTGTTCCATATCGTATACCTACGGTATACGATATGGCCGAGCCAAGCGCCGCGGTAACCGTGGCTGCTGCGTTGGGAGGCGCACATGTCGTTCGTGACCACACCGGCCGTTGCGGCAAACTGTGATGCTGCCCTTGAATCGGAAAGCGCGTCGTCACCGCCTGAGCAATCCTGTTAAGCGGCATGGTTACCTCGGACGAGCACCAGCGTCAGCTCAGCTGGAATCTGACTGCCCAAGATAGTATTTCGTCGCACTCCCAGTGCGTGCACGAGATCATCAGCGCCCAGGTCGAACGCACGCCGGACACGGTAGCTGTCGAGGTCGGCGACACGACCCTGACTTATCGACAACTGGACGGCCGCGCCGCGGCCATCGCACGGCGGTTGATGGAGGCGGCCGCCGGGAGCGGCTCGGTGGTGGCGGTGCTCCTGGACCGCACTCCTGACCTGGTGGCGGCCCTGATGGGGATACTTAAATCCGGCGCGGCGTTTTTGCCTCTAGATCCCCGCCAGCCAGCCGCTCGAAACAATTTCAGCATCAACGACGCCGGCGCGAACATCGTCCTGACCGATCGTCAGCTGCCGACCGGCGGGGACACGGTGAAGGCCACCGTCATCAACCTCGGCGACGTGGGGCCCGACGCACCCCGCGCTGCCCCGTCAAGCACCGTGTCTCCTGCCGACCTCGCCTACGTGATTTACACGTCCGGCTCCACCGGTCGCCCAAAGGGAGTGCTCATCGAGCATCGCAGCGTAACGAACTTGATGCAGACCATGTTTCGCGAGTTTGGCGTCGCCGCCCCCGATACCGTGCTGTCGGTGTCGTCCATCAGCTTTGACGTCGCACTCGGCGACATCTTCTGTGCGCTCTCGCGCGGAGCGCGACTGGTTCTTGCCACCGCAGCGGAGGCAACGAATCCCGCTGCGCTAATCCGGCTGATTGCAGACAGCCGTGCGACCTACATGATGGCGACACCAACGACCTTTGGGGCCCTCGTGGCCGCTGGGTGGCGCGGCAATCGTCGTCTCACGGCGGCGTCGATCGGTGAGACGCTCAGCGATGGGCTGGCTGGGGCGCTGCTGCAACGGTGTGGAGCGGTCTGGAATACCTACGGCCCCACCGAGACCACCGTCATCACCAGCGTCGCGCGGCTGGCCGAGGGAGACACCGTCACGGTGGGTAGGCCGTTGTCGAACGTCCGGATGTACGTCACCGACCTGGGCGGGCGACTCCAACCGGTCGGCGTCCCCGGGGAAATCGCCATCGGCGGCGTCGCAGTGGGTCGTGGTTATCGCAATCGCCCCGACGAGCACGCGCACCGGTACGGAGACGATCCATTCCATGCCGGCGGGCGTATCTACCGCACAGGCGATCGTGGCAGGCTCTTGCCCGACGGGCGAATACAACACCTGGGCCGCTACGACGATCAGCTCAAGATCCGAGGTTTTCGGATTGAGCCGGGCGAGATCGAGTCCACCCTCTGCGAGCACCCAGACGTGGGATGCTGCGCAGTGGTCGCCCGCGAGGGGCCTAACGGCGAACGGCAGTTGGTCGCGTATATCGTCGGCAAGGCGGGCTTCCCGAGCGACGCAGAGGCACGCGGCTGGCTGCGTCCCCGCCTGCCGGAATACATGATCCCCAGCGCATTTGTGCGCCTCAACGCGTTACCACAGACCGCGAGCGGGAAGCTCGACAAAGATGCACTGCCCGCACCGTCGCCGCGGGGAATTGGCCGCATCGGCGCCCAGCCACCGCGCAACGACACGGAAAGGCGCGTTGCCGCGTTGTGGGCCGACCTGCTGGCCGTGCCTGTAACCGACGTCAACTCCGACTTCTTCGATATGGGCGGTCATTCACTGCTGGCGGCCCGGCTAGTCATCGAAGTTCAGCGGGACTTCGGTGCCGCGGTGTCGCACGCGTCGTTTCTCAACAACGGCCGGACCGTTGCAAAACTCGCCGAGTTACTTGTTGCCGAAAGCCCTAGCAGGACCGACGAAGTCCCGTCGGTCCTACCGCTGCATTTCATCTTTTCCGATCCTGCGACGGCGATGAGCTTGAGGCGTTTTACGGCGCAGTGGGGGGCCGCGCAACCGGTACACGTGCTGATCCCCGAACAGCCCGGCGGACGGTTTGACCTGTCCATGACCATCGAACACCATGCCAGTCAAGCCCTTTCAACGATCCGCAACCGACAGCCGGATGGTCCGCTTGCACTGGTCGGTTACTCGTTCGGGGGACTGGTGGCCTACGAAGTTGCCCGTCAGGCTGTCGATGCCGGCCAGCAAGTCGAGTGGCTGGGCATTCTCGATGAGCTTGCGCCATCGATGGCGGAACTGCAGTCGGCGCAGCTGTCGCTGCGATGGCGGCTTCGCCGGATACGCCGTCTGCCGGCGCGTCAGCGTTGGGCTAAGTACCGCGAAGTCGCGCTCCGGGTGCTTCGGCGTGGTGAACTGTGGCCACAGGGCGACTTCGACTTTCGCGGTGCGACAGAAATCGAATGCCGCTATCAGCAGCTTGGACACGAGGTGCCGACGCACCTGTTGGTGAGCGAGGTCACCGCAGCTGCTGCAGAGGCAGATCTATTAGGTTGGGACGACTACCACAAAGGACCGTTGACCGTGCATCGTCTTACCGGTGACCACGTCACCCTGTTCACTCTGCCCGAGGTGGAGAAGCTCGCGCGGATGATGCTCGAGTCACTTTGTAACGCAAGGGCAAATCGAGTACCTACGCACGACCGGACAGGTCGATGCACCCCTGCTCTGCAAGGAGCGCCAAATGAAGCTGGAACGCCCAGTTGCGGTCGCACGTGAGCAAGCAGCACATCGTCGGTGAGGTGCGGCTGAACTTCCAGGTCCTTCCAGATGGTCCGCCACCCGCGGGTCCACTGATCCGGTGAGGAAAGCCGCACACGGCATCACTGCGGCGCGCCGCGCTGCCTGTTGTCACTCCGCTTGAACAGCATGTCGGCCTGGATGGCCTGTCCGTGCTCGTCGCTGATGCCTCCGTAGTTGCGGAGAAGCTCGTAGCCGCGCTCACCCAGCCAGGCAACCAGGTCATCGGCCAGCACCTGTCCTTCGTATAGCTCGATGAACGAGCCTTCCGCGCAGACGTAGGTGAACTTGTCGAGCAGCTCTCCGCACGCACGCAACGCCTCCAGCTCGTAGCCTTGGACGTCGAGCTTCAGCAACGCCGGTTCCTCGATGGAGCCGCCGTCAAGAAACTCAGACAGCGGGGCGGTCCGAACCGTCTCGGTGCGCACTTCATTGGTGCCCCGGAACAGCCGTCCCTGCGTCTCGGTGATGGGTAGCAGAGATGACGAGTCATCGTGACCCGACACGTGCATGATGGACTGTCCGGCCTCGGGCCCGAGTGCGGCATGGTGCAGCGTGACCCGCCGCTCCTTGGCAAAGACACGGCGGAAGCGTGCGGCGGGTACCGCGAGAGGTTCCAGCGAGACGATCCTCGCAGCGGGAAAGGTGTGCAGGGCGAAGAGCGCGAACTGACCACGATTGGCGCCGACATCGACGACCGTCCGCAGCGTCAGCACCCCCAGCGCTTCCTCATGCTCGACAGCCGCCGCAACCCAGTGCCGCAGCAGGGCGGCTCGATACGGCGCCACCCTTAGGATGGCAATCAGCTTCGCCGAGCGCCTCATGCGGCACCGGCCTTCCCGATCGCCCCGGCTACAGACTCGACGAAGCCGAGTGCGGCACTCCGCGCTTCGAAGTTCTCGAGAAAGCAGGCCTGAGCACGCCGGCGCGCTTCTGCGCGGTCGGAGTCCGACAGGTTCATCCAACGATCCAGTAGCGAGGTAGCGCCAGCGACTGTATCGCCCTCGACGAGACCCGCTCCGCAGCGTTCAATCTCGCGCCAGATGTTCACTTTGTCGCTGATGAGGACGGGCAGCCCGCACGCGAGGGCCTCGGCGATGACGATGCCGAAATTCTCGGAGTGCGACGTCAACACGAACGCATCGGCTGCCCGGTATGCCCCCCACTTGGCGTCTTCGTTCAGCATCCCGATCCAACTGATACGGTCTCCCACTCGAAGCGACTCGGCCAGCATTCGCAGCCCCGCCTCCGTTTCTGATTCGTCAGGTCCCGCCACGACTAAGTGCAAGCTCTCGTCGCGATGGCACACGCGTGAGAATGCCTCGATCAGCAGATCGCACCCCTTCTTAGGATGCAGCCTGCCGAGGAAGAGCAGGATGCGCTTGTCTCGAAGGTCGGGGTTCGCCGACAGGAAAGCCTCACGCTGCAGCGCCGGATCGCCGGGCGGCTCATCGATTCCCAAGCCGACTATGGCTTCCCTCGCCTGGTAGGGCGTGAACGAGGTCGGGGCGAGGCGTCGCTCTTCCTCGCAGGTATAGAGCACGGCTCGGGCATCGCGAAGAGTGCGGTGCTCGAAAGCGCGCCAATAAAGCGCCTTCTTGGCGTGCTTGCCGGGATAGCGCTCCCTGAACCATGGATCCAGCGCCCCGTGGACAAAAAGAAAATACGGCACTCCGGCCCTGCTGCACGCCGCGTGCACCGCTTGGCTCTGGTATTGCCAGATGCCATGGACGGTCACGGCGTCATAGTCAGGCGCGTGCCGCCCCAGCCAAAGTCTCAGATGCCTGGAGTATCCGTAGTTTCCGAGTGCGGGGCCGAACGCGCGGGGAGACCCGGGCAGATCGGTCAGCCACGGCGCAGACGGAGGGTCCAACGTGACCACATCGATCGAGTGGCCGAGATCGGTCAGGCTGCGGGTGAGTTGATTCACGACGACACACGGGCCTCCGTAAGCTGGGTTGAGCGTGCCCGCCACTTGCAGCAACCGCATCGTCACCAGCTCCCGTGCTGTCGCGATCGCCATGCCAAGGCGACTGGGTGCTCCTCGATAAACGACCTGTCGATGATGACCACATGGGCTTCGCCGATCACAAAACTCACAGCGGTGAGCCTATACAACGGAAGTCACTCATCCGGTCTGTTCGGTCTCGCGCCGGCACACGGGAAATGAGATGTTCCGGCCGACGTCACCTGAGATCTGCGTGGTCCCGATGACCGCGGGCGCCACCAGCGCCACCACGCGCACCATACTGATACGGTCGTCACATCGAACCGGCGGCTAGGAGGACGGGAGTGCCAGATCGTCGACCCAACAACTGGCTCTCGTTGATCGCCTGGCTCTTACCCAGTTGCGGCTTCAAGCTGTGGGCCTTGAGGTCTTTGGGCAACCACATCGGACAGGATGTCACCCTCGGGCCCAACCTCGTACTCAATTGCGGGCCCTTTTCGATCGCCGACGGCGCGGAGATCATGAACTTCAACATCTTCCGACGGCTATCCAGCATCGAGCTGGGCCCGAGAAGCACCATCGGCACTTTCAATCAGTTCACCGCGGCCCCCGACTATCAGCGATACAGCCCCTTGGTGGGCAAGCTTATAGTCGGTGAGTTTGGGGCTTTCACGAACCGTCACTACGTCGATTGTTCCGGGCAGGTCATCCTTCGACCGTTCGCGGCCGTAGGCGGGCTCAGGAATATCATCCTGAGCCACGAGCTCGATTATGCCGAGAACACAACGGAACCCGGTCGGGTCGTCTTGGGCAAGAACGCGGTGGCCACAGCCGGCTGCATCCTGCTCAAGGACTCGTATCTGCCCGAGAGATCGGTGCTTGCGGCGGGTTCCGTGCTCCCGAAGGCAAAGGACGGCGACAACATGCCGATCTCCGCCCTTTACGGCGGAACCCCAGCGCGTTTCATTCGAGAGATCAAGGAATACCAGTGGTGGGATCGCGCTGAGACCTACACGCCGTCAATACCGTTTGACGACGAAAAGTTTCGTCTGGAGTAGCGGGAGCGCAGAGCCGTTGCGGCGAGCTAACGCACAAGCCCAATAGCACGTGGTGGCGCTGGTAGCTCCTTGGGTGCGCCCACATCGTTCAACACCACACCCACCACTTCGGCGCCGATGTCGGACAGTTGGGCGACAGATGCATAACAGTCGGAAAGCTTCGACTTGCCTCGCCTGGTAACCAGGAGAACCCCATCAGCCCAGCATGCGACGGCCTCCGCTTCAGGACCGTCGAGAAGCGAGGGAGAGTCCACGATTACGTAGTCGAAAGTCTCGGTGAGTTGCTTGAAAAACTTCCCACACGCGCTGGAGGCCAGTAAGTCGGCCGGATCCTTGTCGCGCATACGTCCGGCGCCGATGACCTTCAAACTGTCCATTGCCATAGCCGACAGCGGCAGCGGAGCAACCTCGCTGTGTATAAGGTCAGCCAGCCCTGGCACTTCGCCATGCCCGGCGCGTCTTGCTGGCACAGGATTTCCTATATCTGCATCCACGAGGACTACCGTCTTGCCGCTTGCGGCGAATGCTGCTGCGAGATTAAGTGCGACAGTTGATTTCCCTTCGCCTTCGCGAGGGCTCGTGACCAGAATCGTGGCAGGCGAACGGTCCGTATAGGCGACCGACAATGCAGTGCTTAGGTGGCGGAATGCGCCCGCCGCGATGGCTGGGACGCCGAAGTCCATGGTCAGTCCGGCACGGAGAGTTTTATCATGCGGGATGTGTCCCAGTGGCCGCGCGCTGACCACTTTCTCGATATCCCGCGCGTCCCGGACTTTGTTGTTGAACCGCTCGCGGCCGAGTGCGGCAGCCACGCCGGCCAACAAGCCGCAGAACGTCGCCAGCGTGACGCTCATCAACGTGGTCGGCGACGCCGGCTCCGGATTGAGGGTGGCCGGGGTCACTATGGTCAGCTTGGATATCGGCGGACCATCGCCGGTGGGTTTTGTCAGCGCGGCGACCCCGTCGATCATTGAGTGGCTAACCTCGTTGCTAAATCGCTTGGCCACGTCGGGATCTCGATCTTTGGCGCTAACCGTAAACATGACGGTTTCCGGAATGATCTGGGTACTAATGGCGCTCTTGGCCTGACCCAGCGTCATATTGAGGCCTGCCGCCTTTACAGCGGGCACGAGCACCGTATCCGAGTAGGCCAGTTTCGCGTACGAGCCGACGAGCATCGACGAGCCCATCGCGTTTTCATAGGGGCCGGTTGGACCTTGAGCGTTCCCCACCGACGTCACAAATAGCGTGACGGTCGCCTGGTATACCGGCTTCTGCAGCAAACAGAAGGTCAGCGCAATCAAGCTGAAGGCTACCGCGCAGCCTACGATGAGCTTCCAGCCACGGATCAGAACGGTGATCACATCTCGCGTGGCTGCATGCGAGACGGTTGGCATCCTTACTGCCCCCTTGTAAACGAGTCCACGACGGCTGGGGGGTTAGAACCCTTCAGCCGTGCCTGATGGGCGAGGCGCGCAATCGGATCGCGATTGTCGACGGTTTGCTTCTCACACCGAACTAGGTCCATCGGTATCGTTTCCTTGCAGATCCATGACAACAGGTATGTTTCAACATCGTATCACGGACGGTGAGCGTATATGCGTGGATTCTTCGTACCGCAGGAATTCTGGCGCGCGACCGGCTTAAAGGTGAGAGACGATGCCGTTGCCCTGATTCGCGACTCAAAACCGAGCCGGCCCGACCGCCGCGGTCACACGGCCTGCCGGTGTCTTTCGATCCGCTGGGTGGCTTGCGAGGGTCTCGACCCTGTAGGTGGCCGCAAGGGCCGCCGCGCAACCTATCGTGTAGTACAGGAAACGGTCGGTTAGTTGATTCTCCAGCACACCAATGACTAGCGACGCGATGACTGACAACATCAGATAAGCCCCCAGCGCTTCGCCGGTGCGCTTCGCCAGCCAGCACGATCGCAAGGTCCCGAACCAATATATGAGCATCCCCGCGACAAGAACGCTACCGCCGGCTGACATTATTTGAAGATAAATATTATGCGCTTCCCCGATGTGCTTTATGCCGATCCCAAAAATAGGATAATCCTTGAAATCGTTCCACGCTTGTGCATGAACGAACGCGCGCTCGTCATCACTACCAAGGCTGGCGCGGCTCCCATCGAACCGAAACAGCTTGTCGAGAATTCCGGGCGCCAACTGCGTCAGAGCGGTCAAGCCACCGAGAACCGCCGCCGTGAGGGTGGCCGCCAACCGTCCCGCGACCTTCTTCTTATGTGGCGAAACGAGGATCGCGACGAGCACTGCGACCGGAAAGGCGATTTGGGCCCCCCGCGACCCGGACGCCACTACACCGCCGCAAAGCAGCACCAGCGCGATACACGGCAGCCAGCGACGTCGCGACTCGCCGATGAAGTGCACGGCGAACGGTACGGCGATGGTGCAGACCAGGCCAAGCGTATTGGGGTGGTCGGTCAAACCCGTTTCCCGGTGGTTGTCGAACTGATTCCCCGTCCGCAAGGTCGCCAGGGCGAGGCTGCGCGAGACATGGGTGAGGTTGGTGAGATCGGTCAGCGCGATCAAGCTGGAAACGGTCACACCGGCCAGGAACGAAGCCACGATCCACTTGGGCACCCTCGAGTCCAGCGCGGTACATGCGATGGCTGCGATCGGCACGATCAGCAGAGCGACAATCCAGAACGCCGACTTGATGCCGCCCGGAGGGCCGGTATCGCTCCACCCCGTGAAGGGCGAGTACAAATCATGCTCATACCGCAGCACAAAATAAGTATCTGGAATAGGGCTAAAGACCAGTGCAGTGAAGCACACAAATAACGCGATAGCGGGCGCCCAAAGCCACCAAGGAATAGCAAATCTCAAATTTCCGAACACCACCATCGCCACGGTGACAATGAACGTAAGAAAAAGAAAAATGTCTGCAATCTGGAATCCGCCGAGATAAACGCCGCCCCATGTCGCCGTGAAGGAAGCCACCAGGAAGCAGCCCACGACCGTCTTCGACAGCCACGGCGGAAACGCCAACGCGCCCGGAATGTCCTTCGACGTCACGGTTGCAGTCGTCGCGCTCTCCATCAGCCGAACGTCACCCCCGCGACGTAGCAAAGGCTGGCTGCAACTTCTCGCGGCTGTACCCATCGTGACCAGCTCACCCCTCCTTCTCGGGCTATCGGCCGAAGTGGCGATCTCAGCCGACTCGGCCGCGGCGCGTTGCCCCGCGTCACGTTGCGGGGGTGTACCGCACCGAATCGACTAGCATCGTGGCCGGGAACGGAGTCGAGGCGTCTGGCACGAACGAACCGAGGCCGACAGCAAAGCTGAGGATCACATACATCGGATGATCGTTGAACGTCCACGTTGCGCCGGGCGGCAGCGACCCCGGGGTCCAGGAAGCGAAAACGTGTCCGTCGATGCTGGTGCTGATCTTGTCGCGCTGCCAATCCAGCGCGTATTCGTGCCAGCCCATATCGTACGGCGTCAAGAGCGGCAGATCGTACCCACCGGCGCCGTGAATCGAAGATCCGCCGATAGGCAACGCACTATCCCAAATGTCAATTTCGCCGCACTGCGGCCAACCCACAGTCGCGAAGTCAGAGCCCAGCAGCCAGAACGCCGGCCTAAGGCCCGGCCCGGCGGCGGGTAGCTTGATGCGGGCGGCGAGGGTGCCATAGCAGAAGTCGAGATGCCCGTGCGTGTTGAGGGCGGCGCTGCTGTAATCGAACGTGCCGAACCCGGGGATGTTGATGGGTTCTCTGATGGCGGTGATCGCGAGATTGCCGTCGCCATCCAATGACGCGTTGCGCGGATTGTTGGTGAATGCCTCGAGTTGGCCGTCCGTGCCGCCACCGCCCAGCTGGTAATTCCACAGGTGCGGATTGGGCGGGGCGCCTGCGGGACCAGAGAAATCATCGACCACTGCTCGCGCCGCAGGGCAGATTACGTCGTCTGCACGGCTGATTGTTATGCCGCTAACTGGCCCTGACGAGATGACGACAGCCTGCACAATGCAGACCGCAAGAGCCGCTGATTGCAGCAGAGGTATCGAGCGTAGGCGGCGGAAGACGTTCAGCATTTCGAGCTACCGCTCCATCCGCCGATTGCCGCCCATACCAAGGCCTTTTCGGAGTGGTCCTGTGAGCCCCCAGCCAGTAACCAAGCATTTGTCATGGATGGCACACACGCCAGCATCTCCGGCGGTGTGGTCACGAACGACATGTGCTCCTCCTGGCGGAAGCAGGCAGACTCGCCGACGGGCCGAGGTTACGGCGGCCGGACGGGCCCCTATCTGTGTATACCGATGATGCACTTGAATGCATACTAAACATACCATAGGATGATATCGTCTGATTTAGTATGACTTACGGTCTTTAATTGGACCTCTACGCATCCATAGATTCGGGATACCAAGTGCAGAGCAGACCTCGGACCAACGAGGAACTTCGACGGAGACAGTGCGGCCCACCGGGTGGGGAAGCGCGCACCGTCCTATCGCTCTGCCACTCACCCGCCCAAAAGGCTGACTTGAGGCTGGTTATCCACGATTACTCCGGCCACCCCGGCCAAGTGCACCTGAGTCGGGAGCTAGCCCGCCGAGGGCATCATGTCGAGCACCAATATTGCGCGTCGTACACAACCGGCCGCGGCGCGACAACGCGACGCGAGGGCGATCCCGAATCCTTCGGTGTGCGTGCTATCGAGCTGGGGAGCGAGTTTGCCCGCTACTCGCCGATCGCTCGACTGCGCCAGGAACTCCAGTACGCCCGGATGTCGGCCCGTGCCATCCTGGCCGCCCGACCCGATGTTGCGGTGCTATCCAACATCCCCTTGCTCTCGCTGTTCATACTCACTTTGTTGCTCCGGCTGCGACGGGTGCCCTACGTCTTCTGGCACCAAGACATCTACAGCGAAGCGATCAGGGTCATCGCCCGTGATCGGTTCGGCCAGCTGGGATGTCTTGTCGGATGGGTCGCGGGGCGTGCTGAGCGTCACGTCGCTCGCGGTGCAGCGGCGATCGTCGCCATCAGCGACACGTTCATTGAGCAACTCGACGCCTGGGGGGTCCAGGCAAGCAAAGTACACGTGGTGCCGAACTGGGGCGCGATCGACGAGATGCCCTTGCGGCCGCGAGACAACGCCTGGGCCAAGGCTCACGGCCTGGTGGGCGTGCCCGTTGTGATGTACGCAGGAACGCTTGGGTTGAAGCACGACCCATCCGTGCTGTCTACGCTCGCCCGGACGGCGCCGTCGGGTAGCCACACCGTGGTCGTGTCCGAGGGGCGGGGCCGCGAGTGGCTGGAATCGGAAGCCGGTGTGGTACCAGGGCTGACTCTACTTGACTACCAGCCATACGAACAGCTGCCGGACATGCTCGCGAGCGCAGATGTGCTGCTCGTCGTACTGGAAAGCAACGCCAGCCGCTACTCAGTGCCCTCGAAGGTTCTGAACTACTTATGCGCCGGCCGTCCCGTGCTGGCGCTGCTACCACCGGACAACGCCGTCGCCCGCATGGTCGAAGCGGCGGAAGCAGGGCTCGTGGTGGCCCCCGGAGACGCTGACGCGGCAGCTGCCGCACTGCGCAGTTTGCTGGCTTCTCCCGCCACGCGAGCCGCGATGGGGACCGCGGCTCGCCGCTACGCCGAACGCACATTCGACGTAACACGCGTCGGTGAGCGCTTTGACTCGTTGCTATCCGACATCAACAACGCCCAACAGTGAAAGGACACAGAAAGATGGAGATTGCGCACTTGCCCGGGCCGACCGGGGTAACGGGGCAGAAACTGGCCCTAATCGCAGGGGGTGGCGGCTTCATCGGCGGACATCTCGCGCGGACCCTCAGTGAGCGCGGCGTTCAGGTCCGAAGTGTGGACATCAAACCCTTCGACGACTGGTATCAGATTCCCGAGGGTGTCGAAGCCCATCAGCTCGACCTGTCCGAGCTCGAGAACTGCCGTGAGGCCATGCGCGGAATCGACACCGTCTACAACTTGGCGGCTGACATGGGCGGGATGGGCTTCATCGAAACCCACAAGGCCGAGTGCATGCTCTCGGTCCTCATCAACACGCATATGTTGATGGCGGCGCGAGACGAAAACGTTGGTCGATTCTTCTACTCCAGCTCGGCTTGTGTCTACGCAGCCGACAAGCAGGTCGACGCCGACGTGGCGGCGCTCAAGGAGTCCGATGCGTACCCTGCTATGCCGGAAGACGGTTATGGCTGGGAAAAGTTGTTCAGCGAGCGCATGTGCCGGCACTTCCGCGAGGACTTCGGCGTGGAAACGCGGGTTGCCCGTTACCACAACGTCTACGGCGTCGAAGGTACTTACGACGGTGGACGCGAGAAGGCCCCTGCCGCGCTGTGCCGCAAGATTGCGCTGGCTGCCATCACCGGCCGGCACGAGATCGAGGTCTGGGGGGACGGCGAGCAGACCCGCAGCTTCATGTACGTCGATGACTGCATCGAAGGGACACTGAGGGTGACGGCGGGAGACAGCGCCCTACCGGTCAATGTCGGTAGCTGCGAGCTGGTGAGCATCAACCAGATGGTCGACATCATCGAAAAGATCGCTGGGATTACCGTCGAGCGCCACTACAACTTGGACGCCCCCAAGGGTGTGCGTGGACGCAACAGCGACAACACGCTGATCAGGGAGATCTACGACTGGGAGCCATCGATTTCTCTCGCGGATGGCCTTGAGAAGACTTATCACTGGATCTTCGACCAGCTCTCAGGCAGCGAGCGCACTAGCGATCGCACCGCACGGCGCGCCGCTGTGTGAACGGTATTAACTCACCCTCAGCTGGCGTGACCAATGACAAGAACTGCACGTGAATGTACGTAATGCGCTTGTGATTATCGTGGCAGCCCTCCCTGCCAGCGAGCTCAAGAACTCGCTACTCCGACGCTTGGGGTGGGTCATTGGCGCTGGGGTGCACATCGGCCCATGCTTGGTCTGGAACTAGGTGACCGCTTCA
>Ga0302325_10009611_pt1 | contig 21083 bp, 12 predicted proteins | sample Palsa_T0_2_FD_201948 | JGI IMG/M metagenome (GOLD analysis project Ga0302325, IMG submission 201948) | Peat permafrost microbial communities from Stordalen Mire near Abisko, Sweden - Palsa_T0_2 | ecosystem: Environmental > Terrestrial > Soil > Palsa > Peat permafrost | place: Sweden: Abisko...
AGGAGCTCGGAGAGCGGGATTTCGAGTCGGACGATCGGAAGCGGTTTGTGCTCCCCGCGATTTGGGAGAGCTGGGATCAGAAGCTCGGCAGGCGCAAGCCGGTCGCGAGCGCTGCCCGTGAAATCGCCGCCGAGTTCAACAAGCGCGCCCAAAAAGCCATGCTTGCCGCGCATAAGGCCGGCGTCCCCATGCTGGCCGGAACGGACTGCGGCGTCAACAACAACTATATGTTCCCGGGATGGTCGTTGCACGAGGAACTGGAGAATCTGGTGAAGGCCGGCCTTACGCCAGTGGAAGCGCTGCGCATGGCCACCATCGACGCGGCCCGATGGCGGGGCGCGGATGCCACCGAAGGCACGGTCGAAAAGGGTAAGACTGCCGATCTGGTTCTGCTGCGGTCGAACCCGCTCGAAGCCATACGTCATACACGGGAAATAGAATCGGTCTTGGCGGGGGGCAAGTACTATTCCCGATCCGATCTGGACGCCATGCTGCGCCAGGCACAGGACCGCGCGTCCGCCGCCCTCCGGCAACCGCCGCACTGAGGATTGCATCAATGTGGAGCGGGCCTCTAGGCCTGCGCTCCAGAACCCGCTCTCAAGCCCGGCTATTCCGTACAGCCATGCGATACAATCGCAGCAACGTGTTTTGCGCGATCCGGTCTTATCGCACAATGATCGCGGGTGTGGTGTGTTCCCTGGCGATCGCAGTGGCTACCTCGCTCGCCGCCGAAGTCGCCAGCCGGACCTTCCGCATCTCCACCGCGCAAGGCTCCGCCAGCGAGCCACTGGAAATCTCCCTCGATTGGTCCCAACCCCAACCGTTACCCGCGCTGTAATCGTCTTTCACGGCGTGGGCCGCGACGTTACCGGCTACTACCGCTCGGCCCTGGACGCCGCGGAGCAAGCTGGCTCGACCGCTCGCGGCGCCATCGTCGTCGCCCCGCAATTCCTGAATGAGGAAGACATCCGCGAACACCATCTTCCGAAGGATGTCCTGCGCTGGCGCCGCGCCGCGTGGGAAGCCGGCGCTCCCGCGGTGGCGCCCGCGCCCATCAGTTCGTATGACGTGGTGGATGCGATCCTGGCGCGGCTGGCCGATCGCTCGCTTTTTTCCCGATCTCAAGACCGTGGTGCTCGCCGGACACTCGGGCGGCGGCCAGTTGGTGCATCGATATGCCGTGGTGGGCAAGGCGCCCGCCGCGCTCGCGAGCGCCGGTATTCATCTCCGCTATGTGGTCGCCAATCCTTCGTCGTATGTCTACTTCTCAGACGCAAGGCCGGCGCTTAACGCGCATTGCCGCGAATTCAATCGCTGCTGGACCGCCGAAAGGCTGCGCATCTCGATGCAGGGCAAACTGAAAGGCAGCCGCCTGTTCGCGGTTTCCAATCGTGAACCCTATGAGCACGCACGGCAAGGAAATTCCATCACTTGGTTCGTTCCGCCTAGCGGCCTGGTGACCGCGCTGGAGCCCGTGCTGCGCGCCAGCGACGGAACCTGGATCGCGCAGGGCTCGGGCGACGCGGACAAGGAAACCGCGGACGATCTCGGCCGGCTGCGCGTGCCGCCGGATCATCCGCAATACACCCTGCACCGCGTCTGGCTGAGCAAGGAAGAAGAAGACGGCTTCTATTTTGGTTTCGCCAACGAAGGGATATGGCCGCTCTGCCACATCGCGCACACGCGGCCCATTTTCCGTGGCGAGGATTGGGAACAGTACCGCGCCGTGAACCAAAAGTTCGCAGCGGTTCTGCTGGACGAAATGAGCGGCGAACGCGAGCCGATCGTGCTGGTGCAGGACTATCGCTTCGCGCTGCTGCCGCGCATGCTCAAGGAACGCCGGCCGGATGCGCGGGTGGCTATCTTCTGGCACATTCCCTGGCCCAATTCCGAAGCTTTCGGTATTTGCCCCTGGCAGCGCGACTTGCTGGATGGCATGTTGGGCGCCGACCTGATCGGATTCCACATCCAGGCGCATTGCAACAACTTCCTCGAAACGGTGGACGGCGCCCTGGAATCGCGTATCGATTGGGAGCACTTCGCGGTCAATCGCCACGATCGCCTGACCACGGTGCGGCCGTTCCCCATCAGCGTGGCGGTCAACGGCAACGGCGAATCCGCCGGATTCGCGGCCGAGGACGCTTCCGCGGCGGCGCGCACCGCGCTGTTTCGCGAACTGGGCGGCAAGCCGGCTTTCCTCGGGTTGGGCGTGGATCGGGTGGATTACACCAAAGGCATCCTGGAGCGGTTGCGCGGCGTGGAGCGGCTCTTCGACCTGTACCCGGCGTACCGTGAAAAGTTTACCTTCGTGCAGATCGGCGCGCCCAGCCGTACCCACATCCAGCGCTATCGGGACCTGATGACGGAGGTCGAGGAAGAAGCGGAGCGCATTAACCTGCGTTTCCGGACCGGCGCGTGGAGGCCTGTCGTCTTCCTGAACCAGCGCCATAGCCATGCCGAGATCCAACCCTACTATCGCGGCGGACGTGTGCCTGGTGACCTCGCTGCACGAACGGCATGAATCTGGTGGCCAAGGAGTACGTGGTGGCGCGCAAAGATGAGCAGGGCGTGCTAATCCTGAGCCGCTTTACGGGCGCCAGCCATGAGCTGGCGGACGCCCTGATGGTGAATCCGTACGACACCGATGAACTGGCGCAAGCCATCCACACCGCGCTCAGCATGCCGCCGGACGAGCGTCAGGCGCGCATGCAACGGATGCGCGCGGTCGTCCAGGAAAACAACGTGTACCGCTGGGCGGGGGACCTGATCGGCGAGTTGGCTGCCATCCGGCTCGCGCCCGCGGGCGCCAATGGCAAGGTCCAGCCGGAGACGCGCGGGCCGCTTCTGCCGCTGGCGCCGGTGCGGAGCGGCATGAAGAGCCGAAGGCTGGCAGGCGGCAGCGCCTGCCCCGCGGCGATCTTTTGTCTATGGCTGGGACTCTGCGGCGGCGCACATGCGGCCAACCAGGATCCCCTGGATCGCGAATCGCGCGCTGGCGCTCCCGCCAGCGGAGGTTGTGGGTCAGGCCGATTGCCAATCGGCCTTGGTGGGGTAGGCGCTTTCGCCTGCCAAGCCGCTATGGCCCCGCGGCGGCGCATGGCGCCGCCCCACTGGGTGCCTGATCCACCGCTATCGTCGCCGTGTTCGACGTGAATCCGCCGATAGTCGTAGCGATGGGATCGAGCGCGCTAGTGTCCGCCCCCGAAAACACCACGCCGCCGAACGTAGCCTGGTCCGACTGATTCTCGACCAAGCTGTAGCTCCCAAATGCCAACCCGGCCGCGGGAGTCCATGGAGCGACCGCATCGGCGTTGTTGGTGCCGTCGGAATTGTAGAAGCTCTTCGCGCCCGGATCGACGAACAGCGCGATTTGATGGTTCGCCGCGTCCAGCACGGCCAGCAAGCGATGCGCGCCCGTTGAGGCAATGCCCGTCTGTGCGATGGCCGCCGTTCCCAGGCCGCTCTCCACGGTCAGGTTGAAGTTGGCACTGGCGCCCACGGCTCCAATCAGCGCCCGGCGCCCGCCCACCGGAGGATTATCCAGGTTCAAATCGAGCCTGGTGGAGTTGAAGTTGGAACTAAGCTGGTTGGCGATGTCGTAACTGATGAAAAGCTGTCCCGCGCCCAGCGTGAGGGGTGCCGCGAAACCTATGTAGTCGCCGGCCGCATTGGCCGTCACTGTGGGTCGGCCGACGGCCCCGGAGCCGATGACGATCAGGTCTTGCTGCAGCAATTGTGTCCACAAGCCGGCGAAGCCGGCGGTACCGGGGCTTTGGTTTGCCAAACCGCTTACCAAATAAGGCGGCACCTGAAAATTGTCGCCGAACGGGCTGGCGATTCCCCCGATATTCAAGGAAATCGGGATGGCCGGCCCCGTGGGCGCGGTACACGGGACCTGCGCGTTCACTTGATACAGACCCACGTATCCGGGCGCCAGTCCGGAGAACTGCACCGGAGCGGATACGCCTCCGATGGTCACCGCCGGGGTAGCGACCGTATGGGCCAGGGGGTTGGACGGGGACGCGATCCCTGGGAAGACAGGCTCGTTTACACCTCCCAGCCCTGTGCCATAGATCGAGACGTATTCGCCTGTATGCGCAGGGCGGGAACCGGGGAACGCTCCCGTGGGAGCGGCAATCGAAGCCGTTCCGTTGATCAGCGTGGAACCCTGCCCCGTACCACCCTGGTTGGTGGTGAAAAGCCCCGGCGAATAGGGCGTCACCGTGACGCTGATAGTAGTAGATTGGGTGCCTTGCACGATCGTCAACGGTACCTGGGTGGGGCCCGTTACCTCCTGGTTGATGAAAGGAACTTGAAAGTTGATTTGTCCTGGCGACACGTAAAACAGCGGCGCACCTTCGCCGCCGATAGACAACAGCGTGCCTCCCAGAATTACGGGCAGCGGCGGCGGCAGATCCGCCACCACCGCTTGCCCCGACAGATTAACGCCATAAAGAGAGGCGATGCTGCCTTGCGATAGAGCGCTCCCGCCGGTGGGATTGGCGGCGCTCACGAAGGCGTTCGATGAACTCTGCGGCGCGGGACCGATCAAAAAAAACTCCGCGTTCGACGCGCCGCCGCCACTCACCGGGTTGAAGACGGCGACCGATGCCCTGCCCACCCCCGCAATGTAACTAGCCGGGATCTGCACGGTCAGGCTGGTGGAATCGGCCACATTGGCCGGCAGGCTTTGCCCATTCCACAACACCGTGGTAGACGCGATGAAGCCTGCGCCAGTCACCGCCAGCGGAAAGGCCGCGCCGCCCACGTTAACCGTGGCCGGCGAAATGGAGGCAATGGAGGGCTGCGCGGTGGCGCCCGGCAGCGGAACCGCGATGTCCCAGGCGCTGCGCCCATGCGTGCCGGCGCGCAGCGTGCGGGTGGGCCGGTGCAGCACCAGCGAGAGCACCACGACTTGCGGCAAGCCGCTGCCCAGGTTGCTCCAGGTAGTGCCGCCGTCGGTCGTCGCCATGACACCCGCGTCGGTGCCGATGTAGAGCGTGTTGGACAGGTCCGGGTCTACCACCAGGTCGTTCACCGGAATGTTGGGCAGGTTGCCGCTGATGTCGGTCCAGCTCGCGCCGCCGGTGGTGGTCATGTAGACGTGGCCTTGCGGGCCGGTTGCCGCCGCGAAGCCGGAGAAGGTCACGTAGGCCGTGGCGGCGTCGATCGGATCGACGGCAATTTTGGTGACCCATCGCTGGGGCAGGCCGGCGCTCTGGTCGGTCCAGGTAGCCTGCGCGCCAAGCTGGATGTTGTTGCTCGCCTGCACATGGGCATTGCTGGTGCCGCAGTAAACCGTCTTCGAGTCGGAGGGGGCGACCGCGATGGTCGTGAGCACCCCCTGTTTCCCGCCCGTCAGGTCGGGCGAGACCGCATACCATATGCCCGCGCTGTCTGGGCTTCGGTAGAGCCGGTACGTGCCAAAATACAGCGTCTGCGGGTTCGCTGCATCCATCGCCAGCGGCGGAATGAAATCGACCGGGTCGGCCGGATCGATTCCGTAGGTGGCCTCGACCCAGAGTGCGCCGGCGTTCAAGTCTAGCGTTCGGCCGATGTTGATGTACTGGCACGCTGCGTAGGCAAATGAGGGGAACGACGGGTCGATGGCCGTGAAGCCGCCGTCGCCGCACGCCACCAAAGTCCACTCCGCCGACCCGGTGAATAACTGTGTGCCGTTATCCTGTGTGCCTCCCAGCGCGAATCCGGGATTCTGCGGGTGAATCGAGATTCCCGGATAGAATTGGCTCAGCGCCAGCGTGGCGTTGAGAGAAGCCGCGGAGACTGTGCTGGTGGCATATCCGCGGGCGCTGTACATGCCGCCGTCGGTGCCGATGTACAACAGGCTGCCATCCTGCGTGAAGGCGAAGGCATGCGTATCCACGTGAATCGAATCCAGCACCGGCGACCAGGTCTGCCCTCCGTCAAGCGAGCAAATCACGCCCGTCGCGCCCGCATATACCACATCGGGATTTTGCGGGCTGACCGCGATAGCGTTGTCGTACCAGAGTTGGTTGTCATAGTCGTAACCGTATAGGTTGGCTAAGTCCGCGGCGGTGGTCGTGTCGGTCCAGGTGTTGCCGCCGTCAGTTGTCTTATAGATCCCCAGCAGACTCCCCCAGGGGTAAGCGCCGTAATTGCCGGTTTCCGGCGAGTCCTGGATCTGCGCGTAAATCGTCTTGGTTTGGGACGGCGCCATGGCGATCCGGATGCGCCCGGCGTTGGCCGCGGGGAATCCGGTGAGAGCTTGCCACGTCAGCCCGCCGTCGGTCGAATGATACACGCCGTTAAGGTTGCCGTTGATGCCGAAGAAAGCGCCGGCAATGTAGCCGATCGCCGCGTAAACGCTTTCCGGAGCGCCTGGGTCGAGCGCCAGGTCGGTGGCCGTGCCAGTCAGCGTCTTCGTCCAGGTCTGGCCGCCGTCGGACGATCGCCACACGCCTTGGTCGGAGGCGCAAAGAACGATCTGGGTATTGGCGGGGTTCACCACGATCGCGCCAATCTGGTCCAGCAGAAACGGTCCCACGATGTTGGTCCAGGTGGCGCCCGCGTCGGTGGACTTCAGGATGCCGGCCCCGTAGTAGCTGTCCCCGGAGAAGTTTTGTTCCCCCGTACCCACGTAAACGGTATCGGGATTGGTGGGGTCGAGCGCGATCGCTCCGCTGGCCAGCGACGCCTGGCCGTCGGTCAAGGGCGTCCAGGTGTTTCCGCCATCTGTGGTCTTCCAGACACCGCCCTCGGCCGCGCCGATGTACACGGTGTTATCGCTCCGCGGGTCGATGGCGATGGCGTTGACGCGTCCGGAAACGGAATTGCCCAGGGTGTAGGAGTTGGTCGGCTGCGGGCCGATCGCGGTCCAAGTGGATGAATTCGGCGCGATGCGCCGCTGTAGTCCTCGCATCGCGCTTAAGCGGGCACCGGCCGGTATGCGTCCCAGCGGATAAGCCCGTTGATTGTAAAACCACGCCTGCCGCGCGGCTTGCTGGTCGTCGCGCTCCCGTTCCTGGGCGGCCAGTATAAAACCGAAACACAGGATTGCCCAAAGTTTCATTCCAGCCAGTATACACCGCAGTAGGGTGGCGCCAGGCGCCGCCTGGCTCTGCCTTGCTGTGTCTGTCAGCTAGCCCGGGCGATGGGTGGCACCGCCCCACTGCGCGCGGCCAACAGCGCCTGTATGCACAGCGCCGGCGCAGGTCCGGCCAGCATGAAGCTTTGCGCCCGATCGCATCCCATGGCTTTGAGCTGCGCGAGCTGCTCTCCGGTTTCCACGCCCTCGGCGACGGCCCGCATGCCCAAGCCGTGCGCCAGCCCTACGATGGATTCGACCAGCGTGCGGGTATTGTCCGCGCTGTTCATCCGCTGCACGAACTTGCGGTCGATCTTCAGGTTGTCGATCGGCAGTTCCTCCAGGTAGCTCAAAGAGGAATAGCCCGTCCCAAAATCGTCCAACGAGACGCTCACGCCCAGTTTCTTCAGTTCCCGGAGCTGCCGGGCGGTTTCGCGGATATCCTGCATGATCACGCTCTCGGTGACTTCCAGGTCCAACTGCGACGCCTCCAGGCCCGTTTCGGCGAGCGTAGCCGCCACAGTTTCGGCCAAGTCGCCCCGTGCGAATTGCACGGCCGAAGTATTCACGGCCACCTGGATCGGCCCATATCCCGCGTCTTGCCACAACTTGCCCTGGCGGCAGGCTTCCCGCAATACGCGCGCGCCGATGGCCACAATCAGCCCGCTCTCTTCGGCGATCGGAATCAGAACCGATGCCGGAACCCGCCCGAACTTCAGATTGTCCCAACGCACCAGCGCCTCCAAGCCGGCGATGCGGCCGCTCGACAGATCGAATTGCGGCTGGTAATGCACCGACAGTTCGTCGCGCTCCAAAGCGTGGTGCAGTTCGGTTTCCATCGCCAGGCGGCGATGGGCTGCCTGGCTGATCTCCGGGTTGGACAATTGGATGCGCCGTTTGCCCTGGCGCTTGGCCGCGTACAGGGCGCTGTCCGCCGCCCTCTGCAAGCCGATCGGATCCGCGCCATCCTGCGGGTATAGGGCGATGCCGATGCTGGCGCCCAGAAATATCTCGTTGCCCTTCACCGAAAACGGTTTCGACAGCGTCTCCAGAATCCGTTCCGCCACGTTCACGGCGTCTTGCGGCGCGTCCACGTCGCTGAGGATCAGCGTGAACCGGTCGCCTCCGCTGCGCGCCAGCGTCTCGGACTCGCGCAGGCAGCCGGCCAGCCGCTCGGCCGCCAACCGGATCAAGGTGTCCCCCGCCAGATGTCCCAAGGTGTCGTTGATGCGTTTGAAACGGTCCAGGTCCAGATAGAGAAGGGCGGCCATGCCGCTCCGGCGGCGGGCGCGCGCCAAGGCCTGGTGAAAGTGGTCTTCGAAGACGGCGCGATTGGGAAGGCCCGTCAACAGATCGTGGGCGGCCTGGTGCGCCAGCTTCTGTTCCATCGCCTTGCGCTCGGTGATGTCCGAGAGCAGCCCGTCCCGATACCGCTTCCCGTCGCGTTCATGGACGTTTACAGCGCGGCTGTGCAGCCAGATCCATTCCCCGTCTTTCCTGAGAAACCGGTATTCGACGTCGATGGGTTGGCCTTTCTCGAAGATCGCCCGATACGCGGCGGCCACGCGCGGTTGATGGTCGGGATGAATGCGGCCCGTCCAGAATCCCGCCTGACAGATCTGCTCCGGGGTAAACCCGCTGAGTCCCTCGCAGTTGGAGCTGACGAAAACCGGTTGGCCGCCGTCGTCGACCACCCAGACCACATCGGGAAGGTTGGCCACCAGCCAGCGATACTTTTGCTCGCTCTGCTGGAGGGCCTCGCGATCCTGGCGCCGCTGGCTAATGTCGCGCGCGATCAGCGACGATCCCACCACGGCTCCAGCGGCGTTGCGCACCGGAGAAACCGTCAGGGAGACGCCGATTCTTCGGCCGTCGCGATGTACCGTGACGGTCTCCAATTGCGAGATGGTCTCGCTGGTGCAGCCCGCGGGCACTAACATCGAGACTGGCTTTCCGAGAACTTCCTCGACGCGGTACCCGTACATGCGCTCGGCGCCTTTGTTCCAACTGATGATCGTGCCATCCGGCGCGCTGCCGAAGATGGCGTCGGCGGCGGAATCCACGATGGACGCCAGCAAAGCGCGGGCCTCTTGCGCCTGTACGCGGGCGGTGATGTCGCGCGCTATGGCGGCGCACGCGGTGATCTGCCCATCCGCGCTCCGTATAGGGCACGCGGAAATGGAAATATCGACGCGCTTGCCGGCCTTGGTCAACGCCACGCCGTCGAACTGGCCGACGCTTTCGCCGCGCGCAAGCTTGTCCGAAATCCATTTGAGGCTGGCGCGCTGGTCGCCGGGGGCCAGCCTGGAAACCGGCGTTCCCACGACCTCGTCGGCGCGGTACCCGTAGAGCTGCTCGGCCCCGCGATTCCAGCTCAAAATCAGGCCCTCCGGAGTGCTGCTCACAATGGCGTCTTCGGAAGACTCCACAATGGAGGCGAGAAACGCCATCGCTTCGTTGGCCGCATGCCGGGCGGTCATGTCGCGCCGAATGGCGATGTATCTGCGAATGGCGCCGCCCGCATCCCGCACCGGCGCCACGGTGACGTCTTCAACATAGACAGAACCGTCTTTGCGGCGGTTGGCGGACTCGCCCCGGAAGACCTTTCCGGCACGCAGGGTCTCGCCCACTTGCCGCTGGAACGCGGGACTCATGCCCGGTTTCTGCCGGGCTGGATTATGGCCGATCGCTTCTGCGGCGCTGTAGCCCGTCATCCGGCTGTAGGCGGGATTGACGTACTGAATGGTGCCTTCGGCATCGGTGATGACCACAGCGTCGGACGCCTCTTCGATGGCGCCCACCAAGCCGGCTTTCTCCATTTCGGCGCCCAACTCCCGGGCGGATTGCGCTTCGGTTTGTTCCGCCAAGTCCGCTTGTTGGCGCATGGCCGCGTAGGCGGCCACGGTCAGGGCCAACGCCAGAAACGCGATGGTGGCCACCGGGGAGTGCGGGAAGTTGTTGCCAGGGGATGCGATTTCGTTGGCAAGCTGATAAGCAAACCAAGCCGTGCCACCCACAAGGGATACCTTGATCAGCCAGCCTGTGCGGCGGCGGCTGGGAAGGCCGAGGACTGCCCCGGCATTGCCAGCGCCGGACACGAGTGTTGAGAAATCCGGCATATGACGCCTCCGATTATAGCCGCGGCCAGGACCGGAATTCATCCTATCCTTGGATATTTCATACTGAAATAGCCTGGAAGCACTTGCAGATGAAATACTTATGCCTAAACCTCGCAGCCGCCAATTGTGCAACCTTTTAAAAGCCTGAGAGGACCCGCCGGCCTCTGGCACTTAACTTTTGGGGGTATGGACTGTATCCCAATCGAGGTATGAAATGAAGGGGCTCCGTAGACAAGTGCTTAACAGTTTTGGCGCGACCGTTACCGAGCCGCGACCGTCAGGGAGCGGTGCCTTCCTATACACAGGTTTTATACTATTGTGCCGATTAATCTGATGGGTGTTTTGAGTGCTCCGGACAGTTGCTAGCGGAAATGCCCCGCCAAGGGCAGCGGACCGCCCGTTGCGCCGTCAGAGTCCCGCAACGCGCTGGCAATCCGCGCTGCTGGCCCTGGCCGCGCTGGGTGGATGCGGGCGTGCGCCGGACCGTTTTCGAACTGTTCTCACCAGCGTCAGCCAGGTGCGCCGGATCTCCGCCGCCCAGGTCAGATTGGGGGTGCCGGTCCGCATCCGGGGCATCCTGACCTATTTCGACGGGATTTCCAGCTATTGCTTTATTCAGGATGCCACCGGCGGAATGCGGATTAGCCTGGCGCCGGGGCAGAATCCACCGGCCAACGGCTGGCGCGTAGAGATTACCGGCGTGGTCTCGTCCGCAGGCGCCGCCCCGGCGGTCGTGGAGGCGCGTGTATCGGCGCTCGGGCCGGATACGCTGCCGCCGGCGGTCCCGGTCTCGACCGCGGGCCTAAAGAACCCGGAATATGAGTATAAGCGGGTGGTTATTTCCGGAGTCGTGCAATCGGTGAGTTCGGAGCGGCCGGGCCTCATGACACTCGAGATCCGCGCGGGAAGCGCCACCGTTTGGGCGAAGGTTCCGGCCTCCATTACCGTCGTCAACGACGAATGGATCGACGCGGAAGTGCGCGGCAGCGGGGTGCTGGCGGAATCCTCCGAGGGGAATCCAGCCGGCGCTGGGACAACCGTGTGGGTCTCCGACAGCAGCGCGATCGAAGTGACGCGTCCCGCCACACCTTTAGCCGCCTTGCCCGTTACGAAGATCGGGTCCCTCTTGGCGCTGAATCCCGCCCGGCCGCCGCCGCATAGGGTGCGCACGCGGGGAGTACCTTACGCGCCCGTCCAGGGCGGTTTGGCGATCATGGACGATGCCGACCAGATCGCCGTCCGGATTGGGGGATTCGCTCCCGACCCTAACGCCAGAGTGCTCGAAGTGGCGGGCTTCCTGAGGTGGGAGCACGGTCATCCTATGCTGGACGAAGCGGTGCTGGTAGACGGAGTTGAGGCCGCCGACCGGGGCCACGCGCCCGCGTCCGGCTTCACGCTGACCACCGCGCGCGCCATACACCAGTTGCCAGCGAGCGCCTCCCAACAGGGCTACGCGGTCCATCTGCGCGCGGTAGTGACCTACTTCGATCCCGGCAACCACCTTCTCTTTGTGCAGGAACGGACCGATGGCGTTTTTGTCCAAACGAACGGCATAGAGAAATTGTCGCTGCGGGCGGGAGACGAGGTAGAGGTGACTGGCGTGACCCTCGCCAGTTTTGCACCGGACGTGGGTGCGGCGCGCATTAGGATAATCGGCCACGCGGGTTTGCCAGCCCCCAAAGCCGCGAGATTCGAAAGCGCGAACTGGGGCCGCGAGGATTGCCGCTGGCTTGAACTAGGGGGAATTGTGGAGCATGTCGCCCAGGGAACGGGGGACACCCTGCTTACGCTGTCCTGGGGCAAGGCTACGTATAGCGCGCATGTGCTGGCCCCGCCCGGCGCTCTGGCGCACCTGTTGGACGCCGAAGTGAAGCTGCGGGGCGTGTGCGGGGCGATTTATAACGCGAAACGTCAAATGCTGGGCATCCAGATCTATGTGCCCGAATCGGAATGCATTCGCGTAGTGCGCGCGGCCTCCTCGGACCCTTTCTCCATGGCTGCAACTCCCATCGCGGATCTCCTGCAGTTCTCGCGGACGCGCAATATGGGACATCGCGTGCGGATACAGGGAACGGTGACATATCCCAATCGGTCCGGGCCTACCTGGATACGGGATTCCACCGGCGGCGTCATGATCCAGGATCACGAACCGGCGCCCTTGGCCGCCGGCGATCTGGTGGATGTGGTGGGCTTTCCCGAAATCGCCGGGTTCGGCCCCGCATTGCGTGGAGCCCAGATGAGGCGCCTGCAGTCCGGCGCGCCGCCCGCGCCCGTGCGGGTCACCGCCGGCCAGGCCATAAAAGGCGATTTCGACGGTCAATTAGTGCAGATGGAAGGTACGCTCATCGACCAGTTGCAACTGCCGGCGAGGCAGGTTCTGGCGGTCGCGTCCGGTGAAATGATCTTTAACGCCGATCTCCCCGTGCGCGGCGCGGCGCGGCCCATGGAGTCCGGCACCCGCCTGCGCTTAACCGGCATCTGCTCAGTCGCCGCCGAGCAATCCTACGACTTGATTCCGCCGCTCACGTTCCGGATTCTGCTGCGGTCTCCGGCGGATATCGAGATCGTCGGCCGGCCCCCGTGGTTGACGGCCGACCGCGTGGTCCCCTTCCTGGCGGGAGCCGCGCTCCTGGCGATTGCGGCCCTGGCCTGGGCCGGCCTCCTGCGCAGACGCGTCCGGGCCCAAACGTTCGCCCTGCGTGCGCAGACCGTGCAGTTGCACGCTGCGCACCAAAGGACGCGCGACGCGCTGCGGAAGACCTGCGAGGCCGAGTCGCTGGAATTGGACGGCAAACGCATTCTGGAACTGATCGCCCGCGACGAGCCGGTGGATCTGATCCTCGACCACGTCGCCGAAGCCGTCGCGCTGCACTGCGAAGGCGCGGTCTGCGCGATCCTGCTGGGAACGCCGCAAGACACGCGCGTGACGGTGGTGCCCCCCATGCCCGCAGGCTGGCTGGATGCCTTGGGCCGGCTCGGCATGGGATCGATTTCGTTCAGTCCCGAATTACGCGCACCCAGGCAGTTCTCGGACGCCTCGCAGTGGACCGATTTCGTCGATTCACAGAGAAATGCGCGCTTCCGGACGTGCTGCTCGGCGCCCATTGTGGTGGAGGGCGCCACAGCCGGTGCGATCGCCGCGTTTTTTCGGGACGAGAAGCGGCCCGCGATTAAGCCGGCCGACCACGCCGCGCCTGGCGCGCAGCTCGACCTGTGGTGCAACATGGCCGCCTTAGCCCTGGAGCGGCGGCGGCTACACGACCAGTTGTCCTACCGCGCACAGTACGACGGCCTTACCGGCCTGCCCAACCGGGCGCTGTTGTACGACAGGCTGGAAGCGGAGATTGCCCGCGCCGCGCGCGGCGGCGGCATGTTGGGCGTGCTCTACGTAGACCTCGACGGTTTCAAACAAATCAACGATACGCATGGTCACGACGCCGGCGATGCGGTTCTACGCGAGGCTGCCAGGCGCATGACGAATAGCGTGCGGCGCGGCGATACGGTCGGCCGCATCGGAGGTGACGAATTTGTGGTCCTGCTGCCATTGCTCAGCCATAGAGCGGACGCCGAACAGATCGCGGACAAGATTGCGCAGGCGTTGCGCGAGTCCATCTACTCGAATCGCCAGCCGCTTGCGGTGAGTGCCTGTGTCGGGATCGCCATCTGGCCGCTGGATGGCGATAAGCCGGATCCCTTGCTGCGGTTCGCGGACGCGCAGATGTATGGGCAAAAGAGACGGCGTTGGTACGACGCGCCGGCAACGCCAGAGTCGGAGCCGGTCACCCCTGGGCGGTAGCGGAAGAGTGCGCATTGTACGATTCCTTACTAAATGCTTCCCTCGAGGAATCTAAGGCTTTTGATTATGCTATACCTCTGATTGTATAGGGCTTTTCTTAGATACCGCGCGCAACTAGACGCCCTCGTCCGCTCGATTATCCCTAATGGCGAGCAATTTTGACTGGACAGAACTGACCGAAACGTGATACTTATCTGGTAGGCCAAATTGAAAAAACTGGCGCGGGACCGCCGGTCGTGGTGGAAAATTGTGAATGGAACTCACGCTGAACCCGAGAATTGGGGGAAGCCCGCCATTCTCGTGGTTGCCGACGATTTGTATATCCGCGTATTGGCGCAGGCGATTCTTAATTCCAAGGGAAATCGGGTACTGCTGGCTAATGACGCGCAGACCGCCGTCCGGTTTCTAACTGAGAGCCAAGTCCCGATTCGATCCGTAGCCATTCGAGCCGGCATGCGCGGACACGAGGAGGTGCGCGACAGATCTCTGAGGCTCGGCGCCAAACCATGGACCTTCCATGCCAATGTCGATGCGTTGTGCGTCAGGGTGGAAGGGCTGGAATCGGGAGCCGAGTGGGAAAGCGCCGCTTCGGAGGCATCATGAGTTCGAATGAGGCCGCCCCCCCCAGCGTGGATCTCGAAAACTGTGCCCTGCGGCCTTCCAAGGCGACGGGAAATCTTGACGAGGAACAACATGCCCCATCGAAAACTGGCGCAAGCCGACCCTCTCACGAACGGCCTCCTGGCCCGGCTGGAACGGGATGACTATGACGCGTTGATGCTGCACGCCAAGTTCGTCGTTTTGAAATTCCGCGCACGGCTGGTTAACCAGGACGCGAACATCGATGCCATATATTTCCCATTGTCCTGCATGGTGTCGCTGTTGGTCACCACGGAGGGCAGGCCGCAAGTGGAAATGGCTACCATCGGCAGAGAGGGGGTCGTGGGAGCCTCTGAACTTATCCAGTCGCAAGGAGCGATCGGACTGAATCTCGTTCAGTTGCCTGGCGCCGCGGTGCGGGTCGACGTCCGTGCCTTCCGCCTGCTGCTCGATACCCGGCCGCTGTTGAAGAAACTTATCCATCAACATTTCTACGCGCTAATGCGGCAGATATTGTATGGGGCAGCCTGTAACCGGATACACAGCATGGAGGAACGTTGCGCTCGCTGGCTGTTGATGACGCATGATCGCGCCGGCCAGGATACTTTTCCACTCACGCAGGATTTTCTTTCGCATATGCTCGGCGTGCGCAGGGCCACGGTAAATCTAGCTACGGGGATGATGAAGAAGGCCGGGTTTATCGGATACGTGCGGGGAAAAGTCACGGTCATCGACCGGGCGGGCCTGGAGTCAACCTCCTGCGCCTGCTATCACGCCATCAATAAGGCCTACGATTCCCTACTTCCCGCGATTCAAAAAAAGAGCGGCGCTAGTTTCTAAAACAGCTGCTTGCTTGTCCGCTAGCGTTCACATAGACGTGAACCCTAGCGTTCAGATAATCTTCGTTTTCAGACGATTAAATCCGATTTTCGCCTTGACAACCTCCCGCCTAAAGCACATAGTAGTACCAGCTAAGGCAAATGCTTAATCAGTACTAAGCGTTTCTCTTAGAATGCTTGGGCCCGGCATCGTTCGCTTGGACCAACATACTCTCGACATCGTGAGCTAAACCCATGAATTGGCTACCAACGACCGATCCCGTGAACTTCACTTCCGCAGATTTCTTGGCGTCGCCGGCGGATCTCGTCAGCGTTCTCGCGCATTTGTCCGGTTCGAGCACTAGGCACTCCGCACGGGGCCGGCGTGACCGTGGGCTTGAAACGGCGGCTCTATCCGCTCTTCTCGGGAATACGGGCACGCCAGCCCAATTACCGGCCGTGCTGCGGCATAGAGGGGCTGGCATGGCCCCGAGAAACTCGGGACCGAGCATTCGTGCCGAAGCGAAGGATGGCCCTGCTCACCGTCAACGACGCAAAAACTGCGATTGCGGGCAGTGTAAGTGGTGTACGGACAATGCCCGCTGGAACCGGATCTTCAACGAGAAGTTCGCCGATCCGGCGTATTACACTCAGAACGCAGTTAGGCACAATTCCAGCCTTGCGGAGGTACGATGACAATACTTGAAAGCCAAACCCATCCCGGGCACTCGTTATTAAACCCGGAGTTGCGTGCGGAAGTGAATAAGGCATTGACTGACGCCAAGCGTTTGAGGCGGCACATTCTGCGGCTGCTGGCCGCGGCACGCGTATTGTCGGCATTCCCCGGAAATTGATCGAACGCCTGCCGGGGCATTGAACGAAGTAAATACCCATGGCCGGACCAAGCGCACCGGCCCCACGCCGGATGCGGGTCAAAGAGATCGCCGGCCGATCTATTCAAGAACTTGGTAGCACTTACTAGGATGGAAACGATATGGCACGAATTGTTATTTATTCGGATCAGCCGATCCTGGCCATGGGCCTGGAGAGTTTGATCGCCGGCGATCCGGCCCTCGAATTGAACGCCTGTTGTTCGAGTATAGCTGCCCTGAAAGAGCACCTGGCAAACGGAAGCCCCGATTTGGCCGTACTGGACTTGACCACTGAGGTCACCACCGACGCGCTCCACGAACTGCAGATCCTGGCCCCGGAGTGCAAGCTGATCCTGTGGACAAGTACGATTAACACCGATTTTGCGCTGCAGGCGCTGACCATGGGCGTCCGCGGCATCCTGCGCAAGACGTTGCCCTTGGAGGCGCACAGTCAGTGTCTTCACAGAGTTTGTTCCGGCGAGTTGTGGTTCGAAAAGAGCCTGACGGACAGTTTTCGTACCACCCGCCACGTGTCGCTCTCACCGCGGGAGAGCCAGTTGGTAAGCATGTTGACGCGTGGACTCAAAAACAAGGAGATCTGCGACGAATTAGGGCTTACGGAAGGAACCATCAAGGTTTATCTGTCGCGTCTCTTTCGGAAGTCCGGCGCGAAGGACCGGTTTGAACTGGCCCTCCAGGGCTTGAAGAATCTCGGCATGGCCGGCGTTTCAACGGAAAGCCAAGGCGGGCTGCGTTCCTTGATAATGGAGCCGGTCTGGCGGTAAGGGAATAAAGTGCCCTAATTAAAGGCGGGGCGCACGCGCCTTCAGCCGCCGGCGCGTAAGTGCGCAGCGATATCGGAAACCGAACGTTATGACATATTACTCACCAGTAAATCGGGAGTTACAAGTGGATGCGATCGAGGCCATGCATGCGGCCAAGGGGTCGCGCCTATGCATGTGCCATCGCCTGGCCGCCATGGCCGTCGCCTTGTGGACGCTGACCGGCGCTCCCAGCGCCCTATCCGCCTCCGAGCTGATGGCCCAGAATACGCCGCTGGTAGTGACGGTGGGCAAGTCCCTGGTGCTCGACAATGCCATGAATATCCAGCGCATCTCGCTGGCCAACGGCGAGTTGGCCGAGGCCGTGGCGGTGAATCCGCGCGAAGTGCTGATCAACGGCAAAGCGGCGGGCGAAACCTCGCTCATCATTTGGCAGCAGGGCGGACCGCGGCTATTGTTCGACCTCACGGTGAGAGCCAGCAGCAGCCGGCTGGACAAGGTCCGAGGGCAACTAGCGCGGGAATTGCCGGGGCAGGACGTCAGCGTCGACCTGGAAGGCGAGAGCGTGTTTCTGCACGGCACGGTCAAGGACATGGTCAGCGCCGACCGGGCCGCCGCCATGGCGGGGACGTTGGGGAAGGTGGTCAATCTTCTGCGCGTGGACACGCCGGCGGAAGAGCCGCAGATCCTGCTGAAAGTGCGTTTTGCGGACGTGGACCGGAGCTACAGCCAGCAACTCGGCTTCAATCTGTTCAGTACGGGCGCGACTAACACCATTGGCACCACGACCACCGGGCAGTTCTCACCGGCCACTGTGACGCCGCCGAGCGCAGGGAGCCCCGCCACCGCCTTGGTGTCTGAGGCGCTGAATGTTTTCCTGTACCGCCCCGACCTGAACCTGGGCGCCACTATCGAAGCGCTGGAATCCAAGAACCTGCTGCAGATGCTGGCGGAGCCGAACGTGTTGGCGATGAATGGCAAGCCCGCCAGTTTCATATCGGGCGGCGAGTTTCCCGTCCCGGTAGTGCAAGGCGGGGCCAATGTGGGCGCGGTGACCATTCAATTCCGGGAATTCGGCGTGAAGCTGAATTTCCTGCCCACCATCACGCCGCGCGGTACCATCCGCCTGCAGGTGTCGCCCGAGGTCAGCTCGCTCGACTATGCCAACGGCGTGGTGCTGAACGGATTCACGGTCCCGGCGCTCGACACCCGCAAGGTGCAAACCGAGATCGAGCTGGAGAACGGCCAGAGCTTCGCCATTGCCGGACTGTTGAACAACAACTTTAATGAGACTATCGACAAGGTTCCGGGACTGGGGAACATTCCGCTGCTGGGCAAGCTGTTCCAGAGCCGGACACTGACCAAGAGCAATTCGGAGTTGCTGATCATGGTGACGCCGGAGATCGTACGTCCCATTCCGGCCGGACAAGCGCGGCCCGAGATACCGATGCCTAAACCTTTCCTGAAGAGCGATCTGAAGGAACCGCCGCGCAATCCGGGAATCGATGTCACCGGACCGGTGCCCGTCAAACCGGAACGCCCCACGATCACCGTGGAAGAATTGCAGCAACTGCAGAAGAAGGAGCAAGGTCCGGTACCCGGGAGCGGACAGCCGACGCTCCTGTTGCCCTTGATGATGAATCCGGCGGGTGGCCCGGCCAATCCGGCGGCCCCAGCGGCTCCCGCGCCTGACGCCGGCGCGCCTGCCGGCACGGGGCACTAGAGCCATGTACTCACTGACGCTGGGCCTGGCGATCGAAAACAAGCAGCTTTGGGACGAAGTACACGCCTGCCTGCCGGCGTTGCCTTTGCGCACTGTCATCGAGCATCAGGACATGTCCGGCATGGGATCCTTCCTGGAGCGGCTGGAACGTTTGCGGCCCGAAGTCGTTCTACTGGACGTCGCGTCGGCCGAGGAGGCGCTGAACAATTTGGTCCCCATGATCCGGGCCAAGGCGCCGGAGGCCACCATCGTGGCCGTCCACACCACGGCCGATCCCGTTGCGATCCTGACCGCTATGCGCGCCGGAGTCGACGAATATGTCTATCCGCCCCTCGAAGGGGCGCTACGCGGCGTCCTGGAGCGTCGCTCGTCCGATGCCGGGCGCCGTCACAGCGGACTGCGTTGGGGCGGCCGCACCTTAGGGTTCTTCTCCTCGAAGGGCGGATGCGGCGCCACTACCATCGTGTGCCACCTGGCGGCGGAACTGGGGCGCCACGGCCAGAAGGTTTTGTTGGCGGACCTGGATCTGGACGCCGGGCTGATCGGGTTTCTGACCAAGGCCAAGCCCGGCTACTCGATTCTGGATGCCGTCAATAATCTGCACCGCATGGATGTAAGTTACTGGAAGGCGCTGGTCTCGAATGGCATTCCGAATGTGGAAGTCATTGCCGCGCCGGCCCCCACCGCGGATAAGACCTATCCGCAGCAGGAGCAGTTACGGCAACTGTTCAGCTTCCTGCGGTCGTGCTACGACTTCACCCTGGTCGATCTGGGACGCAGCCTGACGCGCGCCGGCGCGGCTTCACTGGAAGAGATGGACGAGGCTTACCTGGTGACCACGCTGGAGGTTCCGGCGCTGCACCAAGCCAAGCAGGTGCTGCAGATCCTGATGGACGCCGGTTATGGCAAAGACCGCCTGAAATTGATCCTGAACCGCGTCCCGAAGCGCTCGGAACTAGCGCCAGGCGAGATCGAGAAAATCATGGGAGTGCCGGTCTACGCGGTGCTGCCCAGTTGCTATCCGGAGTTGCACGAATGCTATTCGATGGGCAAGCTGCTGCCGGAGCGGAGTATGCTGATGCAGGCCATCCGGGACCTGTCGTTGCGCATAGCGGGCGTGGACCAGAAGCCGGCGAAGAAGAAATTCAGTTTGTTCGGGTAGTAGGTTGGTTGTGGGCGGACCTCCAGGTCTGCGCGGGTCTTCCAGGACCCGCTCTTCCGTGCAAGGGAGGCCGGCGTAGACGCCGGCCGCAGGCTCGAGTCCTGCCCCACAGGACGAGGAGATTAAAGAAGTGGCTACGACTTTAAACGGATCGCTAACGAAGAATGGTGAGAAGGAAGCGGGCTGGGTCGGCCGGCTGTTCAGCCAGGATCGCATGGCCCCGGAACACCAGGAGCTGAAATTCGCCCTGCACCGCAAGCTGCTCGACCGCATCAACCTGGAAGCGCTGGCGACTCTGGGCGGAGAGCGCGTGCGCATCGAAGTGCGCCGCGCTGTAGCCAAACTGCTCGACGAAGAAAAAACGCCTCTCAGCCTGCTCGAAAAAGAGCGGGTGGTGGAAGAGGTTCTGGACGAGGTCTTCGGTCTGGGCCCGCTGGAGCCGCTACTGCAGGATCCCACCATCTCCGACATCCTGGTGACCACGCCGCGGCTGGTATACGTGGAGCGGAACGGCAAACTGTTTCGCACGCCGGTGGAGTTCAAAGACAACGCCCACCTGTTGCGGATTATCGAGAAGATCGTCTCGAGAGTGGGGCGGCGCGTGGACGAATCCTCGCCGCTGGTGGACGCCCGGCTGCCGGACGGATCGCGCGTGAATGCGGCCGTTCCGCCTGTGGCGGTGGACGGACCCCTGCTTTCCATCCGGCGGTTCGGCAAAGGCCTCATGCAAGGCAAGGATCTGGTCGCCCGCCTGACGCTCACCGAGGGCATGTTGGAGTTGCTGCAGGCGGCGGTGCGGGCGCGGCTGAACATTATGATCAGCGGCGGCACCGGCGCCGGAAAAACGACGCTGCTCAACGTGCTTTCCAGTTACATTCCGGAAGACGAGCGCATCGTGACCATCGAAGATGCGGCCGAGCTGCGCTTGCAGCAGACGCATGTGGCGCGCATGGAAACGCGGCCGGCGAACGTGGAAGGCCAGGGCGCGATTAAGATACGGGACCTGGTGATCAACGCTCTCCGTATGCGTCCGGACCGCATCATCGTGGGTGAGTGCCGCGGCGAGGAAGCGCTGGACATGCTGCAGGCCATGAACACGGGCCACGACGGATCGCTGACCACGGTACACTCCAACAACCCCCGCG
>Ga0302325_10009612_pt1 | contig 21082 bp, 18 predicted proteins | sample Palsa_T0_2_FD_201948 | JGI IMG/M metagenome (GOLD analysis project Ga0302325, IMG submission 201948) | Peat permafrost microbial communities from Stordalen Mire near Abisko, Sweden - Palsa_T0_2 | ecosystem: Environmental > Terrestrial > Soil > Palsa > Peat permafrost | place: Sweden: Abisko...
CCGCGCGCGGTTTCGCCGACGTTCCGGATCCGCAGAGCGCGGCGGCGGCGGTGCTGGCGATGATCGACGGCCTGTACCGCGAGGCGGTGCTGGAGGGGAACGTGCTCGACGACCCGCGCGTCCGCGGGACGGCCGACTTTCTGGAACGCGCGGTTTTCGGGCGCGTCGGTCGAAGTGATGCCGTATGACGACGACCGCTTCCGCCTCGCTGCTCGAACGTCTGGAGACGTTCATGGCGTCCGATGTGTATCCGGCCGAGGCCGTCTACGCCGAACAGCTCGACGCCGCGGCCGATCGCTGGACGCAGCCGCCGGTCATGGACGAACTGCAGGCCAAAGCCCGCGCGCTCGGCTTGTGGAATCTGTTTCTGCCGGAATCGGAGTTGGGAGCCGGGCTCACCAATCGCGCGTACGCGCCGCTGTGCGAAGCGATGGGCCGTTCGTTCATCGCGCCCGAAGTCTTCAATTGCAGCGCACCCGACACGGGCAACATGGAAGTGTTCGCGCGCTACGCGAGCGACGCATTGCGCGAGCGCTGGCTCAAGCCGCTGCTGGCCGCCGAGATCCGCTCCGGCTTCGCGATGACCGAACCGGGCGTCGCTTCGTCGGACGCGACCAACATCAGCGCCGAGATCCGCCGCGACGGCGAGAGCTACGTGCTCAACGGCCGCAAGTGGTGGACCAGCGGTGCCGGCCATCCGCGCTGCAAGGTGCTGATCTTCCTCGGCCGTTCAGACCCCAGCGCGCCCAAACATCAGCAGCATTCGATGCTGGTCGTTCCGATGGACACGCCGGGCATTCGCGTCGAACGCACGCTCTCGGTGTTCGGCTACGATGACGCGCCGCACGGGCACGCCGAAGTCGTCTTCGAGGGCGTCCGCGTGCCCGCGGACCACTTGCTGCTGGGTGAAGGCCGCGGCTTCGAGATCGGCCAGGGCCGCCTGGGGCCGGGACGTTTGCATCACTGCCTGCGCTCGATTGGTCTCGCAGAACGGGCGCTCGAGGCGATGGTCAAGCGTGCCAAGGAACGCGTCACCTTTGGGAAGCCCCTCTCCGAGCAAGGCGTCGTGATGGAGTGGATCGCCGACTCGCGGATCGAGATCGCTCAGGCGCGTCTGCTCACCTACGACGCGGCCGAGAAACTCGACAAATTCGGCAACAAAGCGGCGCGCTACGAGCTCGCGATGGCCAAGGTCGTCGCGCCGAACATGGCGCTGCGCGTGATCGACCGCGCGATTCAGACCTTCGGCGCAGCCGGCGTCAGCAGCGACACCTTCCTCGCGAAAGCGTATGCTGGCCAGCGGACCCTGCGGCTCGCGGACGGTCCGGATGAAGTCCATCGCGCATCGATCGCCAAGGGTGAACTGGCCAAGAGCGGGCGGTGAGCCGCGGTGATCCACTCGACCTGCTCGGGCTGAGCCTCCACTGCGGCGCGACCGAACTGCAGGTGATCCGTCATGCCGACGCGGTTCCCGAATCCGCGCAGACGGTGCAGATCTATGACGCGTATGAGGACCACGCGCTCAGCCCCCGGGGCCGCGCACAAGCCCTGGCGATCGGCTCCCGCTGCGCCGAGCTCGGCCTCGCGGCAATCTACGCCAGCCCGGTTCGCCGGGCGCGCGAAACCGCCGCTGCGATCGCGGCCGCAACCGGGCTGGAGGTGCACGAGGAACCGGACCTGCGCGAGATCGCGATCGGAACGATCGACGACGATGGTGCGATGACGATGCGCGCGCGGCTCGAGTGGCTGGCGCTGGTTGCGATGCGCGACGGCTCGTGGAACGGGATCGCGGGGACCGAACCGTCGGCCGACGTGCGCGCGCGCATGCTGCGGGCCTGGGGCGCGATTGCCGCCCGTCACCCCGGCGGGCGCGTCGCGGTGGTCTCGCATGCCGGCGCGATCAACGCCGCGCTGGGCGCGATCGCGCAGACGGCCCACGACTTCGTGTTTCCGCTCGCGAACGCGTCGCTCAGCGTGGTGCGCGCGGGCGGCGGACGGTTCCTGATCATGAGTGCGAACGACGCCGCGCATCTGCGCGCGCTATCGGCGCGCGAAAGCCCATGACTGGAGCTTCGCTCGACACGATCGAGGTGCGGCCCGAAGAGCAGATCGACACCGTCCGGCTCGAGCCATACCTGCGCGAACGGCTCCCCGACGCCCAGGGCCCGCTCGAAGTCCGGCAGTTCGGCGGCGGACACGCGAACCTGACGTATCTGATCCGCTTCGGTCCGCGCGAATGGGTACTGCGGCGGCCGCCGCTGGGACCGGTTCCGCCCTCGGCGCACGACATGCGCCGCGAGCACCGCGTGCTCTCGACGCTCTACCGCGGTTTTCCGCAGGCGCCGCGCAGTTATCTGCTCTGCACCGACCACAGCATCATCGGCGCCGATTTCTTCGTGATGGAACGCCGGCACGGCATCGTGATCCGTGCCGACGTCCCCGAGCCGTGGAGTACGCAGCCCGACCTGTTGCGGCGCGTCGGCGAGACGCTGATCGACGATCTGGTCGCGCTGCACGCGATCGATCCGGCCAGCGTCGGCCTCGGCGACCTCGGCAATCCCGAGGGCTACGTCGAGCGCCAGCTGACGCGCTGGATCGAGCGCTGGTACACCGCACTGACGCCCGATGTCGGTCCGGGCGAGCCGTTCATCGGCTGGATCCGGCAATCGTTGCCGGCGCCGCGCCGCGCCGCGCTCTTGCACAACGATTACAAGCTCGACAACACGCTGCGCGACGCCGGCGACCCGGCCCGGACGGTTGCGGTGCTCGACTGGGACATGTGCACGCGTGGGGAAGCGCTGATGGATTTGGGTGAGCTGCTGGCACTTTGGGTCGAGCGCGACGAGCCGCCGGCCGAGCGGCTGGGACGGATGCCGACCTGGCACCCGGGCTTCCTCACCCGCCGCGACGCCGCGCAGCGCTACGCGCTGCGCTCCGGCGCCGACCTGAGCGACCTGCGCTGGTACGTGGTGTTCAACGTCTTCCGGTACGCGGTGATCCTGCAACAGATTTACCTGCGGTACTCGCGCGGTCAGACGCACGACCAGCGCTTCGCGGATTTCGGCGGGCGCGTGAACGCGCTGATGGCGCACGGACTCGACCTGATCGAAAGCGGCGAGTTCTAAGCCGCCGGCACGCAGCGCGACGCATGGAAACGATCACGGTCGAAGAGGTACGTTCGGCAACGGACGAGGTTCGCGCGCTGATCCGCGAACTCGACCGCACGATGGCGGCCGGCTACCGTCCCGAGCAGCGGCACGGCCTCTCGCTCGACGCGATCTTCCAGCCGCCGGTGCGCTTTTTCGTCGCGCGGCTCGACGGTGCGGCGGTCGGCTGCGGGGGCGTCGCGCTGTTCGCGGAGTTCGCCGAAGTGAAACGCATGTACGTGCGCGAGAGCGCGCGCGGGCGCGGCGTCGCGCAAGCCGTGCTCGCGCGCATCGAAGCCGAGGCGCGTCGTCACGGCGTGGCGCTGCTGCGGCTGGAGACCGGTGATGGCCAGTCCGCCGCGATGCGTCTCTACGAGCGGGCCGGGTTTCGTCGCTGCGACGCCTTCGGCGCGTACCTCGCGATGCCGCCGGACGCGGTCGCGACCAGCGTGTTCTTCGAAAAGCGGTTGGCTTAGGGCGCGGCGGCTGCGGCGCGCCGCCGGCGCAGCTGCAGCGCGTCCGCGAACAGCGGTGAGGAAATCAAGAAGTCGGCCGTGGCGCGGTTGCACGCAATCGGCACGTTATAGAGCACCGCCAGCCGCAGCAGCGCCTTGACGTCGACGTCGTGCGGTTGGGAGCTGAGTGGATCCCAAAAGAACACGATCAGGTCGAGCTGCTGTTCGACCAGCAGCGCGCCGACTTGCGCGTCGCCGCCGAGCGGGCCCGAAAGCAGCAGCTCGACCGGCAGGCCGGTCGCCTCGGCGACGCGTGCGCCGGTCGTCCCGGTGCCGATCAACGCGCAGCGTGCCAGCGTCCCGCGATTGAAGGCTGCCCATTCGGTGAGGTCGTCTTTGCGCGCATCGTGCGCGATCAGTGCGACGCGTGGAATCGCGTCGGCCGCTGAGCGCTGCGCCCGGATCGCTCGTTCCATCACGAACATCCTACGCTTCCGGGAGTGCACAATCCAGCGCGCAGGCCGGGGTCTACGGACGAGGATATGTTTTCCTTGCGCCCCTCACACAATGGGAGGCCTCGTTCGCGGCCGCCGCGCAGAGTGCACGATGACCGACGATCTCTTCGACCTGCGGGGCAAGGTAGCAATCGTCACCGGTTCCTCGCGCGGCATCGGGCGCGCGATCGCCGAGCGGCTGGCGCAGCGCGGCGCCGCGGTCGTGGTCTCGAGCCGCTCGGCCGAAGCCTGCGCGGACACCGTGCAGGCCATCACCGGCGCCGGCGGCTCGGCGTATGCGATCGCCGCCCACATCGGCAAGAAAGACCAGCTCGAAGCGCTGGTTGAGGGCACCGTCGAGCACTTCGGCGGACTCGACATCGTGGTTGCCAACGCCGCCGTCAATCCCTATTACGGCCCGCTGAGCGACATCTCCGACGACGCCTGGGACCGCACCCTCAACAGCAACGTGCGCAGTACGCTGTGGCTGTGCAACTTCGCCTTTCCCTATCTGATGAAGCGCGGCGGCGGCGCGGCGATCTTTCTGTCGAGCATCGCGGGCGTCAAAGGCACCGACGTGCTGGGCGCCTACGGCGTTTCGAAAACGGCGCTGATCGGCCTAGCCCGCAACCTCGCGGTCGAATGGGGATCGCGCGGCATTCGCGTCAACTGTCTTGCGCCGGGCATCGTCAAAACCGAATTCGCGAAAGCGCTGTGGGACAATCCGGCGATCGCCGAGCCCGCGATCCGCAGCACACCCTTGCAGCGTTTGGGTCAGCCCGACGACATCGCCGGCGCGGCGGTCTTCCTGGCTTCGCCGGCCGGTAGATTCGTGACCGGACAGACGCTCGTGATCGACGGCGGCATCACGCTCGGCGGCGGAATCTAGCCGCAGCCCGGGGCTTCAGCGTTCGCGAGTGCCGGTGATCTCGCCCAACGCGACGACGTGTCCGGCCGCGGCGTCGAGCAGGCGGCTGCGCGTCGGCGGCTGATCGAAGCGCGGCGCGTAGTCGATCGCCAAGAGCGTGAACACGTAGCGATGCGGCCCGTGTCCGGGCAGCGGCGTCGCCGCGAGGAACGAGCGGCGTCCGAGGCCGTTATAGCCCAGCGTCACGCGGTCAGCCACGATGCCACCGGCCGGCAGCGCCGTCGTGTGCGGCGCGAGGGCATAGACGACGGCGTGCGCCAGCGGACGCGGAAACGGCACGTCGAGATCTTCGACCACGAGCGCGAGGGACTGCGTGTGTTCCGGTACGTCGGTCCACGTCAGCGCCGGCGATGCCTCTCCGTCGGGAAGCGCTTCGCCGTCGGCGAAATCCGAACGCAGCACGATCGTGCGCGGCACCTCCGAAAAGCGCGGATCCTCGGCGACGCGCGCCTCGGGCCCGGCGCGCCAGCGCCGCAGCAGGCGCCCGAGCGCGCGCATCACTGCGCGGGTGCGGAAGCGGCGACCGGTGTTCCGTTGCGCGCCTGCACGATCCCGATCACCAGCGCCGCGAAGAGCAGTCCGATGACGATCGCGATCGCCGGCGTGACCCCAAATGCGCCCAGAACGCCCGTCACCAGCGGCGGCATCAGGAAGCCGGCTAGGCTGTCGAGTCCCGACACGACGCCGAGGACCGTTCCGCGGCGTTCGTCGGGCGAGAAGTCGGAGACCAGCGCCGGGAAGGCCGCGTTCTCGAAGCTGATGCCGACGCCGAAGAAGGTCAGCATCGCGATCGCGACCGGCAGCGACGTGGCAAACGGTACCAGCGAGAACGCGATCAAGCACAGCAAAAAGCCGATGTTGGTCGTGCGGCGGTTGCCCAGCTTGTCGGTCGTGCGGCCGACGGTCGTCAGCTGCAGGATGACCTGAAAGATTCCGAAGATCGCGAACACCGATCCGGTCTGACCGGGGCCCCAGCCTAACTGCGCTTGCAAGATGAGCGCCATCGCGCTAAACCAACCGTACATCCCCAAGACGTAGACCAAGCGCAGCCACAACACCGGCGCGACGCGCTTGTCGGCCAGCGCGACGACGATATCGCGCGGCGTCGCCGCGTTCTTGGCCTCTTCGGTCGCGCCTTTCCGCGAATCGGGGAGCAGCACGACCGTGAGCACCAGCGTCAGCGCCTGTAAGCCTGCGGCAACGAAGAACGGCGTCGAAAAACCGTAGGCGACCGAAAGCCACGCCGCGAGCGCCGGACCGAAGACGAACCCGGCACTGAACGCCGCGCCTAAGAGCGCGAACGCGCGCCCGCGCTGCGCGGGCTCGACCAGATCGCCGATGTAGGCTTGGGTGACGCCGATGTTTCCGCCGCTGAACCCTTCGACCGCCCGCGCGACAAACACCCAGACGATCGACGGCGCGAAGCCGAGCATCGTCCAGCCGATCGTGGCGCCGACTTGCGAGACGATCAGCACCGTCTTGCGTCCGATGCGGTCGCTGACGTTCCCCCACAGGGGTCCGGCGAAGAGCTGGCTGATCGAGTAGGTGGCCGCCACCCAGCCGACGACGATGTCGGTGGCACCGAAGTGCTTGACGAAAAACGGCAGCAGCGGCAGCAGCATGCTGAAGCCGAAAATGTCGATGAACGTGATGCCGAGGATCGGCAGCAGACGCAGGAACACAACCGGTGGGACTCGGCTCGAACCAGGCGTGGTTGCCGCGCGGGCCGACGTCGTTGGGGGCGGCCCGGAGCTCTGCGGCAAAGCCTCCCCGATCATGACTGACAGCCCGCTCGAAACTTCCGCGCCGCGCCTGCGCGCACTGGTGACCGGCGCCTCGTCCGGCATCGGCGTCGGCTTCGCGCGTGCTCTCGCCGCGCGCGGCACCGACCTGGTGCTGGTCGCGCGGACCGCGCCGGTCATGGAAGCGCTGGCGACGGAACTTGCCGCCAAGCACCGGGTTCGCGTCGACGTCGTGCCGGCCGATCTGGCACGCGACGGTGCGGTCGACGAGATCGTCGCCGAAGTCGCGGCACGGGGGATCGAGATCGGCACGCTGATCAACAACGCCGGCTTCGCCACCCATGGGTTCTTTGCCGAACTCGATGCCGCACGCGAGCGCGATGAAGTCGCCGTCAACGTGGTCGCGGTCGCTGCGCTTGCGCGCGCCTTCCTTCCGGCGATGGTCGCGCGCGGCAGCGGCGGCATCATCAACGTGGGTTCGACGGCTTCCTTCCAGCCGGTGCCGTACATGGCAACCTACGGCGCGACCAAAGCGTTCGTGCTGTCGTTCAGCGAGGCACTAGCGGAAGAAGTACGCGAACACGGCGTCCATGTCGTCGCGCTGTGTCCGGGTCAAACGTCGACCGCGTTCTTCACCGACATCGAAGAATCGCGGGTCGGCTCGGCGCGCAGCGTCGAGCAGGTCGTGGCAACCGGCTTGCGCGCGCTCGAGACCGGCCGTGTGGTCGCGGTCGACGGCATCGCGAACGCCATGATGAGCGGCTCGGTGCGGGTGGCGCCCCGTTCGGTGGTGCGTCGCATCGCGGCCCGCCTGCAACGCCCCTCGTCCCTGAAGCCGCGCTGAGCCGGCTCCGACCGAAGGCGATGCGGCCGTGCCCGCGTCCGGCGTAGCATGACCGCGGTGAACCAGCGGCTCGGGGTCGCGGCGGCCCTCTTCTACATCGTCTTGTGGGCATCGGCGTTCGTTCCGAGCAAAATCGGCGTGCTCGGATCGTCGCCGTTCTGGTTTCTCGTTGTCCGCTTCGCCGTTTCGGGCGTGATCGCGCTCATCATCGCGCGCGCGCTCGGTGCGCGATTTCCGCGCGGCCGTCGCGAGTGGGCCGCGGTGATCGTGCTCGGCATCCTCGGCAATGCGGTGTATCTCGGCTGCATCTACCTGGCGCTGCGGCACATGGCCTCCGGTATCGGAGCGATCGTCGTCTCGACGAGCCCGCTGGTGCTCGCAATCGTGGCACCCTGGCTGCTGCGCGAATCCCTCACGCCGGCCAAGATCGTGGGCCTGCTGCTGGGTTTCGGCGGCGTGGTCGTGGTCATGATCGCGCGCATCGGGACCGGCACCGCCGATCCGCGCGACATCGCGACCGCCTTTGCCGGAGTTATCGGCAGCGTCGCAGCGACGATCGTGTTCAAGCGCTGGTGCAGTGATCTCGATCTCCGCTCGGTCACGGGACTGCAGCTGCTGGCCGCCGGCGCGGTGCTGCTGCCGCTTGCAATCGTGTTCGAGGGTACGCCGCACGCGACGTGGACGTGGCAATTCATCGTATCGTTCTGGTACGTGGTGCTGGTGATGTCGGTCGGCGCCTCGCTCTTGTGGTTCTGGCTGTTGACGCACGGTGAAGCCTCGCGCGTGACCGCATACTACTTCTTGACCCCGGTCTTCGGTTTGGCGTTCTCCGCGCTGCTGCTGCGCGAGCCCGTCAGCCTGCGCGATCTCGCCGGCCTGGCAGCGATCGCGGCCGGCATCGCCCTGGTCCAGCGCGCGTGAGAGCGCGCGCGTGAGTCCGCGCTGGCGTGTGCTGGCGCTGATGACGGCGGCGCAAGCCGGCGCATCGGTCGTTCAGCAAGCGCTGGGCGCGCTCTCACCGCATTTGGTTGAAACCTTCGTGCTTTCGAAAGCGCAGCTCGGCGTCGTCTTCACCGCGATGTTCGTCGGCGCGACGTGCTGCACGGCGATCTCGGGTGTGCTTACCGACCGCTGGGGCGAACGGGTGATGGTGCTCGCGGCCGGCGCGGTGATGACGCTGGCGCTCGTCCTCGCGCCGCTGGTGCCCGCGTATCCGTGGCTGGTCGGAACGATGGTGCTCTTCGGCGCCGGCTACGCGGCCTCGACGCCGGCGGGGGGGCGCGCGATCCTGTCGTGGTTCGATCGCGACCGCGGCGTCGCGATGGGCATCCGGCAGACGGGTGTGCCGCTGGGCGGTCTGGTCGGCGCGCTCTCGCTGCCCCTGGTCGCGTCGTTTGCGGGCTTACGCGGCGCCTTCTTCTTCGCCGCGGTTCTGGTTGCCGTGCCGAGCGTTATTGCGTACTTCGGGTATCGCGAGGCGCGCGATGACGACGCGCCGAGCATGACGCTGGCGTCGGTCGCGCAGGGGATGCGCGTGCTGGCGCGTGATCCGCGGCTGCTTGCGGTCACCTCGACCTGTATGATTTTGGTCGCCGCGCAAATTGCGATGAACGCCTTCGTCACCATCACGGCGGTAACGATTGTCGGGACCTCAGCGCAGGTCGCCGCGCTGGCGTTTGCGTCGGCGCACGCGGCCGCGACCGTCGCACGTCTCGGCTGGGGATACGTCAGCGACCGTCTGTTGGGCGGGGAACGTTTGATTCCGCTGGCCGCCATCTCGATCGTCGCCGCGTTCGCAATGGGCGGCTTGGCCTTGCTGCGGCGCGGCGAGGTCGTACCGCTGTTCATCGCCAGCGCGCTCTTGGGCTGCAGCGGCGCGGGCTGGAACGGACTGTTCGCAACCGCGCTGGCCGAAGTGGGCGGGGCCGAACGTGCAGCGAGCGCGCTGGGCCTCGGGCTGACCGCGATTTTCGCCGCGTCGGCGGTCGCGCCGACCGCGTTCGGCGCGCTGGCCGACGTTTCGTCGCTGCATGTGGCGTGGGGTGTGACCTCTGCGCTCGCTCTGGCCGGCGTCGCGCCGGTCCTGTGGCTGCGCCTTCACCTGGGCGCGGCGGCGCGCAGGTCCGCTACCGGGGAGGGCTGAACCGAGGTCGGTCCGCGCCCAGGTGGCGGAATTGGTAGACGCGCTAGTTTCAGGTATTAGTGACCGCAAGGTCGTGGGGGTTCGAGTCCCTTCCTGGGCACCACAACGACCCGATCCGGGCGGCGGACCGCCTTTCGGCGGGCGTCCCGGCGGCGGTTCAGAAGTACGTTCACCGTCCGGGACGACGATCGACCGGGCGTCAAGGTGCTGACAAGATGGAAGATCCCGATCAGGTTTTCGTATCGGCGGTGCTCGAGGTCTTCGCGCGCTTGCTGGAAGAGGGCTACGAGGTCACTGACGTGCGGCCCAGCCGTGTCGAGTTTTCGAAGCGGGCGCGGCGCGTTGTCGTGTGCCGCTCGCGCGACGGCGAAATCGATGTCGCGCTGGGGTCCCGCTCGAACGCCTTTGGCCTAGACGAATTCATCCGCCTATGCGTCGGTGAGATGGGATACCGGAACTTCGCGGCGGCCGAGCACGATGCGATCCGACCGGCGGTCGAAGCGACGGCGAACCGGCTGTTCGAGTATCCGAACGTCCTGGCACTGCCCGCGCCGCCGAACGAGATCGTGCGCTACAACGCGCTGCAGTACGGCAGTGCCTAGCGCGTCCGGCGCGCGCACCCATCAGTACCGCACGACGCTGCGGTGGACCGGCAATACCGGCAGCGGGACGTCGGGCTATCGCAGTTACGCACGTTCGCACGACCTGCTCGCCAAGGGGAAGCCGCCGATTGCGGCGTCATCCGACCCCGCTTTTCGCGGTGATGCCTCGCGCTGGAATCCCGAGGAACTGTTGGTCGCGGCGTTATCCTCGTGTCATCAGTTGTGGTATCTGCATCTCTGCGCCGACGCCGGGATCAATGTTGTAGCGTACGAGGATCACGCCGAAGGCGAGATGGTCGAGGACGGCCTGCGCGGCGGGGCCTTCACGCGCGTGACGCTGCATCCGCAGGTGACGCTCGCACCCGGTTCCGACGCCGTCGCCGCGGAACGGCTGCACGCCCAAGCGCACGCGAGCTGCTTTCTCGCGAGCTCGATGGCATTCGAAGTCGCGCACGAGCCGGTGACGCGCATCGCAGCGGATCCCGTCGCCGCGCCCGGCTAAACGACTCCGTCGGCTCGTAGGAAGCTCAATGCCGGCGTGGGTACGGCGCTGCGGGGCGCCGGCGGTCACCGTTTTGATGCTCGCGACGGCGCTCGGGATCGGGGAGCCGTCGGCGAAGCCGCCCTGCGTGCGGGTCGCCGTCGCGCTTGAGGACGATATTGACTCCGGCCGTGCGCGCGCGAACGATGCGTTTCGTTACGTCACCGTCGATGCGGCGAGCTTGAGCGACGGCACACCCGTCCCCGCCGGTTCGATCGGCTTCGGTCTGATCGCGATCGCCAAGCACGCCGAGCGCGGCGGACAAGGCGGTTACGTCGTACTCGAGGCGCGCTTTCTCACGCTCCCGGGCGGCGGGCATGTGCCGGCTTCCATCGATTGGTCGAGCGCCGAGCGCGCGACGGCCACCGGCGCGTCGCTGAACATTCCGGGGATCGTTGGTGCGATTCCGTTCGCGGGCTACATTCTCGGACCGTACGGCTTTCTGCATCACGGCAAGGATGTCGTGATCCCGCGCGGCACGCAGATCCCGCTGCTGCTCGGCGACGACGTCGCCGCCGGCGCGTGTCGAGTGGTGCCGCCGCCCAGCCCGTCGCCGTCAGCATCGCCGCCGCTGTCAGCACCCCCGACGCAGTCGGCGTCGCCTTCGCCGTCGCCCGAAGCGAGCGCGAGCCCAGCGGGCGCCGTTACTTCACGATGACGGTGGCCTTCATGTAGCTGTGATACGCGCAGTAATACGCGTAGGTGCCGGCTTTGGTAAACGTGTGCGTATAGTTCGCGTTCTGGTCGAGGTTGCCGGAATCGAACGATGCATCGGTCGCGGTCACGGTGTGGGAGGTGGCGTCCTGGTTGACCCAGGCCACACTCGTGCCGACCGTGATGGTGACCGTGGCGGGCGAGTACTTGTAGTTCTTGATATACACGACCGTCGACGGGTTCGGCGCGTTGGTCCCGATGGGTGCCGGGCTGGGCGTCTGCTGGGCGAGGGCCGTCCCGGTCAGGGCGAGGGCCGCCACAAAGGCGAGTACGAGGCTGCGCATGTCCCCTAGACTACCCGGAAACGGACGCTAGTTCTCGCCGGGGGGCGAGCGACCGTGCGGAGGCCGACGACAACGGTCCACGCCGGATGAGGGGTTCTAGTGGTACCATGGGTCGTCGCCGCCGGAGCCGAAAGCTTGGGGCGAAGAAGTCGTCCCCGGAGAACGGTTTGCAAACGCTGGTGAACGTCGCCCTGCCCGAGATGGGCGAGTCCGTGAGTGAAGGCTCGATCGTCGAATGGCGCAAGAACGTCGGCGACTGGGTCGATGAAGGCGACACGATCGTCGACATCACGACCGATAAGGTCGATGTCGAAGTGCCCTCGACCGCCAGCGGCGTGATCACCGCGGTTCACGGCGAGGAGGGGGCGACGGTTCCGGTCGGCGCCGTGCTGGCAGAGATCGACACGACGGCGCCCAAGCCGGAAGGTGCCGCTTCCAAACCGGCGGCCGCGGCGGGGACCCGCAAGCCGGGCGAACCCGAACTGGTCACCCCGAGCGGCTACGGCTCGTCCGGCAGCGGCGCTCCGCCCGCCGAACGGCCGGCCGCGAACGGCGCCGCCCGCGGCGTGCTGTCCCATCACGCGCGGCGCCTGGTCGAACGGCTGCACATCGACGCCTCGAAGCTGACGGGCAGCGGGCCGGACGGCCTCGTGCTGCGCGAAGACGTCGAGGCCGCGGTCGCTTCGGGCAAGGTCGCCTTCAGCGGCGGCCTGGGCGCGGCGGCCGCGCCGCCGGCCGTCCAGTATCCGCCGCTCGGCGCCGAAACCGTCGTCACCGAGCTCAAGGGCGCGGTCGCAACGCTGGCGACCTACATGGATCAGTCGCTGTCGATCCCGGTCGCGACCTCGTTCCGCACCCTGCACGTCGGCACGCTCGAGCAGCGCCGGGCCGAACTCAACGCGGCGCTCAAAGCCGCCGGCCGGAGCGAGAAGATCTCGTTCACGCACATCATCGCCTTCGCACTCGCGCGCGCCGCCCGCGAGATCCCGGGCATGACGGCGTCGTTCCGCCGTGTCGAGGGCAAGCCGATGCGGGTGGAGGCGGGCATCCACCTTGGCCTGGCCGTCGATGCGCAGCGCAAGGATGGGTCGCGCTTCCTGGTCGTGCCGGTCATCAAGCGCGCCGACAGGCTCGATTTCGCGAGCTTCCGCGCCGCGTACGACGACCTGGTCGCCAAAGCGCGCGACAACAAACTCACGGTCGAAGAACAGACCGGCGCCACCTTCACCCTGACCAATCCCGGGGGCTTGGGCACCGTCGCGTCAGTGCCGCGACTGATGGTCGGTCAAGGCGCGATCATCGCTGCCGGCGCGATCGCCTACCCGCCCGGCTTCGGTCACGCCTCGCGCGCGACGCTCGAGCAGCTCGGCGCCGAAAAAGTGATGACGCTGACCTCGACCTACGACCACCGCGTCATCCAAGGCGCGCTCTCGGGCGAGTATCTGCGCCGCGTCGACCAACTGCTCTCGGGTGACGGCGAGTTTTACGAAACGGTCTTCGGCGGACTCGGCGTGAGCGCGGGGCTGCGCGGCGCGAGCGCGAGCGCCAACGGCACCGCGCCGACCGTGCGCGACGTCGCCGACGCTCCGACCGCCGACGTTCCGGGGCTGCCTTCCGAGGAGATGCTGCGGGCGATCGCCGCCGGCATGGCGGTCGTCTCGGCGTACCGCCGCCACGGCCACCTCGGCGCGAGCCTCGATCCGCTCGGTGAGCCGCCGCCCGACGATCCGTCGCTCGATCCCGGGACTTACGGGCTTACGCCGGCGATGATGCGTGCGATTCCGGCCTCGATACTGCGCGTTAAAGTTCCGGGCGACACGCTGGCTGCGGTGCTTCCGCGGCTGCGCGAGACCTACAGCTCGACGATCGCCTACGAGATCGAGCACATCTCGAACACCCGCCAGCGCGAATGGCTGCGCGAGTACATCGAGAGCGGGCTGCACCGCCGGCCGCTCACGGCACAGCGCCGCGTGCAGGTGCTCCAGCGTCTGACCAAGGTCGAGACGATGGAACGCTACTTCCGCAAGCAGTTCATGTCGCAGAAGACCTTCTCGATCGAAGGTCTCGACGTGATGATTCCGATGCTCGAAGAGACGATTTCGATGCTGGCCGAGGACGGCACGAAGACGGTCGTGCTCGGGATGGCTCACCGCGGACGCCTCTCGACGATCGCGCACGTCGTCAACCGGCCCTACGAAGAACTGCTGGCCGAATTCGAGTCGGCGGCGGCGCGCGATGAAGTCGGCAATCCCGAACGCGGTGGCGACGACGTGACCGGCGACGTGAAGTACCATCACGGCGCGACCGGCGACTACGTCACGCCGGTCGGCACCAAGATCCACGTTGAGCTGGCGAGCAACCCGTCGCATCTCGAAGCCGTCGACGGCGTCGTCGAAGGCATGACGCGCTGCCTGCAGACCGATCACGGCGTCAACCCGGCGACGCTCAACGTCGAGGTGGCGGCGCCGATTCTGATCCACGGCGACGCGGCGTTCGCGGCCCAAGGGATCGTGGCCGAGGTGCTCAACCTGCAGGCGCTGGCCGGATATTCCACCGGCGGTACGATCCACATCATCTCGAACAATCAAGTCGGGTTTACGACCGATCCGTTCGAAGGCCGCTCGACGCGCTATGCGTCTGACCTCGCCAAAGGTTACGATCTGCCGATCGTGCACGTCAACGCTGACGACGTCGAAGCGTGCATTGCCGCGGTCCATCTCGCCATCGATTATCGCCGCAAGTTCTCGCGCGACGTCATCGTCGACCTGATCGGCTATCGCCGGTTCGGCCACAACGAGCAGGATGAACCGGCGTACACGCAGCCCCGGCAGACCGAGCTGATCAAGTCGCATCCGACCGTGCGCGAGCTCTACGCGGGGCAGCTGGTCGCCCAAGCCGTGCTCACCCAAGATCAAGCCAAGGAGATGCAGGACCTCGCCACCTCGCGCATCACCGAGGCCCACAAAGCGGTCAAGAGCAACGCCTATGCGCCGGCGCTCGGCGACGGCGACGCCAAGGCGCGCGTCAGCGAGCCGGCGCCCAAGTCGAAGCTCGACCGCGGCCGGCTGTTACGTTGGACCTCCGCCCTGATCGGCGTGCCCGACGGCTTCACGGTCAACCGCAAGCTGGCGGCGCAGTTTCAGAAGCGCGACCAAGCGATCAAGGAACACGGCGAGGTCGACTGGGCGGTCGCCGAGGGTCTCGCGTTCGCGTCACTGCTCAGCGAAGGCACGCCGATCCGGCTGACCGGTCAGGATACCGGGCGCGGGACCTTCTCGCACCGGCACGCCGAACTTCACGACGCACGCACCGACGCGCGCTACGTGCCGCTGCAGCATCTCGACGGTGCGAAGGCCTCGTTCGAGCTCTACAACTCGCCGCTGAGCGAATACGCCTGCCTGGGTTTCGAATACGGTTACAGCTTCGAGGCCACCAACGCCCTGGTGCTGTGGGAAGCGCAATTCGGCGACTTCAACAACGGCGCCCAGATCATCATCGATCAGTTCATCGCGGCCGGCGCCGCGAAATGGGGACAGCAGACGCGCTTGACGCTGCTGCTGCCGCACGGCTACGAAGGTGCCGGTCCCGAGCACTCCAGCGCCCGGCTCGAGCGCTTCTTACAGCTCAGCGCCGAAGGCAACATCCGCGTCGCGAACTGCTCGACCGCGACCCAGTATTTCCACCTGCTGCGCGCGCAGGCGACGGCGAAGCAGGCCTATCCGCTGGTCGTGATGACGCCCAAGAGCCTGCTGCGCAATCGCGCCTCCTACGGCACGATCGATGAACTCGCGAGCGGTAGCTTCCGCGAGGTTCTCGACGATCCGCGCTATGCCGGCGGCGACAAATCCGGCGTCGAGCGGGTGCTCGTGTGCAGCGGCCACGTCTACTACGACCTGATTGCGAGCCCGCTCTACGAGCAGGCGAAGAAAACCGCGATCGTGCGGGTCGAACTGCTCTCACCGCTGCCGGTGAACGAGATTCTGCAGACGGTCGCGAGCTATGCGAAGGCGACCAGCCTGATCTGGGTTCAGGAAGAACCCAAGAACATGGGTGCGCGCGCGCACGTGCGGCGGCGGGTCGTGGAACGGCTGCCGAACGGGCTGATCGAGATCGACTACATCGGCCGGCCCTACCGCGCGAGTCCGTCCGAGGGCTATCCCGGAGCACACGCGGTCGAACAGGACCGCATCGTCCGCGAAGCGCTGACCGAAACGTAGCCCTTGGGCGGTGGCCGTCAGCGCGTATAGCGGTCGAACCAGTCGAGCATGATGTGAAGCCGCTCGATCCGATGGATCGGCTCCCCGGTGCGGCTGAGGTCGTGATCTTCGTGCGGGAACTGCACCAGTGTGACCGGGCGGCCGAGCATTTTGAGCGCCTCGTATTCCTCCAGCGTCTGGTCGATCGGCGCACGGGTGTCGATGTCGCCGTGCAGCAGCATCAGCGGCGTGTGGACCGCGCTAACGTGCGCCAGCGGCGACTGTTCCCAGAGGGTGTTGTAGGCTTGCACCGGCCGTCCCCAGGCACGCGGCGTGCCGGCCGGGCCTTGGAACGCGAGCGGCGCGGCGAAATCGGCGGTCAACGCTTCGGTGAAGAGGTCACTCAGCGCCCGCTCCGCCAGCGCGGCGCGAAAGCGATGAGTGTGCGCGATCATCCATAACGTCGCGTAGCCGCCGTAACTGCCGCCCGAGACGACGGCGCGCGACATGTCGACATCCGGAAATTTCGCCACGTCGTCCATGACGGCCATCTCATCGTCGAACATGCGATCGCCCCAATCACCATTGAGAGCGCTCGCATAGTCGTAGCCGTAGCTCGTACTTCCGTGCGGGTTCGCGTACACAACGACGTAGCCGTGCGCGGCCAGCACTTGGAACTCGTGAAAGAACGTCACCCCGAACGCGGTATGCGGACCGCCGTGGATGTCGAGCACAACCGGATAGCGACGGCCCGGGACGTAATTCGGCGGTCGCAGGATGAAGTACGGCACCGTCTCACCGCGACGGTTCTTGGCGCTGCGCTGACCCGCCCCCGCGAGATTGAGCGCGCCGGTCAGCGCGTCGTTGAAGTGCGTGAGCTGCAGTGCGGTTCCGCCCGGGGCTGAAACGAAGACTTCCGCGAGATGCCGCTCGTCGAGCGCGGTGTAGGCGAGCCGATCACCGGCGCGGCTGATCGAACAGTCCTGGATCTCGCCGATGTAATCGGACAAACGCGTCGTCTGGCCGCTCCCCTCGACTTGCATGATGGTCGTCATCCCGTTGATCGAGATGTCGGCGATAAACGCATCGGCGGCGGAGGTCACGATGCCGCAGCCCGCGCCGCCCTCCTGGGTGTCGCCGAGGATCGAGTCGCCGAAATCGAGATGGTTTTCGGGAGCGATGGTGCGGTCGTCGCTGCCGTCGACCTTGACCGATGCCAAAGCCGGCCGCGCTGCATTGTCGTGACGTGAAATGTATTGGTAGAACAAGCGGGTACCGTCGTGCGACCAGCCCCGTTCGAAGACGCCATAGTGCGCAAGCGGGATCTTGACCGCAGCGCCACCGGCGGCGGCGACGACGAACATCGCGCTGCGGTCGCCTTCCGGATCGGACAGCGGTGTCGAGTTGTAGGCGATCGAGGCATCGTCCGGCGACCAATCGGGTCCGGTCTCGCCGTCGACTCCGTTGGTCAGCTGCTTGGGGTTCTTCCCATCGGCTCCGATCGTCCAAAGATGCGGAGTCTTGTCGTAGGTGTAGCCGGCACCGTTGAGTTGATAGCGGGGCCACGGCAAACGGCGGATGTCGCTCGTCTTCCATTTGGCCGGTGGCTTCGCGCCCAAAGCGCGCCAATCGACTGCGGCCGGCGGCGCGGCATCCTTCGCGATCGCGGTCAGCGCGAGGCGCGTCCCATCGTGCGACCAAGAGAATTCCGTGACCGCGCCGGCCAGGCTCGTGACTTGCCGTGCTTCGCCGCCGGCGAGATCGATCGCGAAAATCTGCCCCGGTGCGCCGTGTCCGCGCAGAAATGCGACGGTACGGTCGTCGGGCGACCACGCCGGCGAGCCGTCATGATCGCCGCGCGTCAGCTGCGTGACCGACGAGCCGTCGGCCGCCGCGATCCAGATGTTCGCGTGATAGCCGTCGTCTTTGAGGTCGGCGCGCTTCACGACGAACGCGACCAGCTTCCCGTCGTGCGAGATCGTCGCGTTCGAGACGAAGGCGAACTGCAGCAAATCCTCGGGCGTGATCAAGCGCTTTGCCGGGTCCGCGCCGGGCGCCGGAGATCCCATCGCGAGCACCGCGACGGCCAGCACTGCGCTCAGCGTCAACCGGCGCATCACAGTTCCTTCGCGAACCAGTCGGCGATCAGGTGCAGGCGCTCGACGCGGTGCACCGGTTCGCCGGTCCGGCTCAGATCGTGGTTCTCGCGCGGAACCTGCACGTAGGTAATCGTTTGGTGCAGGCTTTTCGCCAGCGTGAACCACTGGTCGGCGTCGACCAGCGGCGTACGCGTATCCTCATCGTTGTGCAGAAGCAGCAGCGGGGTGCGGACGTTCGCGATGTACCGGACCGGTGACTGATACCAAGAGTCCGCTTGATGATCCCATGGATTTCCGAAGGAGTAGGTTGCGCTCGTGAACGCGCACTCATCGCAGGCGAGACCCGAGGAGGTCATGTTGCTGACGACGCGCTCGGCGACCGCAGCCCGGAAGCGGTGCGTGTGGCCGATAGCCCATAAGGTCGCGTAACCGCCGTAGCTGCCGCCCAGAACCCCGAGCCGGTCCGGGTCGACGTCGGGACGCTTGCCGACGGCGTCCAGCACGGCCATTTCATCGCGAAACATCGGGTCGCCCCAATTCTTCGAAAGCGCGGCGGTGTACCGATAGCCGTAACCGACGCTGCCGCGCGGATTCGCGTAGACAACGTTGTAACCGCGTCCCGCCAGCATCTGCATCTCCTGAAAGAACGTATTGCCGAACTCGAGCTGCGGGCCGCCGTGAATCTCGAGCAATGTCGGTGCGCGTGTTCCGCGAGGAACGTTTGCCGGCAGGAACCAGGCCGCTACGGTGAACCCCGCCTCATCACGCACGACCAGCGGCTGCGCACGAACGAGGCGCGTGCGTGTCTCGTACGCGGTGTTGAGACCGGTCAACCGGCGCGTCGTGCCCGTCCGCACGTCGTACACGAAGATTTCGGCGGGATGAGTGACGTCCGAAGCGCTGAAGGCGATGCGCGTCGCGGCGTCGTCCATCGTGCAGTCGGCCACTTCATCACCGCGCGCGACGATCGCGGTGGCCCGCCCGGTCACGGCGTCGAAGCGTTCGAGCGCGGTTCCGCCGGGAACGCTCACGTCGGCCACAAACCAGCGGTCGTGCGGCTCGAGCAGCGGTCCGCAGCCCGCACCGGTTTCCTTGGTGTCACTCAACAAAAAGTCGCCGAAGGCGACGGTGTTCTCGGCGACGATTTGACGTTCGCCGCGGACATCGACGCGTGCGGCATCGATCCCCGGCAGCGCGGCAGGGTCGTTTTGTGATGTCACCGTCACGAACAGGCTGCGGTTGTCGTGCGACCACGCCGGTGCGACGCTGTTGCGCGGACGCAATGGAACGCGCCGCAGCGGCCCACCGGCCGCCGGGATGGTGTACACGTCGGAGTCGAGCCGCGCGGGATCGACCGGCCGCCGCAAGGTCACAAACGCGATTGTGCGATCGTCATAGGACCAGGCAGCCTGCTTCTCTGTGAAGGGGGACATCGGCGTCAGTTGGACGCGGCGACCGCCGTCACGATTGATGCGCACGAGGTGCACGTGCTGGGCGAAGGTCTCGCCGCTGCCGTTCTCTTCAAAATCGAGCCGGTCGGTGACGCGGACGTCGCTGTCCGCGTGTTTCGCATCGAGCGTTGCGCCGGCCGCGGCGGTGTTGAAGCGCGTCTTGACCGGCAGGTCTTCGAAGGTCGCGCCGTAGAGAAGGTGCCGGCCGTCATGCGACCACCGTGGCGATGCCGCGCCTTTGCTCTCGGACGTGAGCCGGCGCGCTTCGCCGCCGTCGACCGCAATCGTGTAGATCTGCGACGTGTCGCCGCGTGTGCCCGTGAAGGCGATCGTGCCGTCGTCGGGCGACCACTGCGGCTCGACGTCGCCGTCGCCGCGGGTGAGCTGCACGAGCCCGGAGCCGTCGGTATTCACCAGCCACAGGTTGCGGCGATAGCGATTCTGCGGAACGTCGAGGCGTGTGACCACGAACGCGACGCGCGTGCCCCGGTGCGAGATCGTCGCGCCACTCACGTAGGCGATGCGTCCGATGTCTTCCGGCGTGGTCGGTACCGGTGTGGTCGCCCCGGCAGGCAAAGCGATCAGCAGCGCAAGCGCCGGCACGGCTGCGCGAACCCAGGGCACCATTACCCGCCTCTACGCGCCCGTCGCCGCCCTCCCTTCGTAATCTCAAGCAAAGTCGGCGGGCCCTCGCGATCGGTGCGACGTAGGGGAGCACCGATGTTCGCTTCCGTGATCCTGGCGGCCGCAATCAGTACGTCGCCCGAACCGGTGCCGACGCTCTCGCCGCGCCAGTTGCTGGCGCAGATTCGCAATCAGTTTCGCAGTCACCGGCCGCCGCCGGCGTACGAAACCTATACGCTAATCCGCAAACAGAACGCCAGCAACGGATACCCCGATCCGGTCGGCAGCTACACGGTGCACATCTGGGTGCGCAACGGCGATCGCGCCGCGTTAACGCGCCTGGTGTTCCGGGACTTCGCCCGCGGCGACCTGGTCTTCGATCGCCCGGCGTTCAACGAGGACCGCGATCCGGGGCCTCCGACAGCAGACTTGTTCGAACCGGCGCCGGCCGTGCCCCACCCCATCAGCCAGGCCTACACGCCGGACCCCGGCGCGACCGCCATTCCGGTCATCGGCACGATTCGCGCGACGTTCGAGTTCGACTATCAGGTGCAGTCGGTCGTGACCGAAGGCGACGAACTCCACCTCACGGTCTACCCGCTGCGCGACGTTGACCGGAACCGCTTACGCGAGATCTACGTCGACCGGCACACCTACGAACTGCACAAGCTGGTCGGCACGGACAAGCTGTTCTACGGCGGGGCCAAAGGCAAAGTCTATCCGGTGATCTTCACGATCACGATGGGCATGGTCGACGGCTATCCGGTCGTGACGCGCATCCACGGTGACGTCGGCGGCGGCTACGACGACGACGGAAAG
>Ga0302325_10009614_pt1 | contig 21079 bp, 18 predicted proteins | sample Palsa_T0_2_FD_201948 | JGI IMG/M metagenome (GOLD analysis project Ga0302325, IMG submission 201948) | Peat permafrost microbial communities from Stordalen Mire near Abisko, Sweden - Palsa_T0_2 | ecosystem: Environmental > Terrestrial > Soil > Palsa > Peat permafrost | place: Sweden: Abisko...
CAGGTTGCGGCTGCGCTCCCTAAAGACATCCACATTCAAGTCATCAACGATCAGAGCATCTTCATCAAGGCGACGGTACATTCGCTGGAAGAGCATCTGATCGAAGGAAGCATACTGGCCGCGGCGATCGTCTTCGCATTTCTGGCCAATATCCGGACTACTTTGATCTCGGCGCTGGCTATTCCGACGTCCATCATTTCGACTTTTGCGTTGATGGCTGCCATTGGCTTCGACTTGAATCAGATCACCATGTTGGCGCTGACCCTCATGGTGGGTATCGTGATTGATGACGCCATTATTGTGCTCGAGAACATATATCGCTTCATGGAAGAAAAGGGCATGTCGCCCTATCGCGCCGCGATCGAAGGGACCAAAGATATCGGCCTGGCGGTGATGGCCACCACGTTCTCCCTGCTAGCCGTGTTTTTGCCTATCGGTTTCATGGGCGGCATCGTCGGCCGGTTCATGTCGTCGTTTGGATTCACGGCCTCGTTCGCCATCGCGGTCTCACTGCTGGTGTCGTTCACCTTGACGCCCATGCTCACTTCGCGGTTCGTCAAGGTTCTTCCGAAGCACGAAGGCGAAAAAAAGCGTGGATCGAAAGATTCGCGCTTCTTCCGTTTCATCGATACCCATTACACGCGCATGCTGGAGTGGTCGATGGCGCATCGCAAGTCCATGGTGGCCATCAGCGTGGCGGTGGTACTGAGCACCGTTCCCCTCTTCATGCTGGTGGGCAAGAACTTTATTCCGGCCGACGACCGGTCCGAATTCCAAGCCAGCATTCGGGCGGCCGAGGGAACTTCATTGGCGGCGACGGTAACCATCGCCGAACGCATTGCACGCGACATCCGCGCGCTGCCCGGGGTGACAGCCACCTTGACATCGGTGGGCGTTGGATCCGCGTCGTTCACCGGTTCCAGCGCCGGTGAGTCCAACAGCGCTTCCATTTACGTAAAGCTGGTGCCGCGCGACGATCGCAAGGAGACGCAAGATCAATTGATCGCGAAAGCGCGTGAGATTCTCACCCACTATCCGAAGGATCTGCGTACCAGCGTGGGGCAGGCGGCCGATGGACCCGGCGGAGGGCAGGCCGACGTGCAGTTTACGCTGACCGGGCCCGATCTCGACAAGCTCAACACCTATTCGCAGACCTTACTCGCGAAGCTGAAGGAGATTCCGAAGGTGGCCGACGCCGATACATCGCTGGTGTATGGCAAACCGGAGCTGCGCGTGGAGATCGACCGGCAGCGGGCGGCGGACTTGGGCGTGCGTGTCAGCGATATCGCGCAAGCTTTGAACACCATGGTGGCTGGACAAGTGGTGTCGTCGTTCCCTTCGAACGGTGAAGAATACGATGTGCGCCTGCGCGCCGATATGCAGTACAGAACCAGTGCCGAAGGGTTGCGCCAGCTCACGGTTTTCTCGACCAACACGCGCGGCTGGGTGCCGCTGGATCAGGTGGTGCGCATCAAGAGCGGCGAAGCGCCCTCCAGCATCGGACGTCTGGACCGGCAGCGCGAGGTAACGTTGAGCGCCAACGTGCTCCCGGGCGGATCGCAGCAGAAAATCATTTCCACGTTGAACCAATTCGCCGCCGATCTCCACATGGGCGCCGGCTATCGCACGGAACTCCTGGGCACTTCCAAGGAGCTGAACCGCACGGCTTACTATTTTGTCGTCGCCATCGCGCTGACCTTCATCTTCATGTACATCGTGCTGGCCGCTCAGTTTGAATCGTTCCTGCACCCCTTCACGATTCTGCTGACGTTGCCGATCGCAGTGCCGTTCGGCATCCTGTCGCTATTGATTTTCGGCCAGTCGGTCAACATTATGTCCGGCCTCGGGTTGCTCCTGCTGTTCGGGATCGTAAAGAAGAACGCCATTCTGCAAATCGATCACACCAACGGATTGCGCGTCGCCGGCGTGGAACGCTATGAAGCCATCATCCAAGCCAATCGCGACCGGCTGCGGCCCATTTTAATGACCACCACTGCTCTGGTGGCCGGCATGCTGCCGCTCGTGCTTTCGAACGGGGAGGGCTCGGCTAGCAACCGATCGATCGGGCTGCTGGTGGTGGGCGGCCAAACCTTGTGTCTTCTGCTGACCCTGCTCGCCGTGCCGGTATTTTATTCGCTCTTTGACGATATGAAGCAGTTGCCGATGTTTCGAAGGTTCTCTCGCAAGCGTGAGACAACGCGCGAAGTGGCTTCCGGTTTGGACGTGGCGCCTCAGCCCATGCATTTCGAAGGAGGGGAACGCGCCTGATGCGAGTTTACGTTCTTCTTGCGTGTGCTTTTTCGCTGGCCATGAGTCAACAGGCTAGTGCTCAACAGACGCCGCCTTCCACGCAGGCCCTCTCGTCGCCCCGCCCCACCACGCTGGTGCCTCCGGTCCGGCCTTTTCGTCTGCCGCCGCGGATCGGCGTCGAGACTCAAATGGAAGTCTCCCTCGACCAGGTGCTTACAATGGCGCTGGCGAACAATAAGGACATTGAAGCATCGCGGATCGATCGGCTGGAATCGGAATATACATTGACCGCGGCGCAGGGAGCATACGACCCGCTGCTCAACGTCAACAGCTACTGGGAGCAGCAAATCACTCCCATCGCCTCCGCTCTCGGCGGATCGTCCACGGGAAGCCTGCTGAACAAAGTCTGGCTGGCGGATCCCGGCGTTACGCAGCCTTTGCCCTGGTTTGGCGGAACCGTCAAAGTGGATTTGTCGTCGGAGGATGCCTATTCCAACAACACCTTTCTATCGCTGAACCCGCAATACGAGACGGCGCTCAATTTTTCCTATACGCAGCCGCTGTGGCGCAATTTGATGTATGACAGCAACCGTCACCAGATCGACGTAGCCAAAAAGAACCGATCTTTGACCGACGAGCAGTTCCGGCAGCGCGTCATGGCGATTGTGCAGCAAGCCGAGCAAGGCTATTGGGAACTGGCATATGCGTACAACAATCTGCAGGTGCAGTTGGAGGCGGTCCGCATCGGAATCCAGCAGGACGAGAGCAATCGAAGACAGGAAGAGCAGGGGTTGCTCGCGCCCATCGACGTGGTTGCCGCGCAGACGCAGCTCGCGAATTTCGAAGTGGGCGCGTATGCGGCGCAATCCGCGTTGACAGGCGCGGAGAATGCCTTGAAGGAGCTGATTCTGCCGGACCGCGCGGATACGGTGTGGTCCACGGCGTTGGTTCCAGTGACGCCGCCGGACGTGAAGCCGCCGCTCGTTCCGCTGTCTGACGCAATCGCGCAAGCGATGGCCAATCGTCCCGAAATCGCCGAAGTGAAGATCAACGGCGAGATTAATGAAAAAGACGTGCGCTACTATCGCAACCAGACCAAGCCGCAAATCAATCTGACTGCGTTATATACACGCGCCGGCCTGGCTGGCGTGGTGCTTCCGCCCGGCCCCAATCCGTTTACCAGCGCCTTCGGTCCGCTGACCACGCAGATCAATGAACTGTCAGCTCTGGCGGGACTGGCTCCGCTTACCGGCATTTCATTTGGAGGCGGCACCATTCCTCCGCTGCTGGTGGGCAATTACGGGCAATCGCTATCGGAGATTTGGAGCGGGAATTTTCCGACCACCGAAGTGCAGCTCAGCATCTCGCTGCCGATCCGGAATCGGACGGCTGACGCGAACCTCGGCAAGTCGCTGGCTGAAACGCGCCGTATACGCAATCAAATGCAGCAGACCGAGCAGAATATTCAATCCGACGTGCGAACCGGAATGGAGAACGTTCAAATGGCGCAGCTCCGTTTGCAGGCGGCGCAGGTGGCGCGGGAATCCGCTGAAGAGCAGTACCAGAGCGAGCAGCGCCAGTTTCGCGCCGGAACTTCAACGTTGTTTCTGGTGCAACAGCGTCAGGCGACGATGATCACGGCGCGCAGCCAGGAGCAGCGATCGGAAGCCGACATGAGCGAAGCGATCACTGCGTTCCAACTGGCTACGGGGACCATCTTGGCTGAGCGCAACATCAACCTTTCGACTAAGGAATAAAACCGCTACTTTCCAACAATGTGCCGCGCGTCTTTGTTGTTTTCCTCGCACACCGATTCCAGCAGCTCGGTGTCGCCCAGCAGGTGCGGATTCTCAGTAATGGTCCACGGCTTGGTATAAGCTTTCGGATCGTCGATGGTGATCTGAATGTCCATGTGGCCGTAGTCACGGCGGCGGAAGCGCTCTGTGACATGTGCGGCTTCCGTGATGGGATGGCCATTGGTGTCCATCCAGACTTTGTCGCTGATTCCGATGGTCTCCACCACGAAGTCGTCGCCCTCCCAGCGGCCGATGGAATAACCTTGCCAGGTGGGCGTGGGATCTTTCGGAAGCGGCCGCCCGTCGGTGAAGATCTGGCGGTAGATAGTGCGCGATTCGTACAGGATCAGCATCTCGCCCGGAAATTGCATGATCTTGTAGGGAGACGTGACGGCCTCTTTTTCCGGCGTGCCGGAAGGCAGGCACAGGTTGTTGGGATCGTCCCGGCCGAGGTTCTCCCGGCGCTCTTTATACAGAGCGGCGGCCCACGGTTGGAACGGCGCCTCGTCCGGCTTCAGGTCAGTAGCGATGTTGATGAGATACTTCAAACCGTTGGGTAGCCAGATGCCCGTGATGTCCGGCTTGCCGTCCTTAGTTCGCGGCGCGGGCGCCGACATGTCCGGCTTGCCGTCCTTTCCGCGGGGCGTGTTTTTGGTTGGATAATTCAGCCACTGGCCGTGCGCAGTCGCAAGGCAAAACAGAAATGCGCATGCGCTGAATAGGCTTTTCATTTGCGGTGCTCCAGGCAGATGAACTCCGTCAGTTCGATGGCGGGCGCGAGACGCGCATGTTGTGTGATGGTGAACGGATGCCGGAAAGTTTTCGGATCGTCAATTGTGATCTGTATGTCCAGATGCTCCTTGTCGCGGCGACGAAAACGCTCGGTCACACGCAGCGACTCGCTGTGCGGCGTGCCCGCATTGTCCAGCCACGTGGTGTCGTTGAAGCCGATGGTCTCGACCACCAGCGCGTCTTTTTCCCACTTGCCCACCGAGTATCCCAGCCACGACGGCTGCGGGTCTTCCGGCAAGGGACGGCCGTCGGTGAACACCTGACGAAACGTCGTGTATGCCTGGTACAAGATCACCACTTCATCCGGCGACTGCAGGATTTTGAACGGCTTGGGTCCCAAGTCGAGCCTCGGCACCCCGGACAGCGTGCAGTTCGCATCAGGGTCCGGACCCTTGGCGGCTCCGGGATGCAAGAGCAGCGGCGCAGCGGCAGCGTGCAGGGACTGCAATCCTTCCGGCTCCCAGACACCTGAAAGATCCGGTGCAGCTACAACGTGCGGGGCAAGCGACAAGAAGACTATAGCCGCGATCATTTCTTAAGGCCTCAGTCCGTACACGAACAGTGAATTTCCCGCCGCGACTGCGATGTATTGCTTGCCGCCCGCCGAGTAACTAATCGGTCCCGACGAAACCTGGCCGCCCACCGAAGCTTTCCACAACAGCGCGCCGGTGCGAGCATCCAGCACCATGAAGTAGCCTTCGCGGCCGCCAGAAAATAACAGATCGGTAGCCGTGGTCAGGATGCCGCTGTCGGTGACGTCGGTCATTTTGTATTCCCACTTGCGATCCCCGGTTTGAGGATCGACCGCGCGAATCGCGCCGTAGCCGTCTTCTTCCTTGCGGCTCACGATCTGCGGTGGCCGGATCAGCGGTACCGGCGACGCAGGCAGCGGCCCGGTGAACAGCCGCCCTTCGGCGAACTCGACGTCCTCCTTCTTGTAAACCGAATAGTAATTGTCCCAGGTGGGAATGTAGAACCAGCCGGTGTGCGGGCTGTAGGACGGCGAGTACCAATTGGTCCCGCCCTGATTGCCCGGATAGATGAGCTTGCCATCCGCGGTGGGCACCATGCCGACGGCGCGCATCGGCCGTCCCTTTTCATCCAGACCTTTTGCCCATGTAACTTTCGCGAACGGTTTGCCGAGCAGGAACTCGCCCGTTGCGCGGTCGAGCACGTAGAAAAAGCCGTTCCGATTGGCCCACAACATTACTCTTCGCCGCGCGCCTTTCCAATCCAGATCGGCCAGCACCGGGACCTGCACGGAATCGAAGTCAAAATCATCGTGCGGAGTGAATTGGAAATACCACTTGAGTTTGCCGGTGTCGGCGTCCAACGCCACCACGCAGTCGGTATACAGGTTATCTCCCATTCGCAAGTCGGCGTTCCAATCCGGCCCAGGATTCCCGATGCCCCAGTAGGTGAGATTCAACTGGGAGTCGTACGAGCCGGTCATCCAAACGGAAGCGCCGCCGTGCTTCCATGAATCGCCCGCCCAGGTTTCATGCCCTTTCTCGCCCGGTCCGGGAATATTATTGAAGCGCCATGCTTCCTTACCGGTGTGAACATCGTACGCCGCCAGAAAGCCGCGGATGCCGTACTCGCCGCCGGCCGTTCCCACGATCACTTTGTCCTTCACCACCAGCGGCGCGTGCGTGATGGCATAACCGGCTTCGGGATTCGCCACTTTTGTATCCCAGAGCAGATGCCCGTTCCTGGCATCCACCGCGACAATATGCGCGTCGATGGTTCCCATGAAGAGCGTGTCGCCCAAAATCGCGAGGCCCCGATTCACGCGTCCGCAGCACAGGCGGGCTTGCGGCGCCGGACTATACGAGTAGATCCAAAAAATGCGGCCGGTGGCGGCGTCCATCGAAACGATATCGTTGGGCGCTTGCACTGTGTACAGCACGCCATCCACCACCAGCGCCGTGGCTTCGAATTTCTCGAGCGAGCGCGCCTGAAAAACCCATTTCTGCTCCAGGTTCTTGACGTTGTCGGGCGTAATCTGGTCGAGCGCGCTGTAGCGCTGGCTGAGGTAGCTTCCTGAGTAGGTGAGCCAATCCTGCGGAGTCTGGCCGGCCTGCAGCAGCCTATCGAAAGAAACCTGTGCGGAAAGCGTCGCGGCTGCGAGCATCAGCGCAAACGTGAGGCGAAGCATGGATGTTTCAGAGTCCTTTCAGAGAAACCAGGTAGCCGACCAGGTCCGACAGCTCGTCGCCGCTCAGCTTGTCGCGATACGAAGGCATCGGCGAGTTCTTCAGGAACTCGAACTGGCGCAGATCCGCCTTTTGCAGCGAGACCAGCTTTTCCTTGCTGTCGATGAGTTGCAGCGAGTAGGTGTCCTCGTTGAGGATTCGGCCAGTGATGGTTACGCCGTCGCGAGTCACCACTTGAACGTAACGGTTTTCCGGAAGAACTTCGGCGTTCGGATCGGCGATGGAACGCTCGATGTCGGCCGGTTTTCGCCGCGCGCCGACGCTTGTGAGGTCCGGGCCCACGCGCGAGCCATGATCCTTCACGCGATGACAATTGACGCAGCCTTTGCTTTCGAACAGCGCCTTGCCCTTGTCCAGATCTGCCTTGTTCGCGGTTCCAGTGTCAGCGGCCAGCGATCGCAGGTACGCTACGATCTGGTGCGCCTGCTGATCGCTCAGATTCGCCGGTGGCATGGGCGTTCCCTGGATGCCTTGAACCATGATGGCCACCAGTTCATTGTCGGTGGAAGCCCGATGGAAACTGCCGTGACCGAGGTCCACGCCCGCGACGAAATCGCCGTTGGGTCCATGGCAGTTAGAGCAATTGACGCCGTAGAGCTGCTTACCGGATTGGATGTCGGCGGGACTGTAGCCTTGTTGCGCGAACGCGGCGCCGGCAAGGAGCGCCAATAACGAAAACCGCAGACTCGACATGGTCATGCCACCTTTCGCGCTGAAGACAGGGCTTAGGAGGCTAGTTTATCCCGCGAGGTCGGCAAGGGTCAAACTAAGCGAGTGGCCAGGAAATCTCGGTCTTCCAATCCTTGGGATCGGGATAATCCGCCGGATCGGTGACGTAGCACTCCCAGGGCGCTCCCGCGGCGCTCAGACCTTGGGCTTCGATCCATTGCTGAACTGCGGCGTGGGCTTCCGTGAGCTTGTCATAGGCGCCGGAGTGCGTGGTGGTTGCGACCGGTCCGCCGGGGAGGGTATCGGCGCGCACCTCACCCTCCGGCGTCGCTCCGGTATGCGCGGTGACCGGCAATCCAGCCTCGATAGTCCACAACCCCGGCCCCCATTCGAGATAGCGCGTCAATGGCTGGCCGGCCAGCGCGATGCCATTGCGTTGTGCGTGCAGGAAGACCTGGCCGAGCACTTCGGCTAGCGTAGCTGCGACCTCGGATGGTTTCACTCGGCGCCGGACCAACAATACCGGCTGAGGCGCGATTTCTTTCTTCGTGATTGAATACGCCATTTCGTTTGTCTCCGATCCCCCGCTCTCTTGCATCCGCAAGAGCCTCAAGCATGGCCCGACGCTGCTCACCAGCGCCGCATGCTCGCTGGCCTGCGCCCGATCCGTTCCCCCCGCGAAGCCGCGCTCACGATAGCCGCTCGGCGAGGTACCGAAGCGCCTTCGAAACGCCCGGCAGAAAGCCTCATGGCTCTGGAAGCCGCAGGCCAACGCCACGTTCAGCACCGATTGGTCGGTCGCGAGCAGCATCGCCGACGCGCGGCCCAGCCTCAGACGCAACGTAAACTGTTTGGGTGTTTCGCCGGCAGCGGCTGAAAATATCCGATGCAAATGAAACTCCGACAGACCAGCTTGGCCGGCGAGCGCAGCGAGCGAAACATCTTCATCCAAATGCGATGCAGCGAATGCGAGGACCCGCTGGAGTTGTTTCAACATTTTCCTTCCATACGAATCTAACCTGCACGCCACGCCGGTTGCTTGACTTTTCTTGCGATTGTCCTCTTGGTATGCCCAGAATTAGTTGCATGCCAAAAATTGTTCGCGTCCACAGTCTCGGGCGCACGGCGCGGGCCGGATGCTCGGAATACCAATGCCGGAAACCACGGGCCGCAGTCGAACTAGCCGATTTGGTTCCGGGGCTGTCTCGCGATCTGGACCGAATATGCGAAGCGCTCTCGGCTGCCGCACGAGCCGCGGGAGAATGCCGTCGGCTGGGCCCCAAGCACTTCGCGCGAATGCGACGCTTCCAACGGGTCTTTTACGCCATCGAGCAGGAGAGCCCCGGGATGGGCCGGCGCAGCGGCCGTGTGCGGATATTACGACCAGGCGCACCTGGTCCGCGACTTTCGAGAATTTGCCGGCCAACCGCCGTCCCTGCTCCTGGCCGGAGCGGATCTGGCACGGCATTTCCTGCTACGGCCCGATGTCGATTTTTTCCAAGACGGCCGTTAAACGGTCCTCTATTCTGCTTAGGAGGAGAGTAAAGATGAAAACGAAACTAGCCGCCATCGGCATTCTGGCAGCCGTGGTCGCGGCGTGTCTGTATGGCCAGACCGAGCCATCGGCAGTGATTGTGAGCGGCAGCGATGCCAAATGGACCCATGAGTCCGGCGATCCCCCCGACACCGAAGCTGTGGTCCTGCGCATGGACAAGACGAACGGGAGCATGGAGCTGCTGGTGCGCTTTCCCGGCGGCCACGTTTTCAAACCGCACTGGCACGAATCGAATGAGCACATCATCGTGCTGGAAGGACGCCTTGCTATTGGGCAGGGCGATCAACAGGTCCAAGTCGACGCCGGAGGATACGCCTTCCTGCCGGCGCGGGAAGTCCAGTACCTGACGTGCTCCTCGAAAACCCGCTGCACAATGTATCTCGGCTGGGACGGCAAGTTCGCTTCGCACAACCCGCCGGTTGCGAAGTAACGCGTCGTCTAGAATGAACAGTAAATGCGCGGATTGCTCGCCGCTTTCCTGATCGTTCCGCTCGCAATGGCGGCCGATCTCTCATCGAGGCTCGATCACATCATCGATTCCTCAAATGCCCTGTCGCACGCGTTCCTCGGGGCGCAGGTGGTGCGGCTGAGCGATGGGCGGGTGTTATACGCCCGAAATTCAGAGCGGCTGTTTGTGCCCGCGTCGAACATGAAGCTGTTCACCACCGCGCTTGCGCTCGCGCAGCTGGGCCCGGACTACCGGCTGACGACGCAGATTGGCGCTCAGGTTCCCATCGATACCACCACCGGCGCTTTGCCCGGCGATCTGGAACTCATCGGCGGCGGCGATCCGAGCTTGTCCGGACGCGAGTATCCGTACCGCAGCCACACCGCGCCGGGAGCCGTCTACTCATTCGGCGTCACCGAGCAACTGGCGGATCAACTGCTCGCGCGCGGGCTGAAACAAATCGATGGCAACATCATCGGCGACGACAGCCGCTACATTTGGGAGCCGCAGCCCGGCGGATGGTCGTCCGACAGCGCCACGCGGGAATACGGGGCGCCCGTCAGCGCGCTGGTCCTGCACGACAATACTTTCGCGCTGACTCTGCGGCCGGCTGAGCGCACGGGCGATCTGGCCCGCATCGCGCTTGCGCCGCGGTTTGAAAACTTCGCGATCGACAATCGTGTGGTGACGATCGACCGCGGCGAGCGAAAGATCGAGTTCTATCGCAGCGCATCGGGCCGCGAGCTGCACGTTTGGGGCAGGATTCCCAGGGGCGACGCAGGAGTCAGGCAAGAGCTCGCGATCGGCGATCCGGCGCTTTACGCCGCGGAAGTTTTGCGAGATGCACTGTTGCGAAGGGGCGTCGCGATACGAGGCGAGGCCGTCACCAGGCACCGTTTTCCGGATGAGAGCGCTGACACCGCGCCGGTGCTGGGCGTCCTGCTTGCGGAACATCACTCGCCGCCGCTAGTCGATGTGCTGCAGGTGGTCGACAAGGTCAGCCAGAATCTGCACGCCGAGATTCTATTGCGCGAACTGGCCGTGGCCGCGGGGCATGCGGGCAGTGTGGAAGCCGGGCTGGCGCAGATGGACGATTTTCTCGCGGGCATCGGCATCGGGAAGGACCAGCACGAGTTCACCGACGGGTGTGGCCTCTCGCGCGCCACGCTGGTCGCGCCCCAGGCCATCGTCAAGCTTCTCGCGTATATGAATCAGTCCAAATATCGCGAGCAGTGGCTCCCGTTGCTGCCCATTGGAGGCGAGGACGGAACATTGGGCTCACGGTTTCCGGGACACCCGGAGGCTCGCGCGATTCGGGCCAAAACGGGGACGCTGGACCACGTGCGCGCGCTATCGGGCTATGCCGAGAGTCCGGAGCAGGGGCGCGTGGCGTTTTCGTTCCTGGTGAACAATTTCGAAGGCCCGGGCGCGGGGGTCACCGCGATCCTGGATCAACTGGCGCTGGCCTTGCTCCAGTAGGCGCCCGTCAATCCAACCTCGAGACCCGGACAACCTGACCACGCTTGATCGTGCCCAGCACCTCCAAGATTTGATTCGCTAGGGGGAGTAAGTCTTCGAGCTGACTGGTCGGGGACGTGACGATGAGCATCGATCAGCCAAGTTCTACTGGTGAGGGAGATTCTTATCGACCGTTATGAGCACGTCATAGGCCGCATCCTCCGCAGCGAGGACCAACTCGCCCTTCTTCTTTCCCTTGAGTCCCGCCCACTGAACCGTGTGGACTTCATGTTGCGGAAAGCTATGCCGCAAATTGAGCGGAAGGCATTCGTCCAGCAAGATCTTCACGCGATCCTGGCTAGTAATGATTCCTTCGCTTCGCGAATGGCCGCCCTCAAGATAATCGATCAAATTCTTGAACGGAACGCGCGTCCCACGGAAGCATGGCGTTCCGCCTATGATCTCTGGGTCGATTACGATAACTGGCTCCGCCATCTCGCTCTCCATTGTACCTAGGCCGTTGAAGCCAGACCGGCACTCCACCGGTTCCTGGCTTGCGCTAGAATTGGAAAAACGCCCTAACGGAGCCGAGCGATATGCCTATTTACGAATATATCTGTGACGATTGCGGAATCAAATTCGAGAAGCTGGTGCGCAATGGAAACTCCGTGGCCTGTCCGGAGTGCGGCGAATCCCATTTGAGCCCAACGCTTTCAACCTTCGCCGCACATTCGTCCAGTGGATCCGGCGGGAAGGCCAAGGCTGCCGAATTCCCCTCATGCGCCGGAGGAATGTGTCAGACGCCGGATATTTGCGGACGGAATTGACCGCCTGATGGATCAACCTGATTGATCCAGGGGGAGCGCTCCCGTCAGCGCCCTGAGAAAACGTTCGGTTGACTTCCGCCGATAGCTCCGCTATAGTGCTGAAGTGCTGATGTATCAACGGTTTGTCGCCTGATTTCGGGCCTGTTGGGGAAACGTCTCGAGTCCCATCACCCTGTCGTTTTGAATTTCTCGCGGACTTACCCGTGTATGCCGTTGTAGTAGCATGAATCGGGAGTTTGGCCATGGCCAGCAGAGCAGATGAGCAAAATCTAAACCCGGCCGTACCGGAAGAGCCGGATTATGAGCAGCTCATCGACGATTACACTCACTTCGCTCCTCCCCACGAAGGTGAGTTGCTGCAAGGCCGCGTCGTAAAACTCCACCAGACCGACGTCATCGTGGATTTCGGGTACAAATCCGAAGGCTTAGTTCCAATCGAGCAGTTCGCGCAAGCCGATGGGAGCATCGTAATTCAGGCCGGCGACCTGATCGACGTGATGGTGGATCGCCAGGGAGTGCAACCGGAAGGTTACATCCTGCTGTCGCACCAGAAAGCCAGCCGCCTGCGGTCCTGGGAGAACCTGGAGAAAGCGCATAACGACGGACTGGTGGTATCCGGCCGCGTGACCGGTCGCATTAAAGGTGGGCTGTCGGTGGATGTGGGTGTTCCCGCGTTCATGCCTGGCTCGCAAATCGACGTGCGGCCGACGCATAATCTGGATTCACTGCTCGGCCAGGACATTCCCGTCAAGATCGTCAAGATCAACCGCCGCCGCGGCAACGTGGTGGTGTCGCGCAAGCTGGCGGTGGAAGAAGAGCAGAACACGCGTAAGAGCGCCGCGCTGCAGGTGCTGGAAGAAGGCAGCGTTGTCACCGGCATCGTCAAGAATTTGACCGACTATGGCGCATTCGTGGATCTGGGCGGAATCGACGGGCTGCTGCACGTCAGCGACATGTCATATGGCCGCGTGACGCATCCATCGGAAGTGGTCACGGCCGGCGACCAGATCACCGTCAAGGTGCTGAAGTTCGATCGCGACAAGGAACGCATCTCCCTGGGACTGCGGCAAATGGCGCCGGATCCGTGGGAGAGCATTCAGGAGCGCTATCCCGGCGGATCGCGCGTGATTGGCCGCGTGGTCAGCGTAACGGATTATGGCGCGTTTGTGGAGCTGGAGGCCGGCGTCGAGGGATTGATTCACATTTCCGAAATGACCTGGAGCCGCCGGATGAAGCATCCGAGCAAAGTGGTGAAGGTGGGCGACCAGGTGGAGTCCGTGGTGCTGGACGTCAAACCCAAGGACCGCCGCGTTTCGCTCGGCATCAAACAGCTCGAGGCGGATCCCTGGACCACGGTGGCGGATCGGTATTCGCCGGGTTCGGTAGTGGAAGGCCGGGTGCGCAAGCTGACCGATTTCGGCGCGTTCATCGAGATCGAAGAGGGCATCGACGGGCTGGTGCATATATCGGATCTTTCCTGGACCAAGCGCGTCAAGCATCCTTCCGAAGTAGTCAAAAAGGGGCAACTGGTGCAGGCCGTGATCCTGCAAATCGACGCGCCCAACCGCCGACTGTCGCTGGGCGTGAAGCAGCTCCAGCCGGACGCCTGGGAAAGCTTCTTCCGCGCGCATCAGGTGAACGACGTGGTGCGGGGGCGAGTGTGCCGGGCCGCGAATTTCGGGGTGTTCGTGGAATTGGCCCCGGGCGTGGAAGGCTTGTGCCATCGCTCGGAAATTCCAGGCGCATCCGAGCATCGGCATGACGAATCGCCGCTCGCCATCGGCGAGGAAATGGATTTCAAGGTTGTACGCTTGAACGAGGCCGAGAAGAAGATCGGGCTGAGCGTCCGCGCTTTAGCCGACGACGAGGAGAGAACCAGGCTCGAGGATTATCAGCGACAAGCCGCCGCTGCCACGATGACCATCGAAGAAGTGATGAATATCAGAGTGAAGGGTGAAGGCCGGTAGATCCGGACCTCAAGAGGGAGAGAAAGCACACATGACGAAGGCTGAGTTGATCGAGGAAGTCTCCCGGGTTGTGGAAATGACCCGCAAGGATTCCGAGGTAATCGTGGAAGCCATCTTCGACAGCATCGTTCGGTCCCTGCGCTCGGGGGATAAGATCGAAATCCGGGGATTCGGCAGTTTTCGCACGCGGCAGCGGCAGCCCCGCGTGGGCCGCAATCCAAAGACGGGTACTCGGGTGGAAGTCCCTTCCAAACGCATTCCCTACTTCAAGCCCAGCAAGGAACTGAAGGACCTGGTGAATACCTCCGGCAATGACGGCCAGCCTGCGGCGGCGCCTGCCGCGGAACCCGCTCCAGGCGGCGAACCCTCGCACAGCTAACACAAAAGTTCCAAGTTTATGGACCACCTGTGGAGTCCGTGGCGCTACCAGTACGTTCAAAAAGAGAAGACTGGCAGCGGGTGCGTTTTCTGCCGGGCCGCGGTCGCCGGGCGAGACGAAGAAAATCTGGTGGTCTACCGGGCTCGCAGGAACTACATCATTCTGAATTTGTATCCTTACAGCACTGGCCATCTGATGGTGGTGCCGTATGAACATGTGGATTCCCTGAGAGCCGCGTCACACGAGACGCTGGAAGAGATGATGCTGCTGGTGCAAGAATCCGAGCGGCATTTGCAGGAAATTTATAAGCCGCCGGGATTTAATCTGGGAATGAATCTTGGTGAAAGCGCGGGCGCCGGAATCGCCGAGCACATTCACATGCACGTATTGCCGCGCTGGCCGGGGGACACGAATTTCATGACAACGGTCGCTGAAACGCGCGTCTTGCCGGAAGATTTGTCGGCTACGTGGCGCAAGGTGAGCGCGGCGTTCGCGAAGAGCTTACGGTAGCTGCGCGGGAGCCAAACCCAACATAAAGCTGGTGCGCTGCGTTACCCCGCTTGCCGTGGGATGATCCTGCGTGAGCGCAGTCCCCGTGAAGCTTTGGAAGCTGGTCTGTCCCGCGGTGCCAACTTGCAGGAACTCGACCGATCGCGGCATATCCGGAATGCGCGCCCCAAACCAGTGTGGATCGTCGCGTTGCGCCCATGTAACCAGCGCCAGCACCCCGCCCGGGGTATACGCCGGGCCTTTCGATGCAGCCTGCGCGGCTAAGTCGTTTCCATAGAGCGTGGCCATCGTCTGGTTCTTCGGGTCAACGTACATCGTAATCGCGTTCCAGCCGAGCGGCTGATAAGGCAGGTTCGCAGGTATTGCCGCGGCGTCATTATTCACCACTTGATTGCCGCTGACAGTGGCCTTCGTCATCGGAAGCGTGTAGACGTAGTCATCGCCGCGCATCGGCTGATGGCAGCCTGTACATTCGTCCACGAAATGCACGTCCTCTCCGTACGGCTTCAGGTCAAGGCCGCGCCAGCGACCCCAGCCCCATCCCTCAGTGTTCTTGTAGCGGACAGCGTCCTTCAGCATCAATTCCACCTGGATGAACTTGCCGGGATGCACTAAGCCGTCGGCTCCGAGCTCCTGCTGCCAGGCGATTTTGGCGAAGCGCGTTCCATTGGGCCAGGGTGAGATGTTGCCCGATTGCGCGGCCTTCACCGCGACATCGTTGCCGAGGACGAAGCGGAAGGTGTTGTTGTCGCCGCGGTCCGTGGTGCTGATCGGCTTCCACGTTTTGAAGGCCGGATCGAACGGGAATCCGTCGAACTCGGGCGGCACGGTCGCTAGAGAAACAGGTACCGAGCCTACAGCAGCAGGGCTCGCCGGCTGATTCGGCGCTTGTGTCCACGGAGCGAGATAGGCTTTCAGGCGCGCCAGTTCTTCGGGGGTCACCTTCGCGTCCGGGTGTAGCTTAAGGAAGTTCTGCAGCGGCATGGATCCAAGCTGGATCATGCTTACTCCCTCGAAGAGGCTCGCCCTTTGCGCGGCGGCGGGCTTGGAGCCGACGGTAGAGAAGTTCAAGTGCTCGCGCGCGGTCAGTATATCGTGCCGCACCAGCCAATATGCGGGGACGATCTGGTCGAACCACGAGAGCCGGCGCTGGTCTGAGTGGCAGCTATAGCAGCTCTTATCGAGGATATGTCTGATGGCGGGCGGCGCTTGGAGCTCTGCTGTGGCGGCCTTAGCCGGAATGCCGGGCCGCACCAACTGCAGCATCGCAAATACAAGTACTCCAGCAGCGATCAGCTTGCCAAGCGTTCTCATCTATGCACAATAACTCATGGACCCAACGCTGAGCGCGCATTCTCAAAGAACGAATCGGTGCGGTCGGCCGAGGCGGAGGGCTCATCTCAGGTAGAATCACTCCAATATCTCTAATGTCCGTTGCTCCTGGAACGCAGTTAGGACCTTACGACATTCTCGCGCCCATTGGGGCCGGCGGTATGGGAGAAGTCTTCCGCGCCCGCGATACGCGGCTGAACCGGCTGGTCGCGATTAAGATCTTGCATGAAAACTTCTCGGAGCGGGTCGAGTACGAAGCTCGGGCGATCGCCGCGCTGAACCATCCCAATATCTGCCAGATCTACGACGTCGGCCCGAACTATCTGGTGATGGAGTACATCGAGGGCGAGGCACCCAAAGGCCCGACGCCTCTCGACAGTGCTTTGCGAATTGCGCGTCAAATCGCCGATGCGCTGGATGCCGCGCATCAGAAGAACATCATTCACCGCGACCTGAAGCCAGGGAACATCAAGATCAAGCTTGATGGAACAGTAAAGGTTCTCGATTTCGGGTTGGCCAAGATCGGGCCGGTCTCAGGCGCGTCGAACGCCGACCCGTCCAGCTCGCCCACGCTAACAATTGGCATGACCGAAGGCATGATCTTCGGCACCGCGGCTTACATGGCGCCCGAGCAAGCGCGCGGCAAAAATGTCGACAAGCGCGCTGACATTTGGGCCTTCGGCGTAGTCCTCTATGAACTCATCACCGGCAAGCGTCTCTTCACTGGAGATGACGTTAGCGAGGTCCTGGCGGCCGTGATTAAAGATAAGCCTGACCTGGACGCAGCGCCAGGGCGGGTGCGACGGCTGCTCGAAAGCTGTCTGGAAAAAGATCCGGTAAACCGGCTGCGTGACATCGGCGATGTGTGGAAACTGCTCGACGACTCTCACGCGGAGCCAGCCGCGCCGCGCCGCGCGACATGGCTGCCCTGGCTTGCGGCCGCCGCCTTGGCCATCGCCGCCATGGCTATCGGGTGGATGGCGCGAACTGCACGACCTTCCGCTATGACGCTGCCCAGCGTGGCACTGAGCATTGTTCCTCCCAAAGGCACCGAGCTGCCGAATCCCGGCGGTATCATTCTCGAGAAGATATCACCCGATGGCACAGCGGTTTTGTTTCGCACGAACGACAATCGTCTTCATGTACGCCGCCTCGACTCGCTCGATACGCAGAGCGTGCCCCCCTTTGACTTCGGCGGCACGCCATTCTGGGCCCCTGACTCCCAATCCATCGCGCTCTCGACTCTTAAGGGTCTGTTTAAGTTGCATCTGCCGCGTGGAGCTCTGGAACTAGTCACTCGAGATTTGACAGCCGAGCGCGGTGGAACTTGGGGCGAGGACGGCACCATTCTCTGTGCCAAATTCGACTCTTCGCCTGGAGGCGATGGTTTGTATACATTCTCCGCTGAGAGGGGCCGCGTGGTCCCGGTGGAGGTGCAGGGCTTTAAGGATGGACGGTACTATAATCCCGAATTTCTGCCGGGGCGACGGGACTTCCTTTTTGCGTTCTCTCCCAACGGCTCCGAGGGCACCCAGATCTATCTCGCCACGCTGCGCGACGGGAAAGCCGTGGACGTGAAGTTCCTCTTCAACAACGACACTTCGGTAACGTTTACGCCCGCTGGCGGCGGGCGCATCGTATTCGTCAGAGACGACAATCTTTATTCTCAAAGGCTCGATCTGAGTGCTCGGAAGTTGGCTGGCGAACCTCAATTGGTCCAGGAGCATGTCGTCTCCGACCCCGGACCTCGCACCGCGAATTTCTCCGTTTCGCGTTCGGGCACGCTGGTCTGGCGCAGCGGGACAGTCATCGTGTCGCAACTACTCGTGTTTGACCGCAAAGGGAATCGAACCGGAGTGGCGGGAGCTACCGCCCCTATCGGAACTGTCAATCTCTCGCCCGACGAGGCGCACTTCGTCGCCAGAGGCGAAGCGGGCTCTTGGATCATGGAAACCAACGGCTCCGGCCGGGTGAGCGTTGGCAACGGTTCTAATGTCTTGACCCTTTGGTCGCCTGACGGTTCCCGCCTCATTCAGTCTTTAGGCGCAAAAGTGATGGAGGTGTCGTTGGATGGTTCGCGTGGACTCCGCGAATTGGGCGAGATTCCGGCTAGCGCCGGTCGAAGAATCCTGGTGCACGGCGTTTCGTCAGACAGCCGCTGGATAGTATATAGCGATGAATTTGGACTTTACCTCTTGTCTCTGCCGGGGAACCAAACCACGGCGCTGGTGGGCCAGCGAGTAGACAATGTCGCGATGTCTCCTGACGGGAATTGGGTTGTCTACCACCCTTACACGGAACCGGGGATTTATGTGCAACCACTTTCCGGTAGGAGTTTGCGCAGGCAAATCGCCAGTACCGGCAATTTTCCCGTGTGGAGAGGCGACGGTAAGGAGATTCTATACTACGATCCGGGGCATATTTGGTCGGTGGTTGTTCAAGGCAGTGGCGAGCAAATGCAGTTCGCCGCACCAGAGCATCTGTTTTCCGTGGCCCAGCCAATGGGGATCTTGGGCGGTTCACGGCCGCTCGCGGTGAACTACGACGGATCGCGGATCTACTTCCTACAGTCCACCGAGCAGCCCGACGCGGGTGTCATTCAAGTTCGCACCGGCGCGATACCACAATAACTGCAACCCGTGAAGCCGAGGTCGAAAAAAGCTATAGTGAATGTGCTTTGCGATTGGTTTGCATATTCGCCCTCCTCTACGGCGCGACGGCGTTCGCTCAGAGCCCCGGACCACAGGTGATCGCCGTATCCATCGACGGCGAAATCAGCCCCATCACCGCGGAGATCGTCGGCCATGCGATCGAGCAAGCGAAAGCGGAAAACGCCGAGCTGCTCTTGATCCGCATCAACACGCCGGGCGGACTCATGGACGCAACGCGCCAGACCATCCAGAAACTGGATGCCTCACCGGTTCCAGTGGTGACCTACGTGACTCCGAGCGGAGCGCGCGGAGCATCGGCCGGATTTTTCATACTCGAAGCCGGCGTCGTTGCCGCGATGGCGCCCGGAACGAACACAGGCGCGTCGTCGCCCGTCCTCATGGTCGGCCAAATGGATCAGGTGATGCGCGACAAGGTGGAAAACGACGCCGCAGCGATGCTGCGCAGCATGATGTCGCGGCGCGGCCGCAACAGCGAGGTGGGCGAGCAGACCATACGCCAAGCCAAGTCGTTCACCGAGAAAGAAGCGCTGGATCAAAAGTTGATCGATCTGATTGCCAGTAGCGAGCCGCAGCTTTTTCAAGCGCTGGACGGCCGCGAGATTACGCGCTGGGACGGACACAAGCAGGTGCTACACCTGGCCGGAGCGACGGTAACTGAGGTGCGCGAGACACTGCGTGAGCGTGTGGTCTCGGCAATCGCCGACCCCAACATCGGATTCATCCTGCTGGTGCTCGGGGTGCTGGGCGTGTATGTCGAATTCACATCGCCGGGGTTGATATTTCCCGGCATCGCCGGAGCGATTCTCGCGCTGCTCGGACTCTCGTCGCTTTCCATTCTTCCCATCAACTGGACCGGCGTCGCGCTGCTGGTGCTGGCGCTGGCGCTCTTCGTATTGGAGGCGAAGTTCGCATCGCACGGCATGCTCGGAATCGGCGCGACCATCTCGATGGTGCTGGGCGCGCTGCTGTTGGTAAACGGGCCGCCCGAAATGCGCATTCACCTTTCCACGGCGCTGGCGGTGGCACTCCCGTTCGCGGCCATCACGATGTTCCTGGTTTCAATCGTGGTGAAAGCCCGGCGCAACAAGGTTCTCACCGGACCGCAGGGAATGATCGGAGAACTCGGCGTCGCACGCACCGCGCTGGAACCGGAGGGGCAGGTGCTGGTCCGGGGCGAATATTGGGACGCCGTCGCGAACACTCCTGTTCCGGCTGGCGCGCGGGTGCACGTCACGGGCGTTGCCGGCTTGAAGTTGCAGGTCGAAAAGATCGCGGGAGCGCCGTGAGTGGGAGCGTGACGCGATAACCAGCGTGGCCGCCAGCAAGGAGATCGAAAGTGCCGCCGATACTGGGCGGACCATCCTGGCCGCCGAGAAACGTCACGGAGCGCGCCGACACCGTGCCATCCACCAAGCGGCCGGGACGCGACCAGCGCCAATTGCCCGATTGCAGCGTGGTGGGCGAGCCGATCGCGAAATGCAGATCCAGCGTCAGGATGGAGGAGCTATCGCTGACCAAAACCTGGGCCGTCAAACGATCGCCATCGCGAACGCCGCGCACCGACTGAAGCAGGAAGCGAGACAGATCCTCCTGCTTCGAAAGATCCTGGAGGAGCGGAAGATTGGAGCGGGCGCAACCAGCCAACACAAGGCAGAAAATCAGAACGCAGCGCCTACGCATTCTGCGTCAGCTTATTTACTGTCGTCGTTTTTCTTCGGAGGCGGGTCCACCGTCACATTGACCGCTGTAAGCTTCAGATCCGCGTCTTCGGTGGCGTCTACCGTGATCGGCGTCTCGAGGTCGATATCGGAAGGCTTGATCGATTTCTTCCCTTGCAGAAACTTGGTTTTGTGCGAGCGGCGGATTGAAACGGTTTGATCGTCGTCGGTTTCAATCATGATTTCTTTGCTGTTCAGCTCCTTGAGCTTTCCATGAAAGGAGCCCGCCACGTCTTTATACGCGGGCGGAACGGGCGTGCCGGGAGTCACATTGCGGCGCGTCTGCGGATAAGGGTAGGGGTACTGAGCTAGCAGGATCGCGGAGGGAGAGATTCCCAACAAGAGCAAAATCCCGAGTATCTTCATACTTTTCGTGCCAACGGTGCGCAATTACCGTCTTTAATCAAAGTATACACCGAATGGTAAGAGAAGGCGCGTTTACGCGGCTACGGCTCTCGCGTCGGCGGCCGAAGGCGTCACTTCGCCGCGC